>LULI01000021.1_pt1 | contig 37942 bp, 63 predicted proteins | sample 728191 | NCBI WGS metagenome assembly LULI01 (sample SAMN03860293, study PRJNA289734) | marine metagenome | biome: seawater column; feature: ocean; material: water; isolation source: Red Sea water column Station 169 - depth 50m | place: Saudi Arabia: Red Sea | collected 2011-10-15 | depth 50 m | reverse complement strand
TGATGGCATAATTAATTACCTCTAGTCTTGAGTAGATACGTTAGTAGCTCTAACGATACCGATGTTCTTTGTCTCGTAAACTTTCGACCAGTTAGCTACGGTTCCTAGAACTGTTCTATTTGGGTTTGTTGTTGTAACAGCCCACTTAGACCCTACTGGGTGGTAGCAGTAGTGTAGGTCAACAGCCATTGCGTCAGACTTAGCCAAAATGTCTCTGTCTGTCTCAGTTGTTAGACCCGCTTGCTCGCCACTTGCTACAGCGCCGGGAGTAAAGAAATATGTTGAATACTCTGTAGATGAACCAGAACCAGTTGTAGAAACATCATCTGATACAATCACGCGTAAACCGCAATATGTTGGAACTGTATCGTTTCCACCGCCGTATGCTGGAGCAATAGTACCACCAGATGCAGTTGCAGAACCACCGTTTCCGTCACTTGCAAGAACATAGTCAACCATTTTTCTCTCAACGAGATCATAGTAGACCTTGCTATGCATACAAACTACTGAAAGTTTGTCGCCCTGATCTCCAAGGATTGATCTAGCTTTAGCAACGTGCTTTGGACTAAGTCCTGTTGGTGTGTCGCCGCTTTCAGAGTCAATACATAGATCAAAGAAAGCTGAGTTAGAATCGTTTGCATTTATAGAACCAAATACACCGTCTAGGCAAGCTAAAAGGTCTTTCTGTCTTTGGTTAGCAATATATGCTCCGATCTTTTGACCAATCGCAGCCATTGGGTCAGAACCCGCTGCAAGCGCTGCTAAATCTCTTGATTCAAATGCACGGCCTCTGTGTAGGATTACCCCAACTTGTTTGTCAGTTGTAATCTTACCGGGTGTTAAAGAACTTGAATCAGATAAAACCTCAAAATCTCCACTCAAGTTTGCAGAGAAGAAAGGTACATTTATTAGATCACCGCCCTCAGTAGCGTTTAATTCAGCCATCGGTTGAACAACACCGCTTGCAAGGAAAGAGTCCCTTTGTGTGGTCTGTTCTATGACGTACGGCGTAAACACCTCTGGGATGATCATGTCACTACGGAGAGTAGCCATTGAAAATCTTTTGGTAAAGTGTACGATATTGCGGGCGCAGCCCTACAGAGTCCGGCGCAGCCTTTCCCTAGTTACGATCTATAATAACCAAAAAACTATAAAATCAACAACTAATTTTTAGCAGCCGCCTTTAATTGGTCATAAAGTGGCCTATTTGTTTTATACAATCTCATTTGTTCTGTAAGGTTTCCACCGTTTTCAAATGGGTTTTTGTCCATTCCAATAGGTAGGTTTCCTGATGTTTTTCTACCAATCGGTGCGCCTGAGCCTCTCGCGGGGTCAGATTTCTTTAACCAATCTGGTAGACTCTCAGCCCACTTAGCAACTGGGGTTTCCTCATATCCATCAACAACAACAACCGTTCCATCTTCCCGCCTTTTAATTTGCTCCGGGCTAAGTTTTGTTTTTAATACCATGTCAGGGTCATGGACAATATCAGCCAAAGCAGAAACCGTTGGCGTAATAAGCTCCAACTCTTTTACTCTTTGTTCTAATTTTTTTATCTGTTCATCTTTTGTTGCACTTGCTTCTCTAAATTGCTGATCTCGAGCCTGTAGCGCTTCTGAATACTTTCCTTTGGCCTCTAGTTCCGCTTGCTCGGCCTTTTGTTTGAACTCTAGTAGTTTTTGTACGTCCGTACCGTCAGGCATTGTAGAAAGCGTTTGTTCTAGCTTCTGAAACTTTTTCTTTTCGTCTAGTAATTCTTTGTTTTTTGCGTCCATTGATTGAACGCGACTTTCGAGAGCCTTGATTTGTGAAAGTAGCTCTTCGTTGTTGTTACCAGTTGGCGCAGCCTCTTGGTTGATTTCTTCTGACATAAACCCGCAGGGTAAATTTGTTCACATATTAGCTTACCATTTCACTTTGTCAGCCCAATACGCTGCACTCATAGGACCTTTTGCAATATGTCTAGCCATTCTTGCTTTGAACCTAGCTCTTCTATCCTTTGATTGCTCTGATTCCCCTTTTTTAGGTGGGCTACCTTGAACTCCTTGTTGTCCAAACCTGATTAGTTTCACTTTATTTCCTTCTTTAGCTAAAACAACATGAGAACTTGTAGGGTGGCCAGTTGTTCTTTTGGGTATGTTGACTCCTTTAAGTCCATACTTTTTTAATTTTTTCTGTATTTTTTCTTTTTCAGTCATTTGCCTATTTTCTCCTGTGCCATTCTATGCGCCCTTGCAAAACTCATACCCTCGCGCATTTTTCGTACCATGTAATTCATGTGCCTTTTGGTGTGATGTACCGAATGAGCCTTCAAAGTTTCTTTTTGTTTTTTTGTAAGTGGGGCCATTATCTTCTTTTATTATATCTTGCGTATATCGCAGAATCGGCTGTTCTGGCTTTGTCTCCTCTCATGTAGCTATTTACCCTACCCATCGCCCAAGCACCCATTGGTACGTTTCTGCTACCTGATGAAAGGTAAGCGCCTTGACCTTTTCTATAAACCTCTGCAAGTTCGCCATAAAAAAACTTTGTACCCTCAGCTTTTTTCTTGAGGCTACTTTTTATTGCGCCGCTTAGTGGTTTTCTTCTTGCTTTTTGTGACATCTTGTTTAGTGCGTGATCGTGAAACCGCAGCAATGTCTATGAACTCGCCACGTTTGTAGGCTTCAGCGGTGCGCTTGATCTCTCTTGCTTTTGCCGCCTTATTTCTAGCTCCCGAAAGATATTTCTTAGGTAGGCCAGTTTTTTTATCTTTTGCTGTACGCCTTAACTTAGGCATTGACAGCTTCCTCGATTAACGCCACTAGCTTTTTGTGAGTTAGTCGTTTATCAAGTTCAATACCAATAGTACGGCCAAACTCTTCTAACTGCGCCTTTGTCATACTTCCAAAGTCTGGCTTTGTAGGCATTGGACAAACTGGCTCGGGTTTAGGGTCAGAACCGTCTACAGAAAAAGTTAATGGGGTCATCTTTTTTTACCTCCCTTTTTCTTTTTCTTTTTTCCACCCATTTTGTACATTGAAGCTGGCATTAAGAAACTCCGGTTTTTTCTATTATACCTAATTCTTTGTCATCAGCTTTTATTTGCTCTTGGCCTTCTAAAATCTCTACATTTTTAGCGTCAAAAAGATCAACCATAAAAATATACAAATCCATCGCAAAACAGCTAGCCAGATTCAATTTATGCCCTACTGAGTTGTAAGCAAACTGAGACTCAAACTCAATATCTTTTCTTATCTCCTCGCTACCAGCAAAGGAAACAAGACCGGGGGACGTACGCAAAGTTAGCGTTGCATTTTCTGTACCTTCTGTGATGCGTAGTTTGACAGCCATTAATAAACAGTTCTAGTAAGGGACAAGATCATGTAAAAATGTTCCGGGTCTGCTTGATATAAACGAAACATAGACTCGGGATCACTAAAATGTTCTACCCCCATACTAATCACTTCTGTAGCTGAGTCATATTCTTGCCCCGGTTTTAATCCTTTTGGCATTTGGTTTGCTGGTGTGCGATCTGCTGATGTTCTTTGCTTATAAGGTCGGCCAACATAAGGAGAAATGAAACTATCTGCTAAAACTGATTCTCTTTGTGCGTAGCCGTCCATGATTGTACCTTTCAGTTTTTTTGGACTCACAGGAAAGTCACTTTTTATCCTTTTTGTTCTAAAAGCTACTGCTAAATCTAAGTTTTTCTCCTCAAAGCCTTCTAAACTGTGGCCGATTTCGTGAAATAGAGTTGCTTTTGCGTCATTCTCTCCAAAATATCCTTCGCTAGTTGCTGGTACTTTGATCTTACTAAACTCAGTTCCCATGAACTCAGGTTGATTGTGCGCCCTACCTTTTCTAACCTGTACTGTTTTGATCTGATTAGAACGACCTTGAATAAATTTACCCTTCTTTGTTATACCAGCGCCGTTGAACATCAAACCGAACTCTTCCATTTCGCCCTTTATTCTTTCCCTTGTAGCTTTTAAGTCCCCGGTAAAATCAATCTGGTCTAGTGCGTTCTTAAGTTCTTTTCTTGTAACTGCTGAGTTTGCTATGGCTTCTTTTCTAATATCAAACATTTGCAACGTACCCTGTCTTTCTACTGCTCTAATCTTTGCCCTTTGGTCAGTTAATCGAGCAACTACTTTGTCGTATTCAACTCTAGCGTCAATACGTTCTTTCATAACAAATGAATTATTAATCTTATCAACTAATCGCTTTCTTTCTACTCTTAAATCTGAGTGTTCGCGCAATAGCTTTTTGTAATCTTTTCTGAAACCGTCTAGCTTCTGTAGTCTGCCTCCTACAATGTCCTTGCCCCTAGATACTGCAATCTTTGGTTGTTTTGTAGGTGCGTAGGTTCCAAGTGCTGGTTTCCTTTTGATAGGCTTTGCTGTTACTGGGCGTGGCTGTGGCCCTACTGGGATATTCTCAGGCTTACCGTATCTGTTTTTCAACTCTACTAAAGAAACTCTGCTACCATCTGCCCTTACAAATTTAGACAGCGCCTTTCTGGTGTCTTTTTCTTTTCCTACCAATCTGTCAAAATATCTAAAAGCACCTTCATATTTGTTTGTGACCGGGTTAAGTTTTCCCCCTAGTATTCTTGCCTTAACTGCCTGTGGTTGTAAGAATAACCATTTTGAATAATCCATATTTGCAGACACAGGGCCATCGGCTGAAGCACGCTTTCTACCTGTGGGTGGTGGGTCGAAAGGTAAGTTATCGTAGTCGATCTCAGGAATAATCGTTGATCTACAGTTGAAGTGCTGGGGTGGCATTGGACCCTGTTCATATTCAAATACCCTTCCATCTAAAGCACCACAAACAGCCGTAGTTCTGCTATCAAGTGTTGCGGTGTACCTGTATTTTTTTGTTATGTCGCTGTTAGCCCGGTAAACAGAAAGTGCCGCATTATTGGAAACTTGGTTAATGCTAGTTCTGACGAGGGTTCTTACTTGGTTGATAGGTGGGGTCGTCATTATCCCGCCTTTCTGTGCCATCTGCAAAATATTAGCGTTATCCCCTTCTCTGCTATTACCTAGCAATCGGCGTGTAATCTGGGGCGTTGTTTCCCCGGTCAATAATCCATCTTGAACAGTACGCCTAAACAGTTGAACAGAATCCTCAGCGATCTTATCAAAGGCTTGCTGGACTATGTTTCCGTTGGGTAGCGTCATTATTGCACCTAGATTATCTGACAACTCCGACTCTCCTAAAAATGCTGCCAACTGTTTTCCAACAGCCCTTGATCTAATTTTTGTAGGGTCTACGCTTACGACAGATTCTGCAAACTTTGGCGATATTTCAATACCATTAACTTGTATGTTTTGCCTCATACCTCTTGGTATGACTTGCGTTAGCTGCTTTTCAATAAAGCCCGCCTGTACCCCGGCTAATCCTTGCAACTCCCTTACTACGTTTGTATTGGCAAATTTTTTCCAGTTGCTTAGACTTTTTTCCAGCTGCGCCACAATAGAACGTAATCGTGCAGCCCGGTAACTATCGCCCAAACCTTTGCGGTCTAGCTCGGCCAGTTGCCTAACCGATTGAACACAAATATCTACAAACCTTTTTGAAACATCAGTAGAGACTTTATTTCCAAATCTATTAAGGTCAATAGCATTTCTATAAATGGCATCAGGCAAAGCCATCAGTTACGCCGCCTCTGGTTCGTCCTCTTCTTCCTCTGGCTCCTCTTCTTCCTCTGGTTCTAGTGGTTGCATTTCCATTAGGCCGCCTGTTTGTGTAGCCTCAATCTCCTCCTCAACGTCAAACTCGTCCCCTAGCACCTCGCCTTGAGTTAGTTGATCTAATAATGTTTTTTGTGTGATCGTACCAGCGGTATAAAGTTGTAACAAGGATTGTATTTCTTGTGGCTCTAGCCTTGTACTTAGGAAATCACGATTAACAAAACTGCTACCAATCTCTGAAGTATTTAAGTATTGGGCGTGATAAGTTAAGCAGTTGTCTATTAGGTCTTGCATCTGTTGCGCTACTACCATCATTGTGCTGTCCCCTTGGCTTCGGTCTATCCTTTTAGCCTCCGCTGTTTCTGCGCTTAACTTCTGTCCTAATACCGCGGCCAAACCTAGTTCATTTATCTGTTGTGCAAGCTGGTCTAACCTTTGAAACTGTGAATCAAACGACCTTCCAGTTGGTTCAATGTACTCGGCTCTACCATCTGCGGGAAATGCAATCGCCTCTCCCGGTCCCGCGCTTACTTCTTCAGAACTTTGTGGAAATCCAAAGAAACCTAGCAATGGTACAGCGGATATATGTAGCTGGTTATCAAGGTCACTTTGCACTTGGTACGCTTTGATGTTTAACTCCGCAATATCCTCTAACGGCGGCCTAGATTCCATAAGACTTACACGGTTTGAATATGCAACTGCAAAGGGTATTTGTGGTGTAGTTGTAGTGCCTTCATCAAAAACTGTGTATTTGCCGTCATCATTTTTTCTGTGTATCTCATAGCGCCCCGGATATAACACCCTAACTTGTTCAATCAGTTTTTCGCCATACTCGCCGTCAGGCTCGTAGACCTTTTCCATCAGCCTAAGTTGAGTAAATGTAGTTTGACCCCCTCTTACTTCTGTTCGATAGCCTAATATTTCCCTCGGTGTATAAGCTACCCAATATGGACGGCCATTACCCTCAGCCGGTGTATCAACTAAAACCCCAACGTGTCCATAACGAATCATTTTTCTAGCTGTTTCATAAGTCCAGATATTCAAATCATTACCTTGTAGGTCTACGTCAAATAGTTGTTCTCTTATTGTGTCGTTTACATCTTGCAACCTGACAGGCTTTCTTGTAAGCATACCCGCAAGCATACGTTCAAGGCGCTGTAGATATGGCGGGCAAGTGCTTCTAGCTAATCTGTTTTCGTATGAATCGTCTTGCTCTCTTGGCTCTTGTGGCAAATAACGCCTGTGTTTCATGCGTATGGAATATGTCCCCCCGGCTAAATCCTCTATTAGCAACCAATGCGGTTCTTGATTAAACCAAGTTGAACTAGGGTCGTTAACATCAGTAGTTACCCCTGTGTTGCCTCTGCTGTATTGTCTGCCGTAACCGCTATACACAATAAGTCTCCCTAGTTTTAATTACATAGTAGTTCATTAATACAATCGAACACCAGTTCCACGACCAGAACGTGCATGAAGTGGGTTGAACTCCCGCCAGATCAAATAACCTAGCGCATCATTCATGTGATCGTACCCGGCCTCCTTATCTGGCTCGCCCTTTTCAGTATATGATTGCAACTCTAAACATTCAATCATACGTTTGCAACTGGCATTGATTTGTAAACGTACTTTCCCTTTTCCGTTACATAACAAACCCTGTACGGCTGTGACCCTATCGCGTATTGGCGGGTTGCTTTTTGCTGATAGATTAGTGAAGCCATAGGTTTCAAGAATCTGTATATCTGTTTTGCTTGCATTTGTAGAGCGATTCCCTCCGCTTGCGTCAGGATAAACATAAATCTTACTGGTAGGGTATCGGCGTTTGATTTCTTGAGCAAGTGCATCTGTATCATGTGCTGATACAATCTCATCAATTATTAACAATTCATCATTTAATTTAATTCCGATAACGGCGCTCATATTTCCAATATTAAAGTCCACCCCGATTCTCAAAGGCTCCCGCGAATAATCAGGAACCGAGTTAACTACATTATCAGCCCTGACGAAACGGTCATAAACTTGCCCGGTAGTTAGATTTGTAAATTCTCCATTGAGGTAGGCTTGCAACATACTAGGGTCGTAGTTGCTTTGCATTCTTTCAATAAAGTCGTCTGGCAAGTGTGGGTTGTCTTGTGTCCTCATTCGTATTAGCTTTCTGTCCTCCCTTTCCTTTGCTTCGTCAGAGCCAAACGTATTCCACATCCACCTAAAACCTTCTGGGGTACTTGCCGCGCAAAACTGCCTTACATTGCCAGCCCTTAGCCTTCCAAGTATTTTAGGAAAGGCTCTATCGCAAACTGTTGGGGCTACTGTATCTATTTCATCTGCCAACACGAAAGCTAAATTTAATCCGATTATGCGTGACCAGTTTTCAAAACTTCTGCACAATATCTTGGTATCCCCTCCCGGTAGGTGCAAAATATACTCCGGAAGTGGACTAGCTCTAAACGTGTAGGGTATTTCATAATGCTCCAAAAACTGTTCAAAGTCTGTTTGCCATATATCACGGATTAATGGCCCTGTTGGCTCCATAACAGCCCCGGTAAATCCTACGTTCAACGCAGCTAGTTTCACACAAGCCGCGCATAATGCCCTAGTCTTGCCAGCACCATAACCAGCCGAAAGTCCTAATATTTCTGTGGAATTATCATCAAAAAAAGCCTTTTGTGGTTCGTGTAAGTCGTTTCTTATTCTTTCTAGCAATACATCAATATCAACCGAAATACCAGCGCTACCGGGGCGATCAAGTACTGAACCCTCCTTAGAAAGTATGCTCATGTTGAAATTTGGGCGATCTTAGCCATTGCATTTATACACCCTAAAGCAACGTGTAATTGGTTGTTGTTTCTGGCCTCTTTTTGCAGCGTAGAAAGCTGGCTTAAAATGTCCGCGGTAAATTGCCTTCTGTCAATATCAAAATCTTTCTTGAGAACGATACGCGCATCTTGGATATACTGCTCTGTCTGTCTTAACTTCAACCCCCACTCAGCCGCGGTATATTTTATTATTTCTGACCGAGTTACACCACGCGCAAGTAACGCAGCTATTCTGTAAGTTCTATGTTCTTTTTCTGCCTGTGTTGCTTTCTTTTTGTCCACTAGGTTAGTTTGTTAAAAGAGTCAAGGGCGTACCACACATGAGAGTTACGGTAGCCGCCTTGATATGTAGGAATAATCGGGGTAACTCCGTGACGATTGCGCCAAGCTGGGTAAACCAATAATGAATTATCAGTTTGGTCAAAGGTAGCGTTGTAATCAGGTACATGAAGATTACCTCCTTTGCTGTTACGCCTTTTGGTAATTATCATATTTATAGCACCTTTTACGTTGGCGTGGTCTTGATGAACTGGCGCGGAAATATTGCAATTAGAAATTGTAGAAGAAAAATTATTAGCAAAACGCCATTGCTCTGGTATCCTTTCGCGTATTTTCATAAGGTGTGCATCTGCCACGGTTGGAATAAATTTTTTAACAAGTTCAAACGATTTAATACCAGCAACGTGCATTGCCTTTGCAAAAATATTGGCACTTTTTACGGCGTGAACTGATGACCGGGTAGCGTATGGCCTTCTCATGTGTGGTTTTGGTGGACAAGAACCGAGAATAGTTGAATACTGTTTAACTTCTGATTCCTCATCATGCAAACCACTAGAACGGCGCATATCAGATTTAGGAACTCTCTTTGTTTGTATCTCCCGGTCTGCAATGTTAACTAAGTTCTGCAAATCATCTGGCAAAGTTTTTATAAATAATCCTACTGGGGTTCCATCGGGGTCGATTAAAACACAATCATCAAATACGTTAGGCTCAAAACCACCTACAGAATCGCCGATTTTAAGGGGCGATGTGACAGGCTTCAGGATTAGTTCAGGTAGTTTCATAATGCAAAGCAATAAACCATAGAGTTTTTAGGAAACCAAGTAGCACCCCAAAATGTAACGTCCCTTTCAACATAGTGCAGAGACTTGTATTCTGCTTCTACTCGGTAATCAGCTTTTTGTTTGTCGATCACATTCCAAAGTTTTGGTATGTATGGGTCATAATCAAAACTCCATTCATAAACAAGTTTTTCAAAGGTAGCCATACTATGCGTCAGAATTGGTATTTCTGCGCCTTCAATATCCATTTTACAATTATCGGCTAAAGCGGCTTGAGAATCAAAATTTATACAAGGTACTTTAATACCTTTTTTCCTAATGCCTTTGTGCATTATTGAATTACGCCAAACCCCGCCGTTAGGCCCGATAGTTAAAATTGTAGACTTTCTTTCATCATGGACAAGAGCCGCTTCTTTTATTTCTACTGCATTTTCAAAACCATTTAATTTAAGGTTTTTTTCTATCATTTCGCAGCTGTAAGGGTCAGGCTCATAACAAACAGTTGATGCACCTTTTGAGGCTGCCAATAATGAAAAAGCACCTACATTACCGCCACAATCAAGCCACGATTCGTTGGCCTTAATGGTCATTCCTTTTTTTTGGTAACAATCTTGCTTAAGTACTTCTATGAAAGTTTTGGCATCAGAAAAACCCTCCCGGTAAAAAAATTTAATACCGTTAATCTCTCCTTGGGATAATTTCATTTAATGATTTGTTCTAATGCTTTAACTAGCTCTTCGCCTACATAGATTCCTTTTTTTCTAGCATCTGCAACTATAGCTTTTGCGTGTTCATAATCTTCCGGTCTAAATTCTATCTGAATTGCTTTATAGACGTTGTTGGCTAGTGCGTCAGTTGGGTCATCGAAGTCGTCCAAAGAACCGTAGTCAGGTTCATCTGCAAAGGTTGGAATATCGTCCCCCCAACCGAGTAGTGAAAGATCAAAACCAGTTTCTGATAATTGTTCTAATTCTTTCTTTAATAGGTCATCGTCCCAAGATGAGTTAAGGGCCAGTTGATTGTCTGCAATAATGTACGCTTTACGTTGCTCTTCTGATAGATGGGATAGGGTAATTGTTGGAACTGAATCCATTCCAATTTTTTTTGCTGCTGTAATCCTTCCATGTCCAGCAATCACATTCCCGGTATCGTCTATAAGAACAGGATTTGTAAAACCAAACTCTTTTAAAGAATTAACCAGCCGTTCAATCTGAATTTCGCTATGAACTCGAGGATTATTTTTGTATAGTGTAAGGTCAATAATTCTTGATTGCTTTATATGCTCTGGGGCTACGATTGGGTAGCTCGGTGTTTGGGTCATAAGTCGAGGTGTATCTGTTCTGAGTTTAACCCTTTTTTCTTAGGATAAAACTCTACAGGTTTAGGCTGTAACCAAATACGCTTGCCGTTTAGGATTCTATAATTGCATTTTTGCAATGGGTCGTAGACAATGTAGTCTTTAGAGAGTCGGTAAGATAGTCCTTGCATTTTTCAACTGTTCTTTTACTTTTTGGATTTCTTGGGGTAATTCTGCTTTTTTATTTTTTAGGTTTTTCTGAATTAATTTATTCATTAGATTAGCTGTTTCTTTCCAAGCCTTTTTTCTCAGATTATGTAGTTCTCTAACTGTATCTTTATCAATATCAACCCCTACGTTGTTTCTAATATCTCCATCGCCATTTCTGAATCCGTGAGAAACTAACTTAGCATCTTCGTCATAAACTGGGTAGACGGCTTCGCAGTAACAGATGATTGCAAGATCACAACCAGCCATACGCTTACCATTTTCCTGTTTATCGTAATCAGGTAAATAATTATTTATAAGTCCGTCTGCGTTGTGAACTATCCCGGTGTCGTTGCAAGCGTGACAGTTGTAGTTTGGCGCTCTGAATGTAACATCACGATCAATCGCGGCTCTTTTGTATGGTTTCATGGTGTGTTAAAAAGGTTGTTCTTTAGTTTTATTTTTTAACCAAGGTCTTAATTTTGATTGATTTTCTGGTTTCCGCAACTCCAAAAACTGTTCATATTGGCCTTTGCTAATCCATCTATGGCAATCAGGAAACATTGGACACCATTCATCGTTTCTAAATTTTTTAATCCTTGCCTTTATATCAGCTTCCAGACATTCGGGTAGTTTTTCTTTAGTTTTTTTATCCAGCTTCTGCCATTCAGTAAACGCTGGTTTTTTTGATTGGCTGATACTTTTTTCAGCGTGCATGGATTGGTACATATTCCAAAAAAATTCAAAGTCTTTCGTATATGCGCCCTTTTTAGTTTTTTGTTTTAGTTTAGTTTGTTTTACTTCGGGTGTATGTGGTACACCGGGGGGGTTTACGTCAGCTACTAGGGGTGGTGTATCTGGTACACTGGTCGTTGAAATACACCCCGCATCAATACTAGCTTTTTGTGGGCTGGGTACTTTGCATTCGTGCCAAACTGTTACTCGATATGCGTTAGTTTTCTGGCCGTGTTCATCTGTCCTTGAAACTTTCTGCAACCAGCCAAGTGAACAAAGTTGTTCAACGGTATGGATTACTTTAGAACGGCACATACCAGCGTCTTGCGCGATTGTGCTATAACTAGGCCAAATGTTCGGGTAGTAGCTTTGCAGCACCCAAAGTACCGCTAATTGGTGTGGGTCGATTCTGCCCTTTAAGGCTGTAGGCAAAGATACGAACGGCGTATTCTCTGGAATGAAACTCATTATGTATTACTGTTTTATCGTTGAAGGTATTGAGGCTGCACCACAGGGTAGCAAGAGACACGTTGGAAATGGGCGTATGATTGAATCAAGTAAGAAAGTGAAACCATGGCGTGAGGCGGTAAGATTGGAGGCAAATAAAAATGTCGGCGAGATTATACAAGAACCAGTACACGTTGAATTAGTATTTTGGTTTATGCGTCCGAAGTCTCATTTAAACGCTAAAGGAGAAACGCGGCAATCTGCGCCTAGATTTCCTACGTCAAAAAACAGGGGCGATATTGACAAGTTATGTAGGAGTACTTTAGATGCTTTAACATTATCAGCGTTTGCTGATGATTCGCAAGTGGTAAGTTTGCAAGCCCGAAAATATTATTGCGATAATAAAAAACCCGGCCCAAAAAAACCGGGGGCAATGATAACAATACAATCAACTGATCGAGTATATGAAAAGAATCTCATGGGTGCTTTGCCCTAATTGCGAAATCTACACAATCCAGAAAGTTGTAAGCATAGTTGTAAACAAAGACTTTAAACAAATCAGGCGAAGAGTTTGTTTTGATTGCGGCCATAGGTGGTACACAATACAGAATCCAGAAAAAACTATTGATGATATAAAGGCAAAAAAATTATCTAAAGAGTTGCCGGGGGATAGATAAGCCACCTCGCGTAGACCTCCCTGTCTTTTGCAGCTTGGATTCTGCAATATTGTTAGACTTTCAGACCCGCTTTGCAAAGGTCGTCAGGCTCCCCGGCTAAATTTTATTAAGTGCTTCCTCCAAAGAGTAACAAACCCGAGAGATCAAACCAGCGTCCAAACTCTCTGGATTATTTCCATGTGTATTAACCTTTGGATTTCTGCGTAGAAATTCTCTTAAGGCTGCCCCATCATCGGCTCTAAGGTACATACAAATATTCATGTAGGTGTTTGGATAGCGAGCCGAAAGTAATCTCTTACAAACCGATAATAACCCTAAATTAAAGGGTCATCGTATTCTGGAATGTTTTCATTGTAGATTTTGTCCTCTAAATTTCTTATTTCATTAATGATTGATGTAGTTGCAGCAATGGCTACTTCAACCTCTTCAAGCGTTCTTTTTTCGCGTAAATAGTGTTTCCATTTATGAAGTTCTGTATAACAGAAATGCTGCTTGAACTCATAAGAAAGTGATTGTTCAGTACTCATTTTTTTCAAGGTCAAGTATTCTTCCAAGTGGTATTGTTGCTACGGCTGGGACTATGCTGTTTCCGAGGGCGCGTAGTCTGTCCACCCGATTGGATAGCCCATCATTTCTTCTACAAACGGTGGGTTGAGATATGTACCCTTTCCAGTTTGGGTTGAGTAAGTGTGGTTGAGAACGCCAGATAACTTGCCTTTCTCCGCTATCTTTTTGAAGTTTAAATTTTCCCCGGCGTCCTTGTAATCCCTTGAACATGGGGTCGGTAGATTCTGTAACTTGTTGAAGAGTTCTACCGCTACTGGGTTTACTGCTTCCCTCAAGTTGCCTATCTGTTTGCGCCCTTTCCTGTGTTTCTGTGTCTGTTTTATCATTGAATCCAACCCCCTCGGCGGTAGATAATCCATTGTGTTTGGGGTAGGCAATGATCCAAATTCTTTCTCTTTTATGACAAGCGCCTCTTTGTTCGGCTGATATAACCGACCATTCAGCATCGTACCCTGCTTCGGAAAGTTCCCTGAGAACAATGTCCATTCCGAAATTAAGCAACGCTGCCACGTTTTCCAACAAAACGTACCGGGGTCGTACCAAGCGAATGATTCTGACAAGTTCAAAGAAAAGTCCAGAACGTGTCTCGGGCGTGATTCCTTGGCGTTGGCCTCCAACGGATAAATCCTGACAGGGGAACCCTCCGCAGAGGACGTCAAACTGAAAAGGTTTTGCTGTGTATGTTTTGATGTCATCGTGAATAGGTACGTTTGGCCAATGTTTTTTTAAAATTTTTTGACAGTAAGGATTGTTTTCAACAAACTGTGTTGTTTCAAAACCCCCAACAAGACGTTCAGCGGCATAAGAGAAACCCCCTATACCGCTAAATGTATCTAAAATTGTTAGCTTTTTCATTCCACTTTTTTCAGAAAGTTTATTTCTCTTGTAGCTTGAGCAAATTCTATTTGTTTAATAAAATTTTCTCTTAGCCATTCGTCCATTGCAAACCTTACTATTTGTGATGCAGAGCAACCAAACTCTTGTGCTAAGTGGTGTATAGCATCATATTGTTTTTGGCATGATGCCCGAAAATAAATTCTTTCGCTATCCATTAGAAAGGGTTACTCCATGAATCGTATTGTTTGTCAGTAATCAGATTGTCTTTACAAAGTGCATCTGTGTAATCATTCCACTCAGTTCTTTTTGCAATATCGTCTCCCCTTCTATAACCAAGTTGAATAGCTTTTACTTTGTAGATAAATCTAAAAAGTTGTATTGCTTCAACCTTGGTCATTTTTTTCTTTGAATCAGGGTCATACATTTTTTGTACCTCCATTGTTCAAGTTTTTAATTTCTAGAAAAACATTTTTATGTTTTTTGTTTCTTTTTCTTTTTCTGGTCATTTGTACACCAGAATCAAATTGTCTTTTGTCTGTTGGAATTGGATTGTATTCAAGCATTTTTTTTAACCTCCTTTAAGTTCCTTAATAAATACAATTTTTTCATTCGCCTTAGTTTCTTTTTGAATCTTTTTTATAAATTCAATTTTGCTTTCTGCTTCGGCGGTGACGCAAGCCCAAGGCTCAAGTTCTGCATAAAAAAGTTTTTTCATTATTAGTCCTTGTAATAAATGTGGCCGTATTTCTGCTCAATATAAACTGTTGTCCAAGCACCAACCATATCGTCAAAGAAACCTAGCTTTTCTTGAATCTTTCTAGCTTCAGACCAAGTTTTTGGTTTTTTTAGAGCTAACTTTTCCCATAAAAGAAATTTTCTTTGTAGCTCAATTTTTTCTTTAATCTCATCTTTCCAACCTTCCTCAACCATCATCTGAAGCGCTTCTAGTTCATACTTTCTCCAAAAGTCTTTTTGAGTGTTGAGTATGTAGTGATGCAACAACAAATAATGATCTGTGTTGTTCCAATCAACTCTTTCACAACCGCCATTACCTTCTTGGTCTACAGCAGCTAAACAAGTCTTACCTTGTCTTAGTTCACAGTTGTATGAAATCCAGCCGTTTCTTGAAAGTCTTGTATAAACTCTTGAAACTGTGACTCGGCCAGTTTTTTTCTTTGTTAAAGTTTTCATTTAAAAATTTTGCAAGTGTGACCCGCCTCCGGGTATGAATGAATTATGAACTAATATCAGGAATAACGCAACCCTGAACATCTTTAACATTGAGTTTTATTATAATATTCTAACTTTATCTTATAGATGTTTACAAATGGCTAAGAATGATTCATAATAGAGGTATGGGAGAGATTCCCTTTACCACTCGCCCTTTTCCCGGTCATGAAAATTACTTTCGACTTTAACGAAGAACAGCTAGAAAACCTTGAGGATATTCTCTTTGAGGCAAAACACAATCTACCTGATGATGAAGAAGAGTTTCAAGAGGCTCACGAAGATAGCCCAGTTGGTACTATCCGCGAGGCACTTCTTCAGATCGCTGCACAAAAAACAACTGGGGCGGTTTGATTAAAGATGTCTAAGAATGTTACCACCTACGATTGTGAACAAGGTACTATCCTCAAGTCTTACAGCACTTTTGTAGCTTTTAAGAGTAAAAATGGAAATCACTTTGTTACAAGAAAAAATCACAGCAAGACTACTAGCCGTCACATTAATGAATTTTTTGGCGGTAAAGAAATTGTTGAAAACATAGATAAAGTTTTTCAAACTGATCTAGATGTTATTGGAAAATTTTTGGAGACTTACCACAATGGCTAAATCAGAACAGCAAACACTTTGGGAAAAAAGAGAGGCATTTGTTAATGCTGATCGTGAGTACAAGCAGCTTTGCGATAAAGTTGCTTCTATTTATAAAAATATAGATACTACAAAAACTGCTGGCCGCGGTGCTTTACAGAACATAAAAAGATTTCTTTTGCTAGAAGAACTAGCTACCAAGCAATCTTACAAATTTGAAGATATTAGCGGCGATACTTCCGCAGAGCTAGAGGAACTAACAATGAACTGCAATGAGTGTTGGTTTTACGAGTTTAACAGCGCTTCTGATTTTGCACTTGAACAGGCTCTTGAGTATTCACAAGTACCCGCAGAAATGTTCAAAAAAATTAGAAAGTACGAAGCAGACTTAAGGATTGCTATCCAGTACAAAGACGATCTTAGAAAACGTCTTATGGAATCATTCGATCTTGCATTAAAAGAATCAAACCAAAATCACAAAAAGGAGGAAACCAAGTGAGAAATTTATTTCTGATGATTGCTATGTCTGGGTTGTTTTATACAACTCTTTCTGGCACTTTATACGACATGACATTAGCAGATTGTAAAGCTGGTATTGTCGCTGCTTGTGAGGAGATCGCTAGATGAAATTTGAGGCTACTAAGGACAAGAAAGAAACTCTTTTTCAAGGTTTCTATATCTTGTTTGCTGCACCAACAACCAAGCACCAAGAAGAAGTCGGCCAGATGTTATGTCTTCTGCTGATGGATTCTGAAATCACACAAGAAGACGCGCAAAATGCTTGTGAAAGAGCTATTGACGCTCACTTAACTGAAAAAAAATTGGAGGAAACTTTTAATGGCTGATAAAACAATGGACGTTAAAGTTGGCGATCTTATCGGCAGAACTTGTATCAGAGATTGTGACCAAGAACACTTTGTCTTTTGCGGAATGATGCCGCTTAAAGGGGAGAAAATACCTCGGATAATTCTTATGAGAAAGCTACCGGGGGAACTTTCCCCAGCAATTTTTGTTGATTGGAACAGCTTCGGGGAAAACTATATTATTTCCACCGAGATACCAAAGGTAAAAGTTGCCTACAAAACAGCGAGAAGAAATGTATAACTCATTTTGTCTTTCGCTACTGGTCATTGCAGCTTATTTAAATTTGTACTTGACCATAAAAAAAACCCGCAGAGGCCACCCCTGACCTTTGCGAGTTCTAACTCCAAGCCGCACCACAACGGCACTTCTATTCTAACCATGAATACTAACGAACAGTTAAAAACATTAGAAACAGCCATATTGCATGGCGGTGGTTTCTATAGCAAACTTGCTCATGCTGCACTTTCAGCAGACCCAGACAATCGTGCTTTGATTTTCAAAACTTGGCCACAGCTGGAAACTGTTTATGGCCCTTTAGGACCTTTTCAACACAGCACCCCAGATTTGAGGTTAATAAAATGATTATCCACGAAGTAAAACCAGTTTCAGTTGATTTTGCTAGTTATCAGGCAGACCCAGCTTACAGCGCGTCTGACTTGAAATTACTGCTATCACAATGTCCAAAGGCTTTATGGCATAACAAACATAATGAACTTGCACCGCCAAAGCTACCAACACCAGCAATGAAACTGGGTAGCATGATTCACAAAAAAGTATTAGAGCCAGACGACTTTGACAAAGAGTACGTTGTACTTGAGGAAAAGCGTACTAAAGAGGGCAAAAAACTTGCCCTTGAATATGAGCAAAAAGGCTTGACTACTTACACCCCGGCGGACGCAAAAGTTATTGACAATATGACTTTAGCAATCTGCCAGCACCCCGAAGCTCACGCGCTTTTAGATAAAGGTCAATCTGAACAATCTTTTTGGTGGGCGCATAGCTCAACAGGTCTTGATTGTAAATGTCGTTGCGACAAAATTCACAACGATACAATAGTTGATCTTAAAACTTGTGGCGAGGGCGGCGCATCGCCAAAGGCTTTTACATCTTCAATTTTGAAGTTTATGTATCATGTCCAAGCCGCGCATTATCTACAAGGTACTGGGGCTGATCGCTTCATCTTTGTAGCAATAGAAAAAGTATTTCCTTACAACATAGGAATATACGAATTAGACAACGACTTTATTGATTTAGGTTATGAACTCCAAGAACAGGCGCTTCTTAAAATATCTGAAGCAACTAAAACTGGACTCTGGCGAGGATACACCGATGAGTGTACCAGCGGAATCCAAACCCTTTGCCCTCCCCATTGGCTCCTCAACAATGACTAAAGAACAATTCAAGGTCATGCAGATGACCCCAGAAAAGGCTAAACAGATACTTGTAGCCAAGAATAGAAACAACCGCGGTATCAAAGCATCAAATCTTAGACGTTTGACCACAGCCATTGAAAACGGTGAGTGGAGATTAACAAACCAAGGAATTGCATTTGATGAACAAGGCAACCTTATAGACGGTCAACATAGGTTAGCAGCCATTTTGCAAACAGGTAAAACAGTTCCTATTCTGGTTGGAACTAATATGGACCCCAGAATATTTGATTGTGTAGATACTGGGACTGCTAGGACGGCTGGGGACGGTATAGATATTGCTGGCAGCACCCACGGCAAAACAATTGCCGCTGCTATCAAGTGTTATTACCTGTACAACAACTGGCCAAAACGTGCATGGTCTAGCACCGTTGCACCGACTTCAGCCCAGATACTGAAAATATACGAATCAAAAAAAGACACAATGGAGGCCGTTTACTCCGTTATTGCCAAAAAACATAAAAACTACAAATGTTTTCCTAAAAGTATTGGTTTGTGTTTTACATTGATTTGTATGGACGCTGGCTGGTCAGATATACAAATGTATGAGTTTTGGGACGCTGTAACGCTAGGTGCAAATTTACAGGCAGATAGCGCGGTGCTTTCTTTCAGAAACCAGTTAAGCAATGTCGAATATCGCAAACGCGGTTGGTTTTCACAAAGATTTATTCTCAACGCTTTCATAGTGTGTTTTAACAAGCACGTTCAAAACATTCCTACCATCAGGTTTATTGCGCCAAGACCTGATACAAATATGTACAAGGTAGAAAAACCAGCGCAAAAAGAAACATCAATTTTGGAGGTTATTAAAGCATCGTGAAAAAACCAAACTTAAAAGGTATTATTCAGCCCGAGGACGTCTACAAAAAAGGAAAATACAGTTATGTCTCATGGGCTAGAACTTCTGAATATCTTAATGAACTCGCACCGGGGTGGGACTTTCATCTTGAATTACCACCAACTGTTGAGTCAACTGGGGTTGTTTGGCCAGCCCCAAACGGCTCAGGTTATCTTATGGGATATTTCACAGACCCAGAGGGTAAGAAAGGTGCTGTTTATCCGTATTCAATTATGGATAATAGAAATGAACCAATACAACTTGCAAAGATTTCAGCGAGGGACGTAACAGATTCCCACCGCCGCGGTTTTTGTTTTTGTGCAGCCAAAGAATTTAATCTAGGCTCAGAACTTTGGACAGGTAATGAAATTATCAAAGCTAAAGATTCAGCACCTACAAAACGTGGTGGCGCAGAACCGAAACAGAATATAGCCGTACTTGCGCGTGATGCCATTGTTAAATCAACGTCTGACCATCAATTAGACCAACACTTTAATACGCTCGCATCAAGGCTAAGTGAGGGGAAAATTAGCCAAGATCAATATAATAAACTTATAGACCTTATCAAAGCTAGGAGGAAAGCATTAACAGCATGAACACCACCGAGACTCAATTTCTAACCACCGAGCAAGTAGCGGAAAGATATGGGCTAAGTCCCGCCACTATCAAAGATTGGAGGGCAAAAAAATTTGGTCCACCCTATTACACACTTGAAAGATATGCGGTATCGTGGGGTTCCCCTCGCGTACGCTATGACCTTCACAAACTTCTCGCATGGGAAGAAGCAAACAACATCACCCCAATTCAAAGTTTTTAAAAATTATGTCTAACTCCGCTTTTAATTTTCGTTTTCGCGTAGTCGGTAACAACAGCGCCAATCCAAACGCGCCAGAAAAAAACCTTATTATTGATTGTCCAGTAGAAGAAGCAAAAAAATGTGCTATGTGGCTTATGCAACAAGTCGATAAGGTAGATGAAAAAGATTCAACAATCAGAATATATACTGATAAAAAAACTTATGACGAGGTTCCCGGATTTTCTATTTGGGGCGGTATGTGGGGCAACTCTGGTAGGATTCAACCTCTAGATGAAGATAATGCCCCCAAAAAGCAATCTCGGTACACTGAAGACAAATCTGAAATACCTTTCTAACTATGTTTGGTGTAATTTTTCCAAAAAACCCTTATATCGGACAAATTTATTATGACCCTGATTTAGAACGAACTTTTGAATATGTTGAAAGAGATCGTTTAACAGTTATGGTAAATTGTCATAGCGATTGGTGCGAATGGAAAGACATTACCGAGGAACTAGATTAGTCTTTTCCAAACAAAATATATTTAAGGCGCTTCATTAGGGGCGCTTTTTTTTTTATGTTTCTACGGCGATCATAATGTATTAGCATTTCTTGCTGGCTACACATTATTTCCAAGGCACTTGCGATAAAATCAGATTGTTTTGCATTTGACCGCAAAAGTTCCTCGGCCATTTTTTTTAATTCATCAATATTTTTTGATGATTGTATGTCTTTAACAAGGCTTTCAATATAGAACTGACGTTCAAGACTTGGCCTAGATGTTAAGACATTGATGAGGCTTTTCATTGTTCTTTAGGCCATAAATTAATCTCGATATATTCAACGATTTTGTCATCTATGGTATTGTCTGTGGATTTAACCAAGGCTTTCAACAGGTCAAGAATTAACTTTTTAACTGCATTAGTTTTGCAGAAAGTTAATAATATGGGTTTTAAAATACGAATCATGGTAATTAGGGCAGTACTTCCCAAACATATCGCTTTTTGCTAGATTTAGCCCATACCTCGCAAAACAATGGAAGAACAGGAAGAAAAACAAGGGTTAGGATTTATTGGCAACGCAGTACAGCTTGTCATACTTGGGTGGGCGTTGGCAGTTATTTCATATTCGTATTTTGGTAATTCTACAAGACAGATAGATACCACCTTTGCCGCCGGGCTGCTAAGTGCTGTCATGTCCAACTATGGCCTAAATGTCAAAAAGGCTACTGACAAAAAGAAACTCAATGGTAATGTTAAGATAGTTGACAATTCTGACTCCAAAGTAGGGGTGTCAAAAAAATGAAAAAAACTCTAGCAATTTTTTTACTATTTTTCCCTTCAGCGGCCTTTGCTGACATGACCTCAACAATTACCAGTTCGGTAAAAGTAGAAGTTATGAGCGCAGCAACAGCGGCTGACCGAGTAGGAAATAGTTATTCTGTCTCTGGTACTGGCGTTAATACAACTGACGGTACTACCGCGGGAACTCTTGGCGGCCTTGGTTCTACTACCAACGGCGTTAATGCTTACACAAATATTACGGCAAGTCAGCTAACAGATGGCGAAAGTTTTCAATACACTGTTTCATATTTAGAGGGTGACGCAGTTCCCACCTCAGCGCCAACCACAGGGGCTGTTTCTAACTTTTCTGACCTTACATCTACAGCAGCTGGGGCAATAGGCTCAGGGGGCGCAACAATAGACAATCACGTTATTACCATAAGTGGTGGCGACCCCGGTTCTACCATTACTGGTCAATATGTGAGTACTTTGAGTGTTGATTAATGGCAAATGAAAAAGTTTTGGTTGTTAATATTTTTTTATGTTTTACCCGCGTATAGTCAGCCTGTTGTCCCTAACTTCGTTACCGGGACTATGTCAAGCACCACGAATACAACTACAAGCATCACAGAAACCATTACATCAAAGGATTATAAAACTGGTTACGAATACACAGTATCGGGTACAGGAATCACAAATTCTGGCGGGGATATGTCGCCGAATGCAACAACGGTTAATGGTTCTTCGGGCGGGGTAAGTTATACATGGACAGGCGCAGACTTAACGACAAAACCCGATTGGACGTTAAACGATTCAACCTCTGGGGCAGCCTTTCAGTTTTCAGAAAGCTACCATGGACCCGGTCTACAAAACGTCACTACAATTACCAGACAGATAGAATCAGAAAGCGTTGTTACAAGTACCTCTGTATTCTCGCAATAAGTTTAAATCCTAGTTCAGTTTTGGCAAATGCAGTTAGCCAAAGCAATAATGGCTCGGTCACGAATCAGGCCATACAAATGAACCAAGGTAATGTAATTACTAACCATTATGGCGGTGGGATTATCTGTCAGGGACCACAGCTTGCAATCTCTCCATTTAGTACTTTTGGTGTGAACTATAGAAAGCCTTTTAATCACGTTTATTACACGCCAGTATATGACCCAACTGATCTAGTAGGAGATTTTGACGATGACGGCGACCCCATTGGGGACGGTACGCCAGATAATCCCGGTAATATTTTGTATTACCAAGAAAATTATTCAGGCACAAACAAAGATAGTTATGCGCTTAATACAGGAATCAGCCTAACTTTCACAATCCCATTAGACCGGCAGTTGCAGAAAGAATGTAAAAACGCCGCCCAAACTCAGATAGCAATACAAGAACAGGTACTTAAGAACAAACAGCTTGATTGGAATATAGCCCGCATAAAAGAATGTGGAAAGTTGAAACAGGAGGGTATTTTGATAGCAAAAGACAGCGTATTTTTTAATATTTGCAAAGATGTTTATTTAGTGCCAAAGGCTAATCAGGTATTACCACACACCCACGAAATCAAAATTAAGTAGATTTGTCTTTTTTCTTGGTCAATTTTTTTACCAAATTTTTAACCAAAGGCTTCACGATGTTAAGTAGTAATGGACTACTGGCAGCGACCAAGCCAATAACAGCAGTAGATACAATAACAGAAATTTCCGGAATGAATTGATCTTTGAAAGGGACGTTTTCATAGAGGGTAATGCACTCAATCCCATCATCGCCTCTTTTATGGCCAATAACCCTTTCTAGCCTAGATTCGTTGCGAAAATCTTTAATTCTTTGATCTTTCGGGCCGGGGCAATCTGGTATTACAATCTTTTCTTTTTCTTTTTTTGGTATCTCTGGTTGTTTTTGTTCTGGGGGTTTCGGCGTATCTGTATTAATTTTTTCTTCTTTTTTTTCTTCTACAATGGTCAGTTCTCGAGGGTTATAATCAATCGGCGTGTAAGATGGCAACTCCCCGGTAGGGCAACTAAAGTAAGCACCGCTGGGGTCATCTTCTATTATCGCTGTATTTTTTACTGAACTGTCTCTGTGTGTTTTGACGCAGCCGGGTAAATTAATATTTGGCAAAGGTACATTTAGTACTTGGTATGGATTTCCTTCTATTGTTGGTATTGTAGGTAGTTGTATTGTTTTTATCTGAGGTATTACAATCTCAGGAACTTCCATCTATTTTTGTGGCAATGGAAAAGGTGCAGTAGTTTTCGGCATTGATTTTTCAAGAACTTTTGGCATTAGTCCTTGCACGTTGCCTAATATTTCATTCATAACCCTAGTTTTAAACTGTTCAGATGTTACATACCTGTAACCGAAATAGGCTGTGCCACTCATTGAAGCTACCATTACAAATGAGATAATACTCAAGACATTAGCGATTTTTTGAAACATGAAAGAAGCCTTCGCGAAAGCATTAGTACCTGTGACAATTATAACCTTTTGTGGAATCTGTGCATTAGCCCCCCTCTATGTGGGTCTGTCAATAATTTCTACCAAGGTACACCAGAAGTCTTAGTTGGTGTTTTTGATTCTGTTATCTGTGCAGCAATTTTTGTTTCAATTCTTGTCACCTCATCAGAACCAAGTGCAGCTTTAGTCCAAGCAATTGCATTATCTTTTGTTATATCTGCATATGGAGTAAACGAATCAGAATTTGCTTCAGCGAGATCAACAAAACCAAAAGCAGAACCGTAATGCTCGCCGTCTATCTCTTGTGCAGACCAATGAATATGCGTTACAACATCAGATAAGCTGCCTACAGCTTTTAATGAGTCTAGTTGAACAATATCCCAAGTTACAGCCATAATAATAGGTATTTAGTTTTATTTTACTTTGATTCTACTGTTTCGACAGTTTCAGTAACAACATCTGATAGTTTTTCAAACTGTTTTAATGCACCCTGATCTTCCATAATTGGCTGCATCAGTTGGTTTTTTTCTGCAACTTTTTCTTTTATCTCTCGTTCCAACATTTGTGCCTTTGCAATATTTAAATCAAGACGAGTTTTTGTTTCGTCATAAATTTCTTGTGGTGTTGCCATAAAAATTTTCTAAGTATTCTAATATTACTAAGCAGCTTCTAATGCTGCAACTTTAGTTTCTAATGTTTCAATTTTAGCGATCGCTTCTTGTAATGCTTTTATTGCTTTCATATATAAAATTGAATATTTAACAGACTTTGTTGTTGTACCTTCATCACCTGAACCGCTACTTGTTATATTTTCATCTTTAGCTTCTTTTACTAAATAAGGACATACAGTTTCTACTTCTTGCGCAACAAGTCCAAGCATTTTTTGACTTGGATTTGCCTTAAAATTAAAATTTCTTATCCTTAAATTTTTAATATCGTCCCATTGTGATTTCGCATCAACTATATTTTCTTTTAATTTAATATCTGAAATTCCACCATAAGAGTTAGATGCACTATCACAGTCACCGTTTGTTCTTATAAGAAACATAGCTGCTGCACCTTGACCATCATTGTTTTGGTCTCTATTGCATTGTAAGAAAGACTCAGAGGAACTACTGTCTCTTACAGTTGACACAAACATTATAGCGGCGGCATTGTCTGACTTATTATTTCCAAATGAGCAACAGCCAACATTACCCTGTGTACTTGGTACAGCTACATCTAACATTCTTGCGGGACTACTAGAAATCCCTACTTTTCCATCAGCTCTAATTACAAATCTTTCTGCGGGGTCTCCACCATTAGCCGTTCTAAAACTAAACTTACCATTACCAGTACTACCATCATGTTGAACAGTTAAATAGGCTGCTATTCCCTGCCTACCTGAGTCATTTGAATACCATTCAATAGTACCCATAGGCTGATTATTTGTACCAGTTGAATCGTTATCTCTGAAACGAATCCTATTATTTGCACTTAAAGGGTTTGTAATTGTATTGTTAGACGTATATATTTCTAAACTGGCACCCGGCGCAGAAGTTCCGATTCCAACGCCAGTGCTGGCCACTTCCATAATTTCAGTACCACCACATGTAAAACCGACTATATCGGAACCCGGCAAAAACATTCCAGTGTCTGTATCATCTTTACTTGAAAAACTTGGTGTATCAGCAGCCGATAATGCTGACCTTATTCTTGCACCTTTACTCCCTTGACCTTCTAAAACATTTGCACTACTTTCAAACGAGTTTGTACTAAGAATTTTTATGTTAGTACATTCAAGAACACCAGCAACATGAAAAAGATTGCTAGGTGTTGCAGTCCCCACCCCAATGCGATCACTAGATGCAACAACTCGAAATAAATTTTGCTCGCCTGTTCCTTCAATTCTAAAATCTGTATCTGTAGCAGTATCATTAAAAACAGTGACATCGGAACTTATGGCCAATCGTTCAACCCCTGCTGTAGCAATATTAAACTTATCGTTTGTAGCACTGTAGATTCCTGTGTTCAGATCGTCTCTGAAAGCTAGTGCTGGATTACTTGCAGACCCATTTTCAAGAGTTAACGTACCATCAAGTTGTAAGAGTTCTATCCAACCGTTATTATTTGAGTTTCTAATTTTTAAAGTAGCTGTATTAGTATCAGCCCACCATTGATATGCGTATTTTACAGCCGGTTCCGATGACCCTGAGTTGTTACTAACGATTGCAGCAAGGGCATTATTCAAATCTGTACGAAATGCCGCCCCTGATTGGTTGGCTATTATATAATCGTGATTTGCCATTACTTAATCCTTTTTGTATAAGTATATGATAGTTGATAACTTAAATATAAACATATTTAACTTCCTTTACCAAACCCGATTGCTGTATATCTAAAATTAAGATTTTTAAAATTATTGCTTGAATCTCTCACCTCAATAACAAATTGTGTTCCTGTTATAGAAGTAATTTTAAAATAATCGCCAGTAACAGCACCTTCTAGTGTTATGCCAACCGTAGGTAAAAAAGCATTTGAACCACCTAAAGAACCAGTACCAGTGAAAAATGGATTAGTGAATGTCACTGTCTTTGCTGAAGTCCCTGACGCTATAGATGTGTTTACTGTTTCTGTTCTACGTTTTACACTCGCTTCAAAACCAAGTTCAGAAACAAGTATATTTTGTGCCGGGTCATCTGATGTTAGTTCTACTTTAAATTTAAAACCTCTTGCAATGTATTCACCGTTTGCAAAAGTATTAAATTGTGTGAAATTTGGTCCGTAATTACAAGAGGTTCCAGCAGAAATACTTGCACTTGCACTGGCAGTTAGTGTAAAAGTGTTTGTATTAGGAACTGTTTGAATAACGTAATTTCCATCTGTCGCACTTCCAGCGGTAAAGTCAATTAAAACTTGATCACCAACTGAATATCCATGGCCACTTTTTGTAATTGTTATTGTTGTCCCGCTTTGTCCATAAGTTGCAGCCGTTGATGTTGAAAGGTCTAATTGAGTTGTGGCAACAAGTAATTTAGCACCGACATCTTCAGCTAAAGTTCCGTCAAATTCAGTCCATGTATCTATGTTTGCAGTTCTTGAATCAATAAGATCATTTGGTAAAAGACCAGATGTTACAAATCTTCTTTTTAAACTGAGATTAAATACTGCACCAAGATCAACTTTATTTGTAAATTCATATGAACCACTTGAATTGATTGGGCCGGCGAAATCAATATTTGCCAAGTCATCAACATTACCTGTAATAGAATCCCACAATGTAGTTCCATCTAATAACAAACCATCGAAGTCTGCGTCATAAAATGTATTTACTTTTTCTCCTTGGAATGGGGGTGAATCTGTATCCTCTCTTTCAGTAAGTATTACTTGGTGTGGTTGTGGGTCTGGTTGTGTGACAAGTATTCTTGCTGCATTAGTTGATCTGCGCCCGCCGTCATCAACAAATTTAATACTGTAAGTGCCTGTCAAAGCGGGTACAAGCGTTTCACTGATATTTCCAGAAAGTTTAGGTATTATCTCTGTTGAATTACTAAATGTTGCTACTGCTGGGTCAACAGATGGTGTATGGCGTACTGAAATAGAACCTCCGTGGGTCACGTCAATGTCTGTGGCCGGGGTGAAACGTAATCGTACAAACTGATCTGAAACAGGTTCTATTGTTAAACCAGTTGGGTCTTGTGGCAATGCAGTTTTTCCAACAGCAATAAAAGTTAAATCGTTTGATGTTGCAGAAAGTTGTCCTTGTATATTGTAGCTAAATACTTGTATCTCATAAGTTCCAAGCTGACTATTCAAAATTATGAAATCTGGCCTTGAAACTCTTTCTGATACAAAATTACCATTGTTAAATCTATAATTTACTTGATATTCAATTACACCAACTATTGGTTGCCAACTTATAAATATTTTTGAAACAGCTTGATTATTAATGGGAACAATTGTTTCTACCGCTGAAAGGTTAGATGGGGGCGGTTGGAGTTGATTTAATACAGAAACATTTCTTGCTGGTAAAGCCGTACCATCTTCAATAAAATCATATTTACCGGGTACATAAGACAAAGCGGTTATTGTGTAGTTTATACCGTCTTGCTCTTCAATCGTTATTACCCTAAATTTTTGTGTTTGAACAGTTGTATTTGCAATAACCCAGATTGTGTTGACATTCGGGGTTTGGGAAAAAGCAGAACTTACAGTAACAACCCCATCAGCTGAAATACTGGAAATATTTCTGGTTTCAACTGTCCCATTTGGTAAAACTACACTAAATGTTGGGCTGTTATCAGTTGGTAAATCTGTATTATTTACATCATCAACGGTCATAACTGTAGTTGATGCCACAGCTTTTAATCTTCCTCCTCTTCTAACTCCCGCCCTAACAGGGTCATTAATTTCAATTATGGAACCGGGTCGAACGATCACACCCCCATCAACTGAAGTAGAAAAACTTACAATTTCACTTTCATTCTGTTCAGCAAAAAGAATTGCTCTTCCAAGACGCGCTGCTTGCCCTCTGGACGTACAAGCAAAAGCCTTTACCTGTTTCACTATCGTACCGAGTTTTGTTATAGCTGTTGCATCCTCGACTACCTCGTAATCAATCTCTTGGCTGTCCATATTGAAATATGAGACAGAAACTACGCTATGTCTTTGTTTTAAACTACTACCGGAATAACTAAAACCATCATCAGTTACATTACTTAAATTAAACAAATAACTTGCATCTTTGGGAGAATCTTGGGTAATCGTTATAGTACCTGCCGACCAGATTGGCATACAGCGCATAACACCGGCAAGTTCATTTATTAGATCGAAAGCCTCACTAGCTGTTTGAATATTTACGTTGCATGAAAATCTTGCCTCTTGTCCCCCAAAACCATCATCAACAAGGGTATTTGCATATTTTGAAGCTGTTACAAACGAAAACAAATCTAAAGTGCTGTCTGAAACATGATCTCCAAAACCATACCGTGTATCTGTTAATAAATCGAGCAACACCATCGCGGGGCATGAAGTCCAAACAGCAGCACCCATTACACCGTTAAAAATATAGCCATCTGGATAAATTATTCTCCCGGTAGCCGTATCTACTGTTGGTGTACCAGAACTAGAAGCACCAGCACCCGGAATCCTTACCTTGATTCCTCTAATGCGGAATTTTCGCCTTGGTATTGAACTGAATTGTTGTGAATCAAGACGTATAGAGTTGTATGCAGAGTTTGCGTATGTACTTGCATCGTCAATAATTTCTGCAAAACTTGTGAATTGAAACGCATCAATTAAAGATGAAGTTTGTGAATCTATTGTTACCCTTTTAACTCTTATATCAACAGGAAAAGAACCTGAAATTGTTATTGAATAGTCTTTTTGATATGAGTCAGCGGTTCGACCTGTAATTGTATCTGTAATAACATTTGTAAATCCTCCCGAATTGTATTGAACAGCTATTGCTAAATCAACACTTGAACCAAGCAAATCGCCTTCTTCCGTTGATTGTTGTATTTGTGGAAATGTTATTGAAACTTTTATCCGGTCAACATTTGTATTCGTTATTTGCCTTGTTACTGCTCCTGTATTTGCGCCTGATTCTGTTCCATCGCTATTTGTTGGTGTAACTCCGACAGGCGTTATTGAAGAAGAACTCTCGATTCCATTTATTTTTGTCTGGTTTGCAGTTCCAAAACGCGGTGTAAAAGTCACATTTTGAAAATTAAAATCCGAATCTGTTGGACTTGATGAACTGGCTGTTGCTTGTAAAACAGGTGTATCGTTTAGAAAGACGTCTTTTAAATAAGCATTAATATAAGCGGCTGAAGTGCGGTCTGTTATTCCTTCTTTTGAAGCTGTTGCAGAACCCTCAATCTCTCCTTCTGATATAAGGTCAAGAAAGGTTGCAAATTGTTTGCTGTGAAGCGTATCAGGGGTTCTTGTCGGTTGTCTTGGGGGTGCTGGGGAAGAACCTCCACCAAAAGAACCTCTTATAATTTTGTTTTTATCCGTCATGCCTGTACTTGCTCCGTATCAATGCCAGCAGAAATTACAACTGATCCTGTGAAGATTTCTCCATACACAATCGGGACAGGCGTCCCGGCTCTGCTGGTTTGTTGTGTTCCTGAGAAGCTAAAAGACAAACGTGGGTCTTGCTCAGAACTGAACTCAGGCATTTTTGGTACAGGGAATAACATACCACTCACACCACCTAGCACCAAAGAAGCACCAATAGCACTTGCAGCAGTACCTATACCAGCGTATAAACCAGCGTTGGCTATTGGGCCACCAAAAACACCAAAGGCCGTATTACCAAATAAACCACCGCCGGGCATCATTAAACTAAAACCTATCAGTGCTGCACCTAACAAAACTCTTCCGAAATTACCCCCCGAACCTGAAATAACAGGAACAAAAGAAATATCTGATTTACCAATAGGATTGTGAAGCTCGTCCGCACCAACTTCTTCATCATTTGCGATGACCTTATAATATCTATTTGCCATATGACTTTCCAGCTGCGGAAAATTATTTATTAAAAAACTTACAGCTTGGGCGACACTTGAGACATTTATATCTACAAATTGTTTATGGCCGACTGCTTTTGCCAGTTCTCCATATAATTTAATTTTGCGAAGCATAACGATACCGCCCTCCTGTACATTTTAACAACCAAGGATTGTATGGCTCTCTACAAGACAGTCTATCCCCTAAGTGATGTAAAATATCGCCATCTATAAAAATCCCGACATGATTTAATCCTTTGCCAAGAATACTCATTGCCAAAACATCACCATTTTTCAATGGTTCATTTGGTTTTAATAATCTAAAACCCCTACTCGGTAGATATTTTTCAAACACTGGATCATCTGTAAATTCTTTCACGCTTACTGGTCTTTCATAATCTAATAATTCAATATTTTTTTCTTCTTTATACCAATCAACTATCAACGACCAACAATCTGCAACACCCCAAACCCACGGCCTTCCAAGTAAAGGCGCTTTATATCCACAAGGCTTGTAAAATCCCCAAGTTTCTGTTTTAGGATTAACAATATACCAAGGTAGATTTGATTGCTCACAGCTTATTTTGTCGGCTTCTGATGCAACAGGTGGTGTTATGGGGTGTGAATGAACAATACCAATAATTTCTCCCAAAGAATCCCCTATTACAAAATCCTCGGGGTTGATTATGAAACATTGATGCGAAGTCATTGATAAATTTTGACAAGGAAAATATTTTTCTTTTCCGCGTATATTTAATAAAAGACCACATGACTCTTTTGGGTCTTGTTCCTTGGCATGAAGTAGTGCTTCAGATTTCCAAGTCATCAAACTACTAATCCAATACTAGGAAATTGGGCACGAGTGCATTGACGTTTCGGCGCTTGAACCCCCGCCATATCAGAGGGGGTTGCCAATTCAAAAGTTACAATTTCTCTATTTTCTTGTGATTTTCTATCAATAAGATAAATTTCTCGGGGGAACTCTGCTGTTGAATCGGGCGTACCGTATGGATTAACATTTCCTGCAAAGTTAACAGCGTCTAAAAATTTTGCAAGCGTCCTGATTCTAGTAACAGTTGCCCCGGTTAAGTCATTACCAGTTGTAGTTGCATTAACGGTTAGAAGAATAGAAGTTATAGTACCAAGAGCATTGCTAACAGTTAAAGTTGGTCGGGGTAGTTGACCTTTTTGATATTTGAAACCACTAGCCTCTACAGGAAATCTTTGATAAGTATTACCGGCCCATACTATTTCGCCGTTTGAATTTAAACTACTACCAGCGTGGAAACGATATGTTGACGCTGAACCATGCAGCGCTGTTGTGGTTGTTAATGTGAAAAGTTCGATTATTGAACTTGGGTTAATATTTTGGAGATCGCTAACGATGGCTGCTGTACTCACGGTTCAAACACCTCCCGAAAAGTAGCGTTGATTGTGGCTCTGTTCAAATATGGTATTGTTTTTGTCCAGCTTTCACAAACAAACTGACCTGCACCAGAAACAGTTACCGATACGTTACCACTATTGGTAGCGCTAGATGCAGCCACAACAGTAAAGGTATTTGCATTAACAGCCGTTGCAACAACAAATGTTCCATCAGTTGCCGACCCACTTGTATAGTCAATCGTTACCTCTTTTCCTATTGCAATACCGTGATTGTTAATAGTTATTGTGACAGTTGTACCTGATTGTGAGTATGTGCCTGTTTTTGTAAAACCTTCCCCCGGTGGAGTGAATGTAAAACTAGCTGAATCATTTGCCCTACTATCTAAAAATGCCTCGATTACGTCTGCATCTGTTTCAGAAACTTCAAACCTTAATGAATAAATTTTTGGATTTTGATGACTTGCTAGGCCAAATAATATCCTGTGTTCGTAGCCATCGCCGAAACGTATTGTACGTGTTGCCGGGGCGCTTCGTTTTGAGATTCCGTATTGTGGTGTGATCGAGGGGAAAGTAGCCATTATGCAAGTAAACCTCCGGGGCGTTTTTGGTTAACAAGTTCTGCTTGTATTGCAGCACTTAAAACAAGGCCTAATTGTTTGCCCCTGTCCTCATCGCCTTGAACGGCTGAACCCGAGGCATCAACATTAACTACTACATTTGTAGCACCACCAGTGGAAATACGCCCACTTGATGACGGTGTAAATATCTCTGGCCCTCTTTCTCCTACCATGTAACTAGAACCTCTCATAACACCACCACCGAGAGAACGGCCACCACTTAAACCAAAGAACCTACCAAGACCGCCTCCCAAGCTCCCGAGGAACGCGTTAACACCATAAGTAATTAAAGACCTCTGAATCTGGCTAAAGACCGCTGAAGCGACCTCTCCAAGCGTTCTAGTGCCATTGATCGCCCCTTCAATCGCATCAACCAATCCATTACGAATTGTCATTGACATTTCAGTATATAACTTGGTTAGTGCTGCTACTTGATCGAATTGAACAGAATTTTTAGCAAAAATTTCATCTAATAAACTTGATTTAGTTTTTATTTGGTCATTAATTTCATCATTGTTAGATGACTCTTTTGTTTGTGCCTCTATAATTTCAAGCTCCCTTAGTTTTATATTTTCTCTTATTGTGTCGATTGCGTTTAAAAGTTCTATCAAATTATCTTCCTGTCTTTTTGAATTTACTCGGGTTGCTTGATTTCTAATTTTGTTAATCAGGGTTGAGACAGCTTCTAGGTCTTTTAAATTTGTAGCACCAGCCAAAGAAGTTTCAGCCATGCCAACGCCAGCAATAAGTCTTTCCATGCCTTTGCTTTCCATACCAAAAGTTATGTCTGCCCCTGCTTTTCCTAATTCTTGATATGCTGGAAACACTCGCATAAGTGCCACCGCTTCATTCATTCGAGAAACAATATCATTAACCGTACCTAGAATCCCTTTAAATGCTGGCCCTAAAACTTCGTCCAAACCTCTTGCAAGATTACCTACATTTTTGACTATTTGGCTGAACTGGAATGAAAGTGTACCTTGAAACTCCTCTGTTGCTTTTAGTGCAGTACCAGATGAATTTGCCTGATTTTCTAAATTTTGATTAAATTTGACAAGATCATCATTTATCAAAGGAAATACAGCCTTCATAGCTTCGACACTTCCAAACAGTTTTGCCAACTGGTCTGTCGTTGCACCACTAGCTGCAATCTGTTCTAAAATTCCCCCAAAACCTTTTGCCTGTAACGCCGCTGCATTAAATTCTATGCCTAATTTTTTAGCTATTTTTTCTGCTTCCCCGGTAGGTTTTAATATAGATACGATTGCTTGGTTTAATCCTGTAAATGTTTGTTCTACTGGCACACCTTGCGCTGTAACAGTTGATATTGCCGCGTTTAATTCATCAATACTTATACCAGCAGATTTTGCGGTAGGTGCGATTCTACCTATCTGTCGTGCATATTGGTCAACAATAATTTTACCGTCATTTTGTGTTTGTATAAATCCATCTACTATCTTGTTTGCTTTATCAGCTTCCAAACCATAGGCATTTAAAACACTCGTTACCGCGTCAGATACCGTTCCCAAGTCTGACATACCACCAACAGCACCCAAGGCTGAAGCCTCAAGCACTTGTGATGCTTCCGCTGCGTCAATGAAGCCAGCAGAGGCAACGTCATAACTAGCGGCTAATAATTCTGTCTGTGAATATGCGCCCTCAAGACTTGTGCTTAAAAGTAAAAGTCTGTTTGATAAATTTTCAACATCAACCCCTAAAGTTCTTACCGCTGTTCTTGCCTGTTCTGCTTCGTTAAACCCTTTAAAATAATTCCTGACACCACCAGCTATTAACAACCCCCCGGTCAAAAATCCAAACGCCTGACGTAAACCGCCAACCGATTTTGTTAATTGCTGTGATGCTCCCTGAGCCTGACGTAATCCACGAACGGCCTGTTGTGAATTGACTCTCAGGTCAATATTTGAAATAGCCACAAAATTTTCCTATCGAGTGCGGGACCTTGATTCCTCAATGTGCCGTTTTTCCTTTTCAGACTTCAGTTCAAAATAAGCAGCGTAGAATAAAAATTCTTTGTCTGTTAAACGGTTCCGAAGTTCTCCTACGGTCATTCCTAGCTCGCAAGATAAGAAAAACTCAAAGTTGAGCCAACTATCTTGCTCTAGGCGTTTTTTGCTTCGCCCAATACTGGGGCGGGGTCCATTCCGAACAAGAATAATTCAAGTTCGTTCAATACTTTTTCTGGTAGCTCGCGTTGTAGTTTTGGTGCATCGGCTAAAGCAAAAGCCTTTGAGCCATCTTCCAATTCAGCTAACATACAAAGTATCCGGGTGCTGATCGCTAACGCGTCTGTGCTATTTGTCGCTGAGTTTGCAGCGATTCTGTCTGACCTTGTAAGTGGTCTGAAATATAAGTCGATCACTTTTTTACCGGCATCATTTTTCAATTCAAACTTTCGTCTTTCTTGAATATTGAACTCAGTAGTTAAAAGGTCAACGGTGCGAGGATTTGTAGACATAAATTAAATAGCAAAAGTAATAGCACCATTAGCGGTAAAGTTCACGGTCAGAACTTCAAGATCGCCAACGGCAGCGCCCATATCAGCAGAGGTAACAATTCCTGAAAAACTGACTTTTTTTGAGCCTGATGTATCGAGGAATAACTCAAACTGTGCGTCCCCGGCATCTTCAGTAACAATAACATCATCAATTAGATTTGCTGTTTCGTTGCTGTCAGCCGCGGTATAAAGAAGCTCAACGCTCCCGGTAGCAGAAATTAATCCACCGACATATGCTCTAGAAGTGTCTCCGTGATCGGTACATTCTAAGATTTCTTTGTTTACGGTAAGTGACCAGTTTCTAGTACTAACAACAGCTTCAGTTGTACCTGAGCCATTTTTAAAATTAACTGATCCTTCCTCTCCACGAAAAAAAGCCATGATAAATAAGAAAGGGGTTGTTTAGCTACATATTAACTCTTTGAATCAGAGTTAACAGTAGTAGTTTTGGTTTTTTGCTGTGATCGCTGGTAGGATTCACAGCGGGGGTCCCATAGTGCTGGGTTTCGCTTGCCTTTTACCTTTTCGATAATGTCAAGCATATCTTCTGTAATTTCGGTCATAAGTCCTCGTATGCTTCAAAGGTCATTCTAAGTTGTGTTTGGAAGAAACCTTCTGGCTCTGGGTTTGCAACTGGGGTAGGGCCATTAACAGGGTCAAAAACCACACCCGAAACGACCTGTCGATTGTACAAGTCGCGGATACGTTTTCCAATTACATAATTAGCTCCCGCGCCAATGCTTTGTCCAGTAAATATATTGATTGTAACAGCACCCACAACCTTGTTACTGCTATCGCTAGTACCACCAAGACTTAGATATTCTCCCTCTCCAAAACTAAACAGACATTGAACAAAGGAATCTCCGGGAGTTGGTTCATAACTTTGGTTGTAAAAAACTACCGGGACGGCGGGGCTACTTGCAAGTTCTGTGTTTAGTCTACCTTCGATAACGCCCCTTACTGTGTTTAAATCTATTGCAGCCATTATGTTCTCCTCAATATTTTTTGATATTCTTGTACCGACCAATCCTCAAGTTCTTTTGCGATCTTATCTACCCAAGGGCCAGATTGTTGGTCACTACCTGTCCTTCCGATAGCCTTCCATGAAGCGGGTACGCCCTGACCGGTTCCAGAAAGCGCCTCAGCGTACGGTAAATTGTTGTGTATGTGATAAACATTCCCAATCTTTTCAGCAAAGCCAGCGGGATAATTAGAGCCTTTGGGTGGTGTAATACCTTTTGGAAAACTTCCGTCTATATTTGGTTTGCCGTCCGGGGCGTTTTCTCCAATCTGCCAATCAGAACGAAATCTACCAGTATCTACCGGGCTACCCATTTTTGCCCTTGCATCAGCTTCTAAAACAACAGCCCTAAGAAGTTGGTTTATTTGAAACTCCATGTGTCCACCTATTCTTTCTGGGGGAATAATCATCATGTTCTTAAATAAAGCTCATAGGACAAAACACTAGCACCACTACGAAATGTTTTGATTCGGACGATTTGATGCACCTTGCTATCAATTACAACACGATCTTTTGTTGAAGGGGTGTAAGTCAAGGCATCAGCCGCCACAGTACATTTAAGGTCTGCGGCTTGCACAAGGTCGTTGACCTCTCTATCATTTATGTCTTGCAAAACTGCTTTAACTGTCGTATCGGCTGTTGTTTCGCTAATAACTCCTGTGGAAGCATTGTAACTACCCAGTGTTACCCTTCTTACCGTCACGCTTGTACCAACGCCCGGTATCTCCGCAACTTTGTCGATTACTTTTTGTATAGCTTTTGCAAATGACGGCATTAGACCAAATAAGCAATAACAGTACCGCTATCTAGTTTTACACTTGTTATAACTCCTTCGATTGCTGTATTGGATTTAAACTGCAAGTCGGTTAAATCTCCTGTGATGTTTTCAGCTACCAAAGTATTAATAACTGAATCTTGCAATGCTTTGATGCAACCGAAACGGCCAGTATGTGCGGCTGTATCGTTGATGATTTTGGCAGCGGGATAGTAGCCCATTAAATTAACTCCTTTTTAGTGAAATGTTACCCGGTCCGCTGATTCGCAGCCCAGTAAAGTACCGTTCAAAAAGCGGCGGCACTCTATCAGCGCCAACAGCGCCGAACTTATCTGGTTCAACGGCTACGCCGCCTACACCAACTCTTTTATAATCTTCCAAACCCGATAACCCAAGACCATCACGGTTATTGTTTAAATAAACTGCTAATATCACTTGTGCTTTTTTCACTTGGTCAGGTATTTCTGTGTCCGTGTAATAATCTGTTGTGACTCGGTAAGGGAAACCAGTTGTATAAGTACTTGTAAAAGTGTCTGGCTTTCTGACTCCTGTTCTTGGCCATTGTAGTGCTTGTGTGTCTGAAGCCCTAGCACCTAAAAATCTTTCGCGGTCAATCCGCTGTGTTGCTGTATATAAAGCCCTATTTTTGTTGTCGTTTGAAGAACTATCCCAAGCTACAACGTCATCATCTGCTACTAATCCTTCAACAATAGCGTTTGCTGCATCTAAAGTCAGGTAGCTATTTGCTGATGCGCTTCCTACTGTTGCTGTTATGGTTATTGCCATTTACTTGTGATGATTTGGTCTTTTTTTTGGGTTTTGGGGGAACCGAGGCCACTTTTGCGGCCTCCTGTTCTCTTAAACGCCTAAATGCGAATATCCCCATTAACCAGCCTTTAGAATCTGGTAGTTAAGTACAATTGCTTCTGATAAAGAACCAGCAGAAACATTAGCAACTGTGATCTTGAAAGACCCAGCGGCAATACTGTTTGCTTGAACTAAATAAGAACCGGCTGTACCAGCGCTTGCATGATTAACCACAACTACATCACTTGCAGTAATTTCAGAGTTTGTAACTGTGAAAGATACTTCAGCGGCAGCGGCTAGTGCAGCGTTGTTTAAAGTAATGACCCCAGCAACTTGGTTAAGAGTTACCGCAGTGGCTTTACTTGTGGCCTGAGTGACAGAACCTGTCTGGTCAGAACCTACACCGAGGGCGGCCCCGGCTGTTGCTTCAAATACTGATGGCATAATTAATTACCTCTAGTCTTGAGTAGATACGTTAGTAGCTCTAACGATACCGATGTTCTTTGTCTCGTAAACTTTCGACCAGTTAGCTAC
>LULI01000105.1_pt2 | contig 38377 bp, 41 predicted proteins | sample 728191 | NCBI WGS metagenome assembly LULI01 (sample SAMN03860293, study PRJNA289734) | marine metagenome | biome: seawater column; feature: ocean; material: water; isolation source: Red Sea water column Station 169 - depth 50m | place: Saudi Arabia: Red Sea | collected 2011-10-15 | depth 50 m | reverse complement strand
GAAAAGGTCATGAAATCATTTATATCACTCCTGATTCTCTATTCATTAAATCGGGTATTCCGTATGCAATTTCTAATAAAATGGAGGTTAGGAATGATCAATCGGACTGGTTTACCAAAGAAGAGGAAACAATAATTGAACTCAGCGCACTCGATACAATTTTAATGAGGCAAGATCCTCCTTTTAATTCCGGATATATTTACAACACGTACGTTTTAGAAATGGCTGCGAGACAAGGAGTTAATATCTTTAATAACCCTAGAAGCTTGAGAGACTGTAATGAAAAGGTTTATGCCACGGAATTTCCTCAATGCTGTACTAAGCACCTTGTTACAAGCCGAAAAGATTTTCTAACCGATTTTGTACTGGAAAATAAAGATACTGTCATTAAGCCACTAGACGGAATGGGTGGAGCTTCTATTTTTAGAGTTAAGGCTAATGATCCAAATTTAAATGTCATTTTAGAAACAATTACTAATCATTTCACTGAAAAGGTCATGATCCAAGAATTCATACCTGAAATATCAGAGGGAGATAAACGTATTCTGATTGTGGCTGGGAAACCTATGAGCGCTTCCATTGCCAGGGTGCCTGCAGAAGGTGAGCTTCGTGGTAACTTAGCTGCAGGTGCTTCTGCCGTAGCAAAGTCTCTATCAGAAAGAGACTTGTGGATATGTGAAGAAGTAGGCCCATCATTAACAGAAAAAGGACTTTTATTAGTAGGTCTTGATATTATTGGAGATTATCTAACGGAAATAAATGTAACAAGTCCAACTTGCTTTAAGGAATATAAAGAGCTTTGCGATATCGATGTAGCTGAAATTTTTATTGAATCGGTCGAAGAATTTTCTAAATGAATAAGGATTCTCCTAGAGTGATAATGGCTTTTGATTTTGGTACTAAAAATATTGGTATTGCGATAGGACAAGAAATCACTAAAACAGCATCTACTTTTTACTCTATTCATGCAAATGACGGCTTACCTGACTGGGTAGAATTAGATTTGATCGTTAAAGAATGGAAACCCAACTTATTTGTCGTAGGTGATCCATTGAATATGGATGGAACTAGGAGCAAGATTCAAGATTCGTCCGATAAATTTTCAACTGCTCTGAATAAAAGATATGATATTTGTATAGAAAAAACAGATGAAAGATTGTCCAGCAGAGAGGCTAGAGAGAGGTTAGAAAATATCCAGATGGGAATAAAAGATTCAAGAAATAAACATAGTATTTCTGCACAAATTATTTTGGAAGATTGGTTTAGGAGCAAGTATTAATGTCAGGTTCTATACCTAAAGACTTCATTACAGAAATCGTGGATATGACTGACATTGTTTCTCTAGTGGAATCCTATTTACCTCTGAAAAAGAAAGGTAAAGACCATTTTGGTCAATGTCCTTTTTGTGATGATGGAAAAAATCCTTCATTCAGTGTCAGTGACCAAAAACAATTTTATTATTGTTTTAAATGTAGAGCTACAGGGAACGTGATTGGTTTCTTGCAGTCCCATCAAGGATTAGACTTTATCGAATCCATTGAGGCATTGGCAGCAAGAGCCGGTGTGGAAGTTCCCTATGAAAATAATCAGTCATTTACAAGTGAAAAAGACCCCTTATATGTTGCATTAAAGATGGCAATGAAGATTTTTGAAAAGAACTTATCAGATTCCAAGGATTCAGAACATGTTCGAAATTACATACTTAACAATAGAAAGATTTCGAGTGAAGTCTGTAAAAAATTTTCTTTAGGATATGCAAGAAATTCTTGGGATGCACTGTCTAAAGAAATGCTCAGTAAAGGCATAAAAGAAGAAGTTTTAATTAAAGCAGGTTTATCAAAAAAAAATAAAGACGATAAGTTATTTGATTTCTTTAGAGATAGGTTAATGTTTCCAATAAAAGATCGTAAAGTTGGTTTTGGTGGCAGAGTCATGAATCCTGAGGATCAACCAAAATATTTAAATACAGGAGAAACTCCAATTTTTCAGAAAAATCGTGAACTTTATGGATTTTATGAGGCCTTAGAATTCAGAAAGGATTTAAAAGAAATCTTTGTGGTTGAAGGTTATATGGACTCTATAGCTATGTATGAACATGGCATGACAAACTCAGTTGCTACATTGGGAATTGCCACCAACAGATTTCACATTCAAAAGCTACTGCAAATAGTAAACGAAATAATCTTTTGCTTTGACGGTGATGATGCCGGAAGAGGGGCTGCATGGGGTGCTCTTAAAAATGTCTTACCAGCTGTAACCGATGGTAAGACGATAAAATTTCTATTTCTACCTGAAGGAGAGGATCCCGCTAGTTTGTTAGAAAAAAATTCTGCTGAGGAATTTAAAGAAAAATCTAAAAATGCAACATTATTATCTGAATATTTTATAGATAGATTAACTATGGCATCTGAAGTTACTTCACTAGAGCAAAAAGCTTCACTGGCCTCAAAGGCTATGGAATTACTTTCTGGCATGCAAGAAAGTTCGATTAAGAAATTATTGGAAGGGGAGGTTTCTAAGTTAACAGGTTTAGAAATTAAAGATATCAAAACTCATAACAAAAATATAAGTTATCCAAAACGTGAAATCAAAAATCCAACAGCCGATCTTGAAGAAGATAAAATAAGTTATGACTCAACCTTATTAGGATCTAAAATTTTATCTTTAGTTCTAACTTATCCATACTTGGCTAATCACATCAAAGATCATGAAAAATTTAGTGACTTTAATGAGCCTGAAGTTCAGCTAATGATAACAGTAGTATCATTTTTTAAAGAAAAGCCTGATGCAGGTATTTCTGCTCTCTTAAGTACACTTGATAAAGAATCAGCTTCTTTCATAGGTGCATTGATTGCGGTAAATGATGCGATAGAGGAACAGAATGCTATTGATTATTTGAATGACTGTATATCGAAATTGAGGAAATCGGATTCTGTAACAAGAATAATTGAGCTAAAAGAAATATTTGAAACAGGGAAATTATCTGAGGATGAAACTTTTGAGCTTCAACAACATTTGTTGACTAATCTACATCGACTTGAAGAACCAGAGAAGAATCTATTAAGAGAACTTAGTCAAAAAGGCTCATTAAATTAAAAGTTAGGTATTTTGTTGAAAAAACTAATATAATTGCCCACCCTGAAATTTGTTATGGCAAGAAAAGCAAAAAATCCTCCCATTGAGTCAAAAGAAAAAGAATTAGAGGCTGTTGAAGCCACTGATGAAGCTATTTTTGGAGAGGAAGTTCTTGAAAATTCAGGGCTTAGAGAACTTGTAGATAAAGGAAAAGATCAGGGTTTTCTTACTTATGAGGATATAAACTCCATGCTACCTGAGGATATTTCTGATCCTGATCAGGTTGAAGAGACTATTCAGATGTTAATGGACATTGGTATAGAAGTTCTAGAATCCAATAATTCTGCTAATGATGACAATTCTGATGCAGCTCCAGAAACTATTGCAGATACCAGAACCACTTTGACAACTGTTGAGTCTGAGGTAGGAAGGACAACTGATCCAGTTCGCCTCTATATGAGAGAAATGGGGACAGTAGATCTCCTTACAAGGGAAGGTGAAATAGCAATAGCAAAAAGAATTGAAGAAGGCGCAAGAGAACTATTGCAGGCTTGTTGTTTTTACCCAGGTATTGTCGATAGAATTTTAGATGAATATCAAGAGGTTCTAGCGGGAGATAGAAGGCTATCGGAAGTAATAGTTGGATTTATGGATATAGAAGAAGGTATTCCGCCGCCTGCTTTAGCTCAAAAGAAAGAGAAAGAAGAGAAGGGTGAGTCTGATGAAGAAGAAGCCTCAGGACCAGATCCGGTTGAAGTTAAGAAACGCTTTAGTTCACTCAAAAGGCAATTCAATAAATCGAATAAAGCTTGTGCAAGAACAAGAACAAGTAAAGCTGCTATTAAAGAACAAGAAAAATTAGGTGAAATTTTCCAATTTCTTAAATTATCTCCTACTCAATTCGAAATAATAGCTGATCCTGCAAGAGACGCCCTTGAAATTATTAGAGAAGTTGAAAAATATCTTTTTACTATCTATGTTAAAAGGGGAAAGATGCCAAGAAAAGAATTCATTCAAGAATTCGCTGGAAATGAAGCTGACGCTTCTTGGTCTGAAAAGATTGCTAAATCGAGAAAACCGTGGTCAAAATAAGTAAAAGAAAACTTGCCCGAGATCGTTAGACTACAAAATAAACTTTCTAAACTTGAAAAAATTATTCAATTACCCGTCAGTGAGATAAAAGACATAAATAGAAAAATGTCTATAGGTGAGGCAAAAATACGAAGAGCTAAGAAGGATATGGTAGAAGCAAATCTCAGATTAGTAATTTCAATAGCCAAAAAATACACTAATCGAGGACTTCAGTTTTTAGATCTTATACAAGAAGGCAATATTGGACTGATGAAAGCAGTGGATAAATTTGAGTATAGAAGAGGGTATAAATTTTCTACTTATGCTACATGGTGGATCCGTCAGGCAATCACTCGTTCAATAGCTGACCAGGCAAGAACTATCCGTATACCAGTCCATATGATAGAAACTATTAATAAGCTTAATCGTGTATCTCGCCAAATGGTTCAAGAAATGGGAAGAGAACCTACTCCTGAAGAATTAGGCGAGCGTATGGATCTACCCGAAGATAAGGTTAGAAGGGTATTAAAAATTGCCAAAGAGCCTATTTCAACTGAGACTCCAATCGGAGATGAAGAAGATACAACTTTAGGTGACTTCATTGAAGACACTTCAATCGATGCGCCCGATGTTGCTGCCATAGAAGAAAACCTTGAAGGTGCTACCGATGATATATTGGGCAGCCTTACAGCCAGAGAAGCCAAGGTTTTGAGGATGAGATTTGGTATTGGGATGAACACTGATCATACTCTTGAAGAAGTAGGTAAGCAGTGGTTAGAGCAGTGGACTCATAATCCATTGGTCGGAGGTTCGAGTCCTCCCGGGCCCACCACTTATAAATGATTATTCCCTAATTCTATTTTCGGGACACTTATAAACATCAATATAGACACCAGCTGCATCTAAATTATAACCATCCCTATACTCTTTAGAAGAATATATATCTCTAATTACAATGGCATTTCCTCCAGCCACTTGAACTTGATCCTTCAAAACACGTAGCGCATTTGCAGTTGCAAAAGAATTATTCCAACCACTTTCTCTCTTTTCAGTATTGTACAGATAAACACAATTCAGACTGGTAACTTGAGAGCGGTCAATAGTTATGACAGGATGTCTAGTATCATACAGATTTTCGTTCATTGATTCACAAGCAACCAGAAATATAGTTATAAATAATACAAAGATTGACTTATTCATGTGACATTTTACGATATTAATATTAACACGAACATCTCCCAGAGATTAGAAGATTGGACATTATCAAGACTTAAATCCTGTCTGATCTACCATCTAAAATCTTTTTATTCTGTTCTTTTCAACCCGACTCATTAGTATCAATACTAATAGAACTGAAATTGGTAAGAGCAAGACCATCACTAAAAGTCCTAAGAAAAAAGACATTATTTGAAAAAGGTCTGCTGAATCTGCTTCCGTGATATCAGACTTAAAGAACTTAGCCGTATATAGATGCGGATATCCTTTAAAGTAGTCCTGCATGGTAATCACCCATTTTCTTAGGTTTATAAGCCTCGGATCATAAAGAAGGGAATTTAAAGCAGGTACAGGGATACTAGCATGACACTGTATTATCCCAAACATCACTAAGTCTTTTGAACCTGGTTTCATGCCATCCATAAATGAACCTTCAGACGAATCAAGTACTTTTTCCCAATACATGAACTGATCTCCAAAATTTTCAGGTTCCTTTTGTTTTAATGTCCATTTTCCAATATTTATTAACATAAACATATAGAAGGCAACAAAACTTAAAATAAAGTTATTTATTGAATTATTAATTAAAGATCCAGAAATCTGTCCTCCGCGAGCAAAGTTTAGAAAGAACCTAAATGGATTATCGGTTCGATGCAGCACTCCTTGCCAAGCACTATTGGCAGCCTTTAGTTCATCGGCAAGGATAGGTTTATAACCTAATTTAGTGAGTATCTCAGTTGACTCGATTTCCCAAGGTTCTTCATTTAGTGAAACTGCAGGCATATAGACGCCCCATTTTTTGAAGACATCATAAGGTGGTCTTACATAAAGATCGTAATCTAGTTCTTTATCATAAAGAGCCAGTAAGACCGCCTGTACCCAAGGAGAGTGAGTAAAACCATATACTTTTGCATTCATCTTTAATTTTTATATTGATTGATTAGCCTGCTCAATAAAAGGAACTTAATCCATGCAAAATATCCTTGAATTAGGATTTTATTTTCTTATTTCTGCATAAACTTTAGTTGACCCATCTTTGTAATGCACAAGTACATCATAAGGGGTAAAGCGATCCTCAACTTCCATGCCCGGAGAACCCAAAGGCATTCCAGGAACTGATAGGCCTATTGCATCTGGATCACCTTCTGAAAGAAATTGTGAGACATATTTACTTGGAATATGTCCCTCAAAAAAATGTCCTTGCGAGGAAACAGCTGTATGACATGACCTATGCTTAGATTCTATTTTTAGTTCGTCTTTTATTTTTACAAGGCTTTGGTGATCTTTTGTATTTATTGTAAATCCATTTTCTTCCATGTGGTTTACCCACATTTTGCAACAGCCGCAGGTCGGAGTTTTGTGAACAAGTAGTTCAAAATTAGATGCACTGTGTTGTTTACCGATGTCAGAAGCTCCTAAGAATGAGGTTAATAGAAACAATAGAAAACATAGATAAATTTTATTCATTCATTTATTTTATACTTTTTTTAAAGTCTTTCGTTAGATTGATTTATGTTATTAATACTCTCATAATTGATCCGTTACAGATCAACTTCATTTGTAACTCACCAAACTTCAATAATGCTTTATTTTATTACGATAATTATCATTGCAATAAGCTTATGGATTGGTAATTCAGCAGTCTCACTATTTTTGGGTATATCTCTAGCGCTCTTTTATAAATTACCCAAAGATTTTCTTACTCAAAAGTATGGATCCAAAATTTTACAAACTGGCATCGTTTTTTTAGGAGGCAGTTTGAGTTTAGATTCACTTTACGAGACCAATTCAGTTTATTTCTTTTGGATTTCGCTGTATGTGCTTTTGGCATTCGGTGCAGTTATATTGCTCGGTAAAATATTGGGTGTTTCTCAAAAGCTATCCTTTCTTTTGGCTTCCGGAACAGCGGTTTGTGGCGGAACTGCTATCGCTTCAGTTGCACCTTCAATTAAAGCTAGACCAGAAGAATTAACAATGGCTATCACGATAGTTTTTTTATTAAATGCCGTCGCTGTTTTATTATTTCCAACCTTAAATAACTTCATTCAACTAAACGAAGTTCAGTTTGGTGCATGGGTTGCACTTGCAATACACGATACGGCATCTGTCGTTGGCGCTGCTTCTAGTTTAGGTGAATTGTCAGTTGAAGTTGCTGCAACACTTAAAGTTGCAAGGACTATCTGGATAGTCCCCTTAGTAATTTTTGCAGCTTGGCTTTATAGAAGTAAGAATGAAGGACTAGGGTTACCTCTTTTTGTAATATTCTTCTTGATTGCCGCTTTATTAAATTCTTTTTTCCAACCTGATGAGATCATTACAGGCTACTTCAAGGAAATTAATCGAATTTGCCTTTTGATAGGTCTTTTTTGTATTGGAACTCAGATAAATAGGGAAAGCTTGAGTAAGCTTCAATTTAAGCCAATAGCCTTAGCATGTTTAGTTTGGTCAATAATTATTCCAACTTCTTTGTTATTAGTGCAAGGCCTTTAATCAAAACTTTTTCTTTTGTTTTTCACAGTTTCCTTTTGCAAGAATTTCTATTTTTGGATCTTTGCCTTTTTTACCATCTACTCTTTTAAGCCAAATATCTCCTTTAATTCTTGCTTTGCCAGTAAACCAATTTATCTCATTATTTATTTGATAAATATCAACTTTATATTCAGGATAATTTGGATGCATTGCACCATTCTCAATAAAATGAGTTACCGTAATGCCTGTTTCTTTCTTCTCCTTTACCCAATCACTTTGCGTAACCCAGACTGGAGCTGGTTCGACCACATAGTCTAGTTTTAGGAGATCATCTGAATTTTCATCTAGGGCCCAATATTGGGTAACATCAATTTTATTTTTATCCCATGCATCTTTATTTAGAGTTTGCTTTGCTCTGTTTAAAAAAAATATCGATTGAGTTGTAGTTACTGCTACATTTTTTGCAATCTCTACAGCTTCATTAAAATAATTCCTTCTGAAGTCATCATAAGTAATGGAATAATTACCCTCCAGTTCACATAAAACTCTCTTGGGCTCCTCTGAATGTAAGGAATCAGCAATAAAAATTATTGCTAGCAAGGTAAATAATTTATTCATTTTTAGGTAAATTTTACCTACAAAAAAAGTAACTAGAAAGTAACTTTATTGCTCTAGAAAATTCTACAGAAAAATATTATATTAACTAAGTGTCTGCTGATTGTTTGATATTGAATAGAGATGGAAGGCCTCTGAGTTTTTTTCCGCTTTCAGTAGTCGACTGGCACTCTGCTATAAAACTCACTTTAAATCGAAAAGTTTTTGTGGTTAAAGATCACAGCGATTGGGTCGTCAGGTCTCCCAGCATGGCCTTCAATGTCCCAAGCATAATCATGCTCTCAAATTATCATCATCTCAAAAAAGAGGTAAAGTTTTCAAGATCTAATGTTTTTTTTAGGGATAACTATGTATGCCAGTACTGTGAGAAAAAATTTTCGAGAAATGACCTTACTCTAGATCATGTAATTCCAATTTCAAAAGGAGGTGACACTTCTTGGGAGAATGTAACTACTTCTTGCAAAGTTTGTAATAACAAAAAAGGGAATTCTGATTTGAAACCATTGACGACGCCTAAGAAGCCAACTTTAAAGCATATGATGAGGTCTTATTTGGATTCTTCTTATAACTTCAAAGATGAGGAATGGACTAAATATATTGATATCGATTAAAGTTTATTTCCAAACTAGCTTCTTAGACGCAGTCATTTCTTTTATAAAAATTGCCTCTTCCGAAGAGTAAGGGTTACCATCAGCTCTTAAGATATCATGAAACCATAATTCAGGCTCAGGTATATCATCACCTTCATTTAAAAAATCACCTTCTTCCTTTTTCTTTTTTAGGTCTAAGATTGTAGACCAGCCAAAATGCGTTTGGCTTTTTCCAGCTACAAGCCCCCAGTTAAAACATCCAATATTATTTTTTTTGAAAATAGGTAAGCTAAATTCAAAAGTTGAACCAAATTCTCTAGCCATATACTCAGTACATATTAAAGGTCTATTGAGGTTTTTCAGTCTATCGATTGTCTCTTGAAGTTTTTCGCCCTCATAAGTATGAAAGGTAATAACATCAGAATTTTTTTGATTTAATTCAATAATCTCTTCACCTACGGAGCCATCTAAACAGGCTGTTAGAGGCTGGGAAGGTCTTACCTCCAGTGCCCATTCCCAAACCAATTTTAATAAGGCCAAAGATTTGTCACCTATCCCAAATTGACCGGGTTCATTGTAAATATCCCAAAGAAGAATTCTCTGATCATTGCCAAAGTGCCCTAGTACCTCTTGAACAAAACTCTTAAGTCTAGGTATTTCTGGATGACTATCATTATCATGAATTTCACTTACAAGAGCCATACCCGGGCTCTGCTTCCAACCTGAATTATGAACACCTTTAACTGGTTTGGGTTGTACACCAAGTTTTGGATAGGGTCTGTGACAGTCATCAAATAAAACTAACATTGGCCTTATCTTATTTTGGGCACAAATATCTAGAAATTGATCTAAGATATTTTTAAAAGTTTCTGGATCACTCCAAAGTAAGTCATGCAGATAAACCCTAACTGAGTTAAAGCCTAAATCATTTGCCCAAGATAATTCCCTTTTATTTATTTCAATATCAAATGTTTCTGGTTGAAACATTTCCAGCTGATTTATTGCATTACTGGGTAGATAGTTGCATCCAACTATCCAATCTTGGTTTTTATACCATGTAAAAGCTTCCGACTCTGTCCATTTAGTCATAATTTAGTCAGTTTTTAGACATAAACTCATTTGCAAATGAAGTTGATGGATAAACGAATAAAGTGATAAACACGGTTAGTATAAAAGCCTTTTTCATAATTTTTTTATTCTATAATTCATACTGACTGAGCATGGCCATTATAAGCACAAAAGAGTTAGATATATATTTTGAAAGGAGTGCACCACGCCCTAATGGACCATTATTGTTTATAGGAGGAACAGGTGGAGACTTACGTAATAAGCCCAATCAGCTTCATTCACCTCTTTCAGAACATTTTGAAATTATTAGTTATGATCAAAGAGGCTTAGGTCAGACATCTAGCCCATCTGGAGCTTATTCAATGCAACAATATGCTGATGATGCTGCTCATCTTCTTGATGTCCTTGAAATAAATACTATTCCAGTTATGGGTGTTTCTTTTGGTGGTATGGTTGCTCAAGAATTTATAAAAAGGCATTCATCTAGAGTAAGTAAACTAGTTTTGGCTTGTACTTCCTCAGGTGGAGAGGGTGGCTCTTCATATCCTTTACACATATTAGAAGAGTTGAATGAAGAGGAGAAACTAGAGAAAAGTATCAAAATTAATGACCTAAGGATTACTGATGAATGGATAGAGCAAAATAAGGATTTATGGCGATCTATAAAAGAACAGGCAAAAAACAGGAACGCATTTAAACCAAAGCCAAGAAACCTCCTTAAGCAACTCTTGGCAAGAAAGGACCATAATACTTACTTTGATTTAGATCATATAAATATTCCCACTTTTTTACTCGGAGGTAAATATGACGGTATAGCTCCTATGTTAAACATGGAGAAGATGCATCAAAAAATTCGTAACAGTAAGTTAGAGTTCTATGAAGGGGGTCATTTATTTCTAATGCAGGATACCAATGCCTTCCAGGACATAATTAAGTGGCTGACTCATTAAAGCTAATTATCTTACTTGCTGTAGATTCCCAAGAAGACCTAATATCGGAGTCTATATTAGATAAGTCTGGAGGAATGTTATATCGTCTTATTGATTTCCTTACGATTTCACCATCTTCATTTGTATCGACATCAATAATGTTCAGAGCAGCATGATCTTGATCAAATTTTGATGCTAGACTTATATCGATGTCATTTAACCAACACATAATTGCAGCATTAACTGCACCATGCAAAACAATGGCTATTTGACTCCATTCTTCTTTGATAATCTTTTCCAATTGATTAATTACTCTATTATAGAATTCATCAGCCTCTTCAATTCCCCCAATTGCATCTTTTGATTTGGAATTTTCAAATAAATATCCAAATTTTCTTACGTCATTATCTTTAAAAGATTTAGGGTCCCATTGGTATTCTTTCAGCTCTGGATAAGCTTCTATAGATATGTTCCTTCTTTTGGCCATATGAGCACCTGTCTGGATAGTCCTCGGCAGGCCTGAGCTAATTATCCTCTCAAAATCTATATTCTTAGTATTCTCATCTATTAGTTTTGCTTGTAGAAGCCCTAATTCTGTTAAATCAACCTGATTAGGGTCTTTGACGACCTTACCAGATGGCATGTAATTTACTTCGCCATGCCTAAAGAGATAGATACGTTTTCTGTGATGGCCATCTAGTGACATATTTGGTTGCATTATTTTGTTTCCAATAAGTTAATAAATTCTTACCTTGATACTGATTCCACATGTTTATAAAGATCAACTTCATATCAAAAAACATATCATCAAATGGATAATCTTTCTCTACTTCAGGCCTCAATCTGCAAAGCTCTTCATAGTAAATTCTTGTAACTTCTTCTAATTTAAATACCATTCCACTTTCTAGAGACCAAGAATTTAACCAAATTTGACAAAATTCATTACTGCAAGGTCCAGCGACCCACATTTGCCAATCAATCAAAGCCATGTTCCCTTTAGATTTTGATTTGAACACATTGTTTCCTCTTGCATCACCATGAGTAATCGTCCTGGGTCTTGATTCCAGCCTTTTTAGCATAGCGTCTTGTATTTTTTTCCCATTTTCAGATGTGAATATTTCAGCTATTTTTTCTATGGTTACTTTTACTTCATCGCCAGCAAGGAGCTCAAAAGGTTCACCATATATTTCTTTCCACTTTATTTTCACTTCATTCCAAGTGGTAGTTCCATTATCCCAATATTCATCATTAAGATTTTGCCAATGTGGTCTGAAAACACCAAGACCTGGCTGGTCTGAGATAGGCTCGTTCCAAGATGCTGCGTGGAATGAAGCAAGATCCAACATATATGTTTTTAGATCTTCAAGGCTCATAGGATTCTCAAATTGTTCATATGCTTCCCAATCCTCACCTGACAAATCCTCTAAAACAATACAAAAATCTTTGCAATCTTTATCATCTTTATCAGTAAAAATTCCGTAGCATTCAGGAACTCTTATAGCCTTCTTTATCCTACTGATTAACTTTGAGTAAAAATATACTTCTTTAGCATATATCTGTGTTGACAGGCTCATATCTACGACTTCCGGAATGTCTTTGGTGCATTTTATAAAACAGCTTGAAATAAGATCAGTTTCATCTTCCTTTTCTAAATATTTAATTTCTTCTACTTTAAACGCATCAGCTAATACGCCGCCATCAATCATACTGGTATCGAGTTTGAATGAGGTAACTTCTTTCCCAAAACAGGCCGAAAGAAATTCTGTTGATACTTCTTCAGGTGATAGTGGAAAGTTTCTTCCTATTGCTGACATTTTTCCCTCCTTGGATTTAAACTAAAATCTATAACTTTGATTGAGCGATAAACTTCTCAAAAGACTCTAAACATCCAGAATAATGCACTGTCTCCATATTTCTTTTCATCATCTCACGCCAATTATCTTTAGATTTTTTAAGTTCGGGATCTTTGTATCCTTCAATAGAACCTAAGGTAAAACCAATATATTGAATCCACATATTAATAAATATGAGTTTCGTATCATCTAGAAGCTGCTCAAAAGGATAAGAATTTTTTATTTCGGAATTACTCCCGGTTAAAGAGTCATAGTAGATGTGAGTAAGTTCATTTAACTTATGAATCATACCACTTTCTAGGGAGTACGAATTAAACCACAACTGGCTAAATTCATTACTCGCCGGACCAGCTGCCCACATTTGCCAATCAATTATCCCTATAGTCCTGCCATCGCTAGATTTAAAGATATTATTTCCTCTTGCATCTCCGTGGGTAATAGTCCTTGGTCTTTTCTGTAATTCTTTAATTAGATTTTCTTGAATTTTTTTCCCATTATCTGAGGTATAGATTGCATTAATCTTGAGAATTGTCTCTTTAACTTCAGAATCCACTAAAGATAATAAATTTTCTCCATACACTTCCTCCCACTTAGGAATTACTTGATCCCATGCTGTACCTTCTTCATCCCAAAAACTATCATTAAGTGATTGCCAGTGGGCCCTATAGTGACCTAAACCAGGCTGATCAGAAACTGGTTCATTCCAACAAGCTGCATGGAATGATCCAAGATCTCTCATTAGCATAGCGGTATCTTCAAAATCCATAGGGTTATCAAACTGATCAAAAGGCATCCAGTTATCTTGATCAAAATCCTCTAGAACTAAACAGAACTCTTTACATTCTTCATCATCTTCATCTTTGAAGATTCCATAACACTCTGGGACTCTAATTACATCTCTTACTTTTTCGATTAGAGTTGAATAGAAATATACTTCTTTTGCATATACTTGGGTTGCGAGGCAGAGTTCGACAACTTCTGGTATTTCTTTTGTACATTTGACAAAGCAGCTTGTAGGGAGATCATTGACCTTATCATATCTAATATTAAAGACTCTAAAAGCATCAGCTAAAACACCTCCAGCTGTCATACTTGTGTCCAGTTCAAAAGATATTACAGATTCACCAAAACACTTTGATAAGAAATCATTAGTTACCTCTTTTGGGTAAAGTGGAAAGTCCCTTGTTTTTGTATTCATCATAATTCCAATTTAGATTTTTTTTATTGAGCCTACCATATTACGATAGGTATTTAGTAGATAATTTTCCCTACTGTTATTATGTGCTCAATCTAGTAAAATAATTCTGCGCCCACTTGTTCAAAGTGGATATCATCATATTACATAGGAATCTTAGATTAGAGGATAACTCAGCCCTTTTCTATGGTTCGTTAAACCAAAATTATAAAATTATTTATGTTTATGATAGTTACTATTGGTCTATTGATGGGAGATCTCCAAGGCAATTTTCATTTTTAATTGATTGCCTTAAAGAGGTTCAATTAAAATTGAAGAAACTCAATTCATCTATTGAGATTTTTGAAGGTTCTTACCAAGATCTCGCCGCGTTCATCGAAAAAAATTATCCACAGTCTAAAATTCATCTAAATCACTCAACTGATACATCGTATTACAGAAATCAAATTAGTAAATTCAAAAATACATTCAAGGGGTCATCAAAACTGCATATATATGAAGATTTTGGAATACAAATCGACAAATTTAACAGAGACAGGTGGTCTTTTGATTGGAATAGGCAAATGAGAAAATGTCGATATGATCAGCCAAAACCAAATCTAAGTAGTAAGCCTACAGATCTCATGAATTTTGATGACTTTTTAGACCTTTCTAAAAGTATTATCCAAAAAGGATTCCAGAAAGGTGGTACTAAAGAGGCAAATGCACTACTTAATTCTTTCTTTGAGAGCAGATCTGAAGGGTATTCAAAGAAAATGTCTAGCCCTCATGATGCTGAAGAATCATGCTCAAGACTTTCTCCTCATATTGCATTTGGCTCAATATCTATCAGAGAAATATATCAAAGGCTTGAAGCTAATTATCCTCAATCACATTTTAAGAGAGATCTCTATTCGTTCAGGAAAAGACTATATTGGCATTGTCATTTCATACAAAAATTAGAAACAGAACCCGAGTTGGAATTTAATTCCATGCACAGAATGTGTGACAACCTCAGAGAATCCGAGAATAAAGAATTTATTGATAGATGGATTAATGGTCAAACAGGATTTCCTTTTATGGATGCTTGTATGCTTTATCTCAGAGAAAAGGGTTGGATCAATTTTAGAATGAGAGCGATGATCATGTCATTTGCATCTTATAATTTATGGCAACCATGGCAATCCACATCTCCTTTGCTTGGAGAACTGTTTGTCGACTATGAACCAGGTATACACATTCCCCAAGTACAGATGCAAAGTGGAGTTACTGGAATAAATCTACCTAGAATTTATTCAGTCAATAAACAGAGCTTAGATCAAGATCCCGAAGCAAAGTGGATAAAACAAATAATCCCAAGTCTCAATGATATTGATCCAAAAAAAATACATTCCGCAGATTTACAGACAGCTTACATTTCTCCAGTCGTAGACTTAAAACAATCAGCAAAATATGCAAGAGATACTATTTGGTCAATAAGAAAAGGAGATGAGTTTAAAAAGATTGCTAGATCTGTTTACTATAAACATGGCAGTAGAAAAAGAAGTTAAAAATGAACATTAGAACTAGACAAGTATTAGGATATCTTGGAGTAATTCCCTTTATTTTTTTATCCTTTTATCCGCTCTTCTTAGATTTTCCTGAGGGTTATGTATTCAATCTACTTTTATCATTTTACGGAGGTGTAATACTATCTTTCTTGGGAGGTATGACATGGGGCTGGGAAGGAGAGGATGAAAATAATCTTTCTTTAATAGTGGGCATTCTAGTTTCACTAGCCGGTTTTTTGATAATTGCACTCTCCAATATGTTTCTTTATTACAGTCTATGCCTAAGTCTCCTAACATTTATTTTATTCTATCTATTTGAATTGAGAGTCTCAGAGAAGATGAAGCAAGTGCAATATAGAAACCTAAGAGCAATTTTGACCATATTGGTAACTATTTCTTATATCGTTTGTTTGGCAACTTACACTTGGTAGAAAAAACTATTATTGCCTCCTTAGCTCAGTTGGTAGAGCAGGTGACTCTTAATCACTTGGTCGTAGGTTCGAGTCCTACAGGGGGCACCACAGTGATCATCGGTGTCTAAAAGATTAAAAGCTCTTGATTTAATTTTTTTTGACAGTTTTAATCAGATATCTGATAAATAAAATGCAAAGGAGTGCAATATGAAAGCTTTAATAACAAAAATAGTAGCGACCTTCTTGTTATCCAGTATGTCTTTTTTAAGCTTTAGCTCAGAAAAAGAAGTATTGGACATTATATATAAATGGGCCGCCTTGGAGTCTGACCTTGATGCTCAGTCTGAATTAATAAGGGACGACAGAGTAATGATAACCTCTAAAAGATGGCCAAATCAGGCAGATAATTTAATGGTTCAGAAAGAGAGAAGGTCTGCAAATCTTTCACGAGTTAGAATTTATGGTGAGGTAGCTATTGCAGATTTTGTAAGGCGATATGATTTTATTCCAGGTATGGGTGAGATGAGTCCACCAAATTTCACTTACATTACTCTCGTATTAGTTGAAGAAGATGGAAATTGGAAAATAGCACATACACATAATTCATCTATGTAACTTATGTCGTAATAGGCCATACATAATCCAGAGACTTTCAAAAAGAGAAAGTAAAATTATATGTTTACTTTCTCTTTTTCTATTTTGCTGGAAATGAAATCTTGCAACTTCTCTAATTCATCACATGACTTAGGGCACAGAGATTCTAACTTTATTAAATTCTCATTTGCCAATTGAGGCCTATTTGTTACAACATAAAGCTCTCCCTGGTATTCGAGTGCGGCTTTATTTTCGGGATCTAATTCTAAGGCTTTTTCATAATACTTTTCTGCATTAGCATAACTTCCAAGTTTTCTTGAAGAGAAAGCTAGAAGAGTCCATCCGTCAGCATCATCTTTCTTTTTTCTAGTATAGATTCGGAGTACTTTTTGAGCTTTACCATATTGGTTTTTGTCCAGATGTTCTATCGCTTTTGTATAAAGATCTGATGGCTTTTTTTTGTCATATTTTGCTGCTTTTATTGGCATGGCTACTAGTGAAGAAAGTACAAATATAATCAGACCAACTTTTAAAAATTTTTTCATATAATATCTAAGAATATAAATTCAGAAAGGCAAGCAGCGAGATAGACAATTTTAAAGCATTAAAGTTTTTTTAAAAGTTTTAAGTATCTCATGGTTGTATGAAAAACTTAGTCGGGGTGTGTTTATTTTGAAGATAAGCGAACAAATAGAAAAAACCTATAAAGACTTTGAGGTATTTTTTAAAGAGGAGTTAAATCTTGATTTAAAGAAATTAGATATGTCTGAGGTACGCGATAAATTTAAGGAACTTGTTCTCAAAGATGATCCGATCTTTACAGAGGAAAATCAAGTTGAGGATTCTTTTCTGTATATTTATCACTACAGAGAATTACAAGAGATCAAAAGAGTGTCCAACTATTTGTTGGAGTTAAACCAACGAAATTTATATGAAAAATTCATGATGGAGTTTTTTAATGATTCATCACCTTCAGGACTAGAAGAACTCAAGGTTCATCAGATAAATAATGAATCAGACAAGGTTTGGTTTTCCAGAGATGAATCTTCTAAAGACCTCATTAATTCTTGGAGATCGGAAAGGTTTAGTTCTTATTTATAAGTTATTCTTCCGACTGTTTTAATTTCTCTAGACTTATTTTGTCTTTGAGGCTCATTAGATAGGCTGAACCTGCAAGAATAAAAATTGCACCTGCCTCCCACATGACCATAATCGCATCCATTTCTTTCGTTTGCATTATAATCAAACGACAGAGAGCAGTGATTGCAACAATGATTGGAAGAGTAACAGGTATCCTGTTAGTGCTATAGAAAGCCCCAACCATGGCGAGGATTTCTGCATAAATAAAAAGCATGAATAGATCACCTAGTAAGATTTCTCTTTGCAAGATCATCTCATAGAGATACATGGCCGAAGCTATACATGTTGATATTCCAATTAGTGCTAGAAGTAATTTTTCACTTGCTATGGTGGTCCAACTCAAGCCTTTATTCATGCCGGTGTTAAGAAATTTATTAAATCTTTCTTTCATAATTAAACTATAAATACCCAAATGAGATTTGTCAGTAAAACTGATATTGTCAGTAACACACTAATTCGATGAAGAGTAGCAAAAAGTTTATCATTTCCATCATCTCTAGCCCTATTTGTTGCTCCTATCATGGAATTGCAGATTAAACCTGCTAAGAAGGTAAAAACTCCAACGCAATATGCGATTATTAAATTAGAACCCTCTAAAAATGCTAATAAGGTTAATAAAATCCCAGCTAGAGTTATTGACTTAAAAAGTTTTGGAAACAGAGATCTTAATATTACTGGTCTGCTTTCTTCGGGTAAGTCTCGAAAAACTGTAGGTGCAACAAAGGCAGACTGAAATATAATCAAACCACAAACTAAACCTGAAATTAAGATTTGAGCAAACAACATAACTTTTAATTTTTATATATTTTAATAAGGAACATTATAAATTTTTGAGATATTTTTTGATAAATCTTCTTTGTCGAAGAAAGTAGGTTTGTATTCTTCTTGAATATACAAATCCATTTGATCAGCAAAATGAATAGAGCTCTCGTCTTGAGTAGCACTACCATATTGGTGAATGCTTTTAGATTTTTGTTGACCATCCTTATCCCAACTTACATGAATGTAAAGTCCATCTCCTCCCGCAGCTTTTAAATCTCCTGCTTCATCGTTTCTTCCATAAATAGCCCTTAGAACATCGGGACCGCCTTGCACTGACTCTTTTTTACTTCCCCTAACAATAAAATTTCTTTCTGACCAAGGCGGGTCAACTCTTCCGTAAGTTTGCATTAATTCTTTCACGCATTCTCTAAAGGATATTTCAGGATCTTGAGGAATTCTTTGCCCCTGTTCAGAAATCCATTCACTCGACAGTACACATACCCCGAGTGCCGCAGAAGTATTCTTAAAATCTGTTGCCAAGTCCCACTTTTTTAAAATATCTCGCGCATAATTTAGTTCATCAGACTCGAAATCTTTGTTGAATAATTCAGATACGTACTTGTAAGATCTAGATTGCCTTGAGTATTTATTATCAAACTTTATGTCATCAAAATCCTTTTCGTTTAGCTTGTTGTTTTGGCTAAAAAGTTCAATTGATCTGTATGCTCTATTAGTCATCCTAGTTTGTAGACCCAAAGTAGGAGAATAATTTTTTGATAACAAGTTGTCTTTCTCACCCGTTACTTTGAATGGATCTTGATTTGTGCTCGCAATCCATCCTGAGGATGGGTTTTGTAGTTGTGGAATTGACTCAAAATTTACATATTTATCCCAAACAAGATCAGACCTTGAACCATCGATGACATTTTTCCAATCTATTCCCTCTTTCCTAAGCGGTGAGGAAGAATTATGAAGGAAATATATATTATCTTCTCTATCGGCATAAACACCGTTGAAAGATATTATAGATCTCATTTTCATAGCTTCTAGCCAATCTTCAAGAGAATTTGATTTATTCATCGCGTACCATTGATTGACTTGTTTGATATCACTCATTCCCGAAAACCTAAGGGCATAGCTTTTATCAGCTACTTCCAATACAGGGCCATGAACTGAATACTTTGCCTCTCTCTTAACCGTCCATTTGAGAGGTCCAAATAGTTTGATTGGAAGTCTTACCATCTCAATTTTGAAATCTACCCATTCTCCATCAAGTAGGTATTGATTTTCATTTTCTGGATTAACTTCGAGCAAGTAACTATCAGAAAGATCGGGTTTATTGACTGTAAATCCCCAAGCTATATTTTCATTAAACCCTACAAATACAAAAGGTGAGCCAGGAAAAAGGCCACCCATCATATTCCATCCTTCATCACTTCTCACATGCGCTTCATACCAGGCTAAAGGTCCGTCGAGTGGTTGATGCGAATTAATAATAATTCTTGTAGATTGATCATACGTCTTACGAGAGTTGACAGCTAAAACATTAGAACCGGTTACAAATTCTTGATTTCGATACAAGCTTGTATATTCCTCTTTTAGATCGGATTCTCTCTGAAGTTTCTCTATAGAACTTACAACACCAGAAAAGAAAAGATTCTGTATTGAGAACCCTGCCACAATATCTTTTTCTGTAACTGGAAAGAAGTGGTTATAGCCATTACTTGGATTTTTTATCATCCAATAATTTATACCTGCTGCATAAGCTTCAATAACTTTACGAACATCTGCATTTAAATCATTTGTATAGTTTTCATCAATTTGTTCTCTTATCTTAAGAACCTTAATTAGATAATCTTGTATGGCTCCATCAATTCCATCTTTTAGACCCATTTCTGCTCTATACAGATACATATTTTCTGCAATATTTTTAAAGTCATCCTCTGCATGTGCATAAGCTAATCCAAAGGCAGCATCTGCATCAGTCTTACCGTAGACGTGAGGTACCCCCCAAACATCTCTTGTAATTTGTGCTTTATATGAGCTAGATTTTTCAAGGTAGATGCTAATCTGCGAATCATCCATAGACTTACATGAGATAAGCATCACTAAAATGATTAAAGTTAAAGAAATTCTTATCATAATTATCTGCAAATGCATAACAATCTTACAGAATAAGGTCTTATATGAATAAAATATTTTTTTGTTTTTTCCCCACTTAAGTTATATTTTAGATTCATGATTATAAGGAGATAAAATTATGAATATCATAAGAACATTATTTACCGTAATTTCTTTATCATTTATTGCAAGCAATTCATTTGCTTCAAATGAAGATACCGCTAGATCTTGGATAAATGCTGCCTATACTGGAAAAGAGGAGATGATCGCCTCAGTCAGGGATAATATGGCAGAAGATGGTTTGAATTATCCAGGTAGGTTTGTTGGATTTGGATTCAATTGGAATCCAGACTTAGATGAAGGAAAAATGATTGTCCAAAGAGTAATCTCAGGTAGTCCTGCAGAAGGAATTTTAGAGCCAGGCGATGAATTTATTTCTGTAGAAGGTATTGAGGTGAATCAAAAAAATATTGATGATGAGAAATTACCTTTTTCTGGGCTCCCAGGAAAGACAGTAAACGCAGTGATATTACGTAATGGTGAGGAAATGAACATTGCTGTGACCCGAGGGATTGTTAATTCATCCAATACGAAGTCACAAGTTCTAGAAAATTTATCTGGCGCAGATGCAGGAAACTGGACCACCATTGAACATCGTATAAACGAAGTTGCTTCTAATATGAGTGATAATACTGTTTATGTTTGGCACTGGCATAAATCCCTTAATAGGACTTTTGATTTAGAGTTTGAACAAAATGTTGTGACAAGACTTGCTTTTAATGATGAAGGAAAGGTTATAGCTATAGGAGATCTTTCAGAGGAAAGACTTGCGCAAAGTCAATTAGGGTTCTCTCTTACAAGATAATTTAATTCAAATGGCAGTTCATATCATGGGCTGCCATTAATTCTTATATCATGCGCCCGAAGGAGATATTCTTGTTCTACCCTTTATGGTTATGACTTCAACAAGATCACCAACTTCAAATTTATAATCACTAATTTCTTGTACTACAGAAATTGTTCTTCCATCGTCCATATTGATGGTCAGCTGGATTCCTTCAACAGATTGAATATTTTTAGATACATTGCCACCTATGGTAGCTCCTATAGCTCCTCCTAATACAGCTCCTATTTCAGATTCAGGTTTAGAGTCACTTACTTGACTTCCTGCTGCAGCACCTACTAATCCACCTACGATAGTTCCGGACTTTGTCTCTCCTTCTATTGATACTCTTTTTAAAGAGACTACTTCTCCGTAAAGTACATTTGAAATTCTTTGTGAAGAGTCACGATCGTACGTATCAGGTTTTAGAGATGAATTGGCACAACTTGTTAGAAAACAGATATAAGTTATTAGTAGAATAAATTGTTTCATTCTTGTTTAGCTATAAATAGAACTTTCAAATTCTTTAAGGGTATTAAGGCATCCGCCTTCAGAAAAAGGAAGCATTTGCATTAAAATGACTGCGGCAATTTCATTTTTTGGATCAATCCAAAAAAACGAGTTAAATAAGCCAGCCCATCCTGCACTATTCTTCGGTCGCCCGGAATCTATGTCTTCATGATTAATCATGAAACCTGGACTCCAAGATTTGGTGGATGAGGGAAAAAAATCTACATCCTCAGAAAGCATGGGTGCCTGAGAAAGCATTTGTTTCATAACTAACTCTTCATTCAGGCTTTTGAGCATAGACTTATGGGAAGAGATAGAAATTATCTGTCTGTCAGGTCCTTGGCCTGCATTCAGGAAAATCTTAAGAAACTTCGAATAATCTTCAATGCTGGATATAAGGTTTCCTCCACCGGAGTAAAATGAGGATTTTTCAGGAACTTCGAAGGGCATTTCAAAGTATTCATCGTCATTTCTTCCGTAAACTTTAGCTACTCGTGAATGTTTACTTTTATCAAGATCATAAGATGTGCTAGCCATTTCTAATGGCTCAAAAATATTAGTATGCATGTATTCTTGTAGAGAGCATTCACTGATTTTTTCTATCAACACACCCAGCCAATCAATCCCAATACCATATTCCCAGCTTGTACCGGGTTCAAAGATCAGTGGAGCTTTTAGAAACTCATCATTATTTGCGAAGGCACTTTGTAAATCACCTCTCTCGACAAGCTTAGCTATTGATTCGTTCCATATTTCGTAAGCAAAACCAGAGGTATGCGTTAACAGATGTCCGATATTTATATCATTTGATACATCAGATAATATTACATCGCCGTTATCATCAAAGCCTTGAATGACCTTTTTGTCGCTAATTTCTGGAAAAAAATCTTTTAAATTTGTATCTAGGGAAAGAATATCTCTATCTATCAATTGATAAATACACGTTGAGGTTATTGCCTTGGTCATAGAAGCAATTCTAAAAAGCGTATTATCATCCACTGGATTTTTATTCTCTAGATCCTTAAAACCAAAATGACCTTTGTATAGGTCACTGTCCTTACATATAACCGCAGCCGATATAGCGGGGACATTTTGCTTAGCAGCATTCTCTAAAATATTATCTATTTTTGGAGAATCTATTTGCATTTTAGAGACTTGTGAATTTATCTAAGTGGAAATCAGCATTTCCAAATTGAGAGTCAATAACGAGTAATCTTTTAAAGAAATGACCTATCCTTAACTCTTCGGTGACTCCCATACCTCCGTGCAGTTGAACGGCACTTTCTCCTACAAATATTCCAGATTTACCAATCAAATGTTTTAAAGCATGAATAGTTCTTTGAGAAAGAGAAGGATCTTGAACAGTTTCCATGGTGGCACGAAATAATAGAGATTTACACTGTTCATACTCCATAAACATATCTACCATTCGATGTTGAAGTACTTGAAAATCAGATAGTGGATGATCGAACTGTTCTCTCTGCTGAGTGTATTCCACTGTGTCTTTATATAACACTTCCATGGCTCCGACAGCCTCGGCTGCTAAAGCCAAGATAGCATCATTTACCACTGCTTGAAGAATGGAAAACCCTTTATCTTTTTCTCCGATGAGGCATTCTGATGTTACTTGTACATCTTTGAATGAAATTTCAGAAGCCCTAAGACCGTCAACAGTTGGGAAATTCTCTCTGTCTATTCCTTCAGCATCTGCATCTATAAGAAATAAACTGATCCCTTCTTCATCTACCTGACTACCATTTGTTCTGGCAACCACAACGATTTTATCTGCCGATTCTGCATTGAGTACCATAGATTTTTTACCATTGATAATGAAACCATCACCTTCTTTTCTGGCTGAGGTTGCAACATCCTCTATATCAAATCTGCTTTGTTCTTCTGCATAAGCGAGAGTAATTTGTAAACTACCATCTATGAGCTTAGGAATGATTGAGTCTTTAATTTCTTGAGAACCTCCTCTTTTTATAGATCCTCCACCCAAAACTATATTCGCTAAAAAAGGTTCAAGTACCAATCCTTTACCGAATTGTTCCATGAGGACTAACGTATCTATCTGATTGCCACCAAACCCTCCATCCTCTTCACTAAATGCCAATCCGAGCCAGCCTAATTCGGCCATAGATGACCAGTATTCTTTACTAAAGCCAGGATCTTCTGAGCTTATTTTTATTCTATTCGAAAGGTCATAGTTTTCTTGAACAAAACGTTCGACGCTTTGCTGAATCATTTTCTGTTCTTCAGACAGTTCAAAATTCATTTTGAGCTACTTTTTGTTAGACCCAGAACTTTTTTTGCGACAATATCCTTTTGGACTTCGCTTGCTCCGCCATAGATTGTGAAATATCGACTATTTAAATATCCTGCCGTTCCTCCTTTTGCGAAAGAAGGGCCAACACCTTTATCACCCCAAGCAGAAGAGTATATCCCGCTGGCTTCGACGGTAAGTTTCTGAATTCGTTGCTTAATCTCTGTCCCTTTGAGTTTTAAGATCGAGGATTCAGGACCAGGCTCACCACCAGCTGCTGCCGAAGCTAAGCTTCTCAACTCAGTGAACTCCGTGGCTAACAAGTCTATTTCTAACTCACCCACTTTAGATTTATAACTAGAATTATCCATGAGATTTCCGTTACCTCTTTGTATGGATCGAGCATTATCTTTGAGTTGTTCTAGCTCTACTAAAGATTTAGATAACCCTGCCAATCCAGTTCTTTCATGTTCAAGCAGCCCTTTTGCGTAGGTCCAACCCTTACCTTCTTCACCAATTCTATTTTCAACAGGAACTTTTACATCTGTAAAATGAACTGTATTAACAGTATGTGAACCGCCTAATGTGATTATTGGTTTGACCTCTATACCTTCCTGTTTCATGGGAAACAATAAAAAGGTGATTCCTTGCTGTTTAATTCCCGAATCATCTGTTCTGGTAAGACAAAATATCCAATCCGCAACATGAGCCAAGGTTGTCCATATTTTCGAACCATTTACTGTGTAATAAGTTCCATCATCTGACAACACAGCTTTTGTTTTAAGGTTGGCTAAATCTGAACCAGCTCCGGGCTCGGAATAACCCTGGCACCAATTTACCTTTCGATCTCTAATATCGGGCAGGAATCTGTTTTGTTGTTCTTCATTTCCATAATTCATTAATATGGGTGCCAACATACCAAGTCCAAAAGGGAGATCAAAAGGGATATTCGCTTTTGCTGTCTCCTGTTCCCAAATATAATGTTGGGTTGGAGTCCATCCTGGACCGCCAAATTTTTCCGGCCACTTAGGTACATCCCAGCCTCCTTTTTCTCTGGCTTTTTCAAACCAGCCCAACCTCCAGGAGAAATAGTCTTCTCCAGATTTAATTTTATTTTCTTCGAAAAAAGATCTAACTTCGTCCCTAAATGCAAGATCTTCACTGCTTAGATTTATATCCATATTAATTACTGAAATAGTTGAAAATGAGCGTAAATACTAATGTTTTTTGACTTCGAAAGCTAGGAAAATAGCGCTTTTAAAGATATTTTAATATTTTTTTCATTTTCCCATTATGATAAACAAATTATGGAAGAACTATTAGAAAAATTTAATGATGAGTTTCGTGGACCGTCCATGGAATTTTTTAATTTAAAGTATGATTCTATTGAAGATGAGCAAATCTGGTTTTCTTGTGAATTCAATAAAATGTCAGGAAATCCAATGGGTTTCGTTCAGGGTGGAATGATTTCTGCAGCTTTAGATGACGCTACATCTGCAGCAATGATTGTTGCTTATGAAGAAAAAAAGGCCCCTATGAGCACCAATTTAAATATTTCGTTTCATCGACCACTCGCATTAGGAAAAGCAAAAATGAAAGTAAATTTAGTAAAATTAGGAACCAGAAGTGCTACTTCGGAGGGTAGAATATTCAATTTGGAGGGTGAGTTAGTTGCTACACTGATGCATACAGCTCAGCCTGTAGATATTGGATAGAAAGTATAGGAGAGAAATATGAAACCAGTATGTTTAGTCTTTGGAGCAGGAGCGGGAATCGGTGGAACAGTTGCAGCTAAATTTGCTGAAGAAGGCTATCATTCTTTTTTATGCAGACGTTCCGATAAAGAAGGTTTAGATAAATTAATTGGAGATATAGAAGCCTCTGGAGGCTCTGCTTCAGGACAACTCCTTAATGCAATAGAAGAGGATGCAATAGAAGAAGTCATAAACAAGGTCGAATCTGATGTTGGTCCGATTGAGGTAGTTATTTATAACTTAGGAGCCCAAACAGGCATGAAGCTGCTGAGTCAAACAACTTATAAAGAATTTGAATGGGGATGGAAAATGGCAAGCTTTGGTTTGTTTAGAGTTGCTAAGATGCTTTGTCCCTTAATGGTTGACAGGGGAAAAGGTACAATATTAGTGACTTCAGCAACCGCTGCGATGAGAGGAAATGCAACTCAGCATTCTCATGCAGCAGCTATGGCAGCAAGAAGAATGCTTTGTCAGTCCCTAAATGCTGAATTTTCATCTAAAGGAATACACGTTGCACACATTATTGTAGATGGCGCTGTAGATGCTCCAGATACACTTGGTAAGATGTTGGGACCTGAAATGTATCAGCAGCTAAGAGAAACAAAAGGTATGGAACATGACGGATTGCTATTACCCAAGGAAATAGCAAAAACCTATTATCATTTATCTCAACAACATCGATCTGCTTGGACTCATGAATTGGATTTAAGAGCTTTTTCAGATCTAGCGTGGTGGAATCATGCCACTATGCTCGATGATGATAAATAGTAAGACTTAAGTATTTAAGGGAAAATCTGCTTTTTCATCGAAGGCTATTATTTCTTCAAAAGAGTTCATAGCTCTAAGCACATCTAAATCTTGTCTTTGTCCTCCTATAATTTGAAGGGAAGCAGGTAAACCTGAATCCAGCAAAGAGATTGGGATCACCCCAGCAGGATTTCTTGTCATATTGATACCCATTGTAAAATCAACCCAAGATGGAGTTTCATTTCCATTTACAAAACCGTCTCCTTCAAGTTTAGGTGCCTGTCCACAAGTTGCAGGTGTAATAATAAGAGGAGCTTCTTCGAAGAATTTTTCTAACTGATAGCCTAACTTATGACATGAGTCTATTGCAGAAGCATATGAGGCTCCATCCATGTTAGTTCCCATTTCTATAAAGAATCTAAGTAAAGGATCTATTTTCTCAAAGTCTTTCGTGCCCATTAAATGTTGTTGTCTTCTTGCACATGCACAAGCCCAAAATATCATCCAATCATCAACAGGATTTTCGTTCCATATGGTTTCTTTTTCTATTATCTCAACCCCTGCATTGGAAAGTAAATTTATAGCCTCTTCACATTTAGATAGAACTTCTTCATCTACGGTTGAGAAACCCATTGTTGGTGACCATATAGCAGTTTTAGGTACGTCATTAATTAATTCATCTGACCAATTTAAATTATCTGATTCTAAAGAAAAAATATCTGTTGGATCTGGTCCAACAGTTGCGTCTAGAGCTAAAGCATTATCTTGAGTTGTATTAGCCATAGGGCCTTTTACCGTCAAGAGACCTGATCCTGGAGGTGTCTTTCCTCCTATGGGAATCCTTCCTTGAGATGTCTTTATGCCTGATAGTCCGCCCAATGCAGCAGGTATCCTAATAGAGCCACCTCCATCAGATCCTGTTCCAAGAGGAATCATTCCCGAAGCTAATGCCGCTGAAGTTCCTCCAGATGAGCCACCGGCTGAATATAGAAGATTCCATGGATTTTTTGTACTCCCAAAAGGTACATTGTCAGTCTTTCCTTTATGACCAAACTCTGGTGTATTGGTTTTACCAAGGATTACGCACCCTTGATCCCTCATTCTTTGGACTAAAATTGAGTCTTCATTTGCTGGAGCATCACTAATATGCAACTCTGAACCAAAACTAGTTATAAATCCTTTTGCATCCTCTAGATCTTTTACACCAATGGGAATTCCAGCAAGTATTCCGACGTCTTCACCTTTCATGATTGCAGAATCAATTTGTTCTGCTTGCAGAAGTGCATCTTCCGGGTTGACGGAACAAAAAGCATTTATCTCTCCATCGAACTTTTCGATATTATTTAAAGCTGATTGTGTTAACTCTTTAGCAGATATTTTCTTTCTTTGAACATTGCTGACTAACTCTTTCAATGAATAATCTCTAAAGTCCATAGTATTCTCTCCAATAATTGAAATGATGTTATCATTTTTTTTATACTAAAATTTTAAATTAACCATGAATTTCGAACACACACAAAAAACTAAAGATCTGATAGTGCAAGTCTCAAACTTTATCGATCAAAAGATAAAACCTAAAGAGGCAGAGTATACTCAGGCTATGAATTCTTTTAGAGAGTCAGGTAATCCGTGGCAAGTTCCGGAAGTATTATATGATCTCAAAACAGAAGCAAAAGCTGAAGGTTTGTGGAATTTTTCGTTAACGGGTGATGAGGGTTATGGACTAACTAATCTCGAATTCGCACCTCTTGCTGAGATTATGGGAGTTGGGTGGACTTCTGAAGTTTTTAATTCATCTGCACCAGATGCTGGAAATATGGAAGTTCTAGATAAGTATGGTAGTAGTTACCAGAAAGAAAAATGGCTAAAGCCTTTATTAGATGGCCAGATTCGATCAGCGTTTGCCATGACTGAGCCAAATGTGGCCTCTTCAGATGCAACGAACATTGCTAGCACTATATCTAAAGATGGTGATGATTATGTGATCAATGGAGAAAAATGGTGGACTTCTGGGTATGGCAGGCCTGACTGTGAATTTATGATTTTCATGGGAGTTTCAAATCCTGATGCTCCTAAGCATCAAAGACAATCTCAGATAATTATTCCAAAAGACACTCCGGGTATCACTCTGCAAAGAATGTTAACTGTTTACGGTTCAGACCATGCACCTAATGGTCATGCCCATTTAAAATTTGATAATGTGAGGATACCAAAAGAAAATATTATTTTAGGCGAGGGAAGAGGTTTTGAAATTGCTCAAGGCCGTCTCGGCCCTGGCCGTATTCATCATTGCATGAAAATAATTGGTGCTGCTGAACTTGCCCTAGAACTACTTTGTAAAAGAGCCTCAACACGTAAAGCCTTTGGTAAAGCAATCGCAGAATTAGGTGGTAACTTTGATGTTATAGCCAAGTGTCGTAATGAAATTGAGATGTGCAGATTGTTAACCCTTAAGGCAGCCTACATGATGGATACTTTAGGTAACAAGGAAGCTAAAAGCGAAATAGCACAACCGAAAGTTGAAGTACCATCAATGGCAGTTAGAGTAATAGAAAGAGCTGTACAAATTCATGGAGGAGCTGGAGTCTCTCAAGATACTCCTTTAGCTAGTCTTTATAGTTCAATTAGATATCTGCGCATAGGTGATGGGCCGGATGAGGTACACATGAGGACAATTGCTAAAGAGGAACTCAAAAAGTACTTGGACTCAGCTTAGTTTTACTTCTTTTGATTTAGGATATCCGCAATCGTCTTTTTCTTTGATTTTATAGATAGCATTTTCTTAGCGAATCCCATTTCTTTGTCTGCATTGATTTTATTCAATTTGTATTGCTCTGAGTCCTGAGTAGCAATAATAATCCTTCCTGAGTCAGTATCTAAGCGAATGCTATCCGATTTAAACACTTTATTTTTCTTTGATATAACAACAGCCTCAACATCATTATTAAGATCTTCAGGATGACATCCTTCAATCAATTTTTTAAGCTCTTTTAGTTTCATAAAATTATTAAAGGAGAGAGCAGAAATTTGGTATTTTATTTAAAATCTTCTGCGAGACTTTTCACGGTAGATAATGCTATTTCTTTAGTTTTAATATTATATTTAGGATGATTAACGCCGGCGTACATCATTTCTGTACGCTTAAAATCTTCTATCATCTGTTTGCTTAATCTAAAAAATATTTCTTCCTTGATTGAGTCATTACTCCTTTTTTTATCTCCATATATTCTTTTATTTTCACCAATCTGAATCCATATCTTATCAAGCAAATCCAGTATTTCTGGAAAGTCAGAATTCTTATCACCTGAATATTTAACGGTTTCTACTATTCCTATGAGGGCAGTTTGCTCTTCAAATATTGCACTTTCTTTAAAAAGAAGTGAAATTTTGGAGCCTATTGATATAGACCTCACATCACAGTTTTCAAGAGAATTCGACATTCTTTATAGCAGCTAATTTATGAATTAATTTGAAAGGCTTATATATTTTATATTCTTTTTCACGAGAAGACTATTTGAAGATAAGTTTCTGGTTAAGTCTATAAGGCTTTGCTAAAATTAGTCTATTGCAAAGGGGTGGCTTCGGCCTGAGATCATTGAAACTCTTTGAACCTGATCCATACAATAATGGCGGAGGAATTGCATGCTAAAACGTATATTTTTATTTTTTTCAGTTTTCTTTATTCTCTTTCCTGCTCATACTGACGCAATTGATGAGATTGTCGTAAGTGGTGATTGGCGGGACACCAATTTAAGTGAAGTTGATAGCAGTCTCATTCTTGTTAATGATGAAGATATCCAAAAAAAGCAATACAAGCATTTTGAGGATATCACTTACTTAATTCCAAATCTTAATTTTGCCGCTAGTGATTCAAGACCGCGATATTTTCAGATCAGAGGAATTGGAGAACGATCTGGATATGAAGGAACTCCAAATTCTTCAGTTGGATTTTTGATTGACGACATAGACTTTTCAGGTCAAGCAGGTATAGCTTCTGTATACGATATTGACCAAGTAGAAGTTTATAGAGGTCCCCAAGGTTCTAGGATGGGTGCTAGTTCACTTGCAGGAATGATATACATTAAAACTAAGGATCCTAAGGACTTATTTGAAGCAAACGGAGAAATAACCATTGGTAATTACGGAAGGAACGACTTGAGTGCGTCAATTAATATTCCTTTCACAAAAGGCTTAAAATCGAGATTAAGTATAAGGAAAGAAGATTTTGATGGGTTCAGGGAAAATTTATTTTTAAACAGAGATGACACTTCTAGGAAAGATGAGCAGTCTCTTAGACTCAAGACTAATTGGTTGATTAATGATGCCACCTCTTTTGATCTAGTCTATTTTGATAACAATTTTGATGATCCTGCAGATATATGGACTATTGATGGCTCTCTAAATACCCTTTCAGATAGACCTGGTATGGACTCTCAAGATACAAGAGCTCTAGGTGTAAATCTCGAATTTATAAACAGGCTAAATACTCTCAAGGTTTTATATTCTAAAACAGATACAGATGTAGTTTTTAGTTACGATGCCGATTGGGGTAATGCACAGTCACACTTTCCCTATGTCTATGATTATTTTTCTGAAACTCTTAGACATAGAGAAACTTCTAATATAGAACTTAGAATACTATCCAATAAATTGGATACAAATTTTTCTAATCAAATACAGTGGATAGCTGGATTTTCATTTTATGAAATTGATGAATCCAATGATAGAAAAGATGATGGGGCTTACGGAGATCCAAACGATGGTTTCGGAACTTTCTACAGTGAATCATTTTTCTCTAGTGATTATTCTTCAGAAAGCAAATCCCTTTTTGGAAATTTGGATTACCTTATAAGTGAAACATTAAAGCTCTCTTTTGGTTTTAGATGGGAGGATTGGGATGCTGATTATTTAGATTCAAATGAAGAATTATTCACACCTGATGATTCAATGAATGGAGGAAAAATATCTCTCATTAACTCTTTAGATAATGATCTTAAATACTATCTGAGCATTGCAAAGGGTTACAAACAGGGTGGTTTTAACTTAGGAACTGGTTTAAATAGTTCTTCACTAATAGAAGCAGTATCTTATTCACCCGAATACCTAACCAACTACGAGTTTGGAATAAGCAAATATTTCTTTTCTTCAAAAACTTTTTTAGATTTAGTAATTTTTTATTCAGACAGAAGAGATCAACAAGTTTTGTCATCAACTCAAGTCGACCCACAAGACCCTAATACATTCTTATTTTTAACAAAAAATGCAGCTGAAGGTAGAAATTATGGAGCCGAGTTAAGTCTAAATTCTGAAATTTCAGACACTATCAGTATGTTTTTAAACTTAGGAATACTCGAAACAGAAATAAGGCAGTATCAATCAAGACCTGATTTAGAGGGGAGGGAGCAAGCACATGCGCCTGACTATAGCTTTTCTGCAGGATTGAGCTGGGACATATCAAATAATCTGGAATTACTATTGGACTTGAATGGCAAAAGTGACTTTTATTATTCAGATTCTCATAATAATACTTCCGATGATTACATCCTTACAAATATAAATATGATTTATAAGAAAGATAAAATTAATTTAAATTTCTGGATACGAAATATTTTTGATGAATATTATTCTTTAAGAGGGTTTTATTTCGGTAATGAACCTCCTGCTTTCGAAGATACTTTGTATGAACGTCATGGGGATCCACGTAATTATGGTCTAACATTCCGATATGAATTTTAGATAACATCAATGGAGATTCTTGCTGTCTCTTTGGCAATTATTTATCTTTTACTTGCAGTTAAGCAAAATATTCTATGTTGGCTTGCGGCTATCTTAAGCTCATCGCTTTACTTCTTCATAATGTACTCAGCAGGACTTTACATGGAGGCCTTTTTGCAAATATTTTATATTTTGATGGCTTTATATGGATGGTCGCAGTGGCAAGTAAAAGAAACTGAATTACTTGTGACAAATTGGAATTTTAGTAATCATCTAAAATCATTGATGCTGATAATTGTTTTGACAATCATTTCTGGTTATCTATTAGCTAAATATACTAAAGCATCGCTTCCATATTTTGATGCATTTACCACTTGGGGTGCTGTTGTAGCCACTTATATGGTAGCTAAAAAATTGCTTGAAAATTGGATTTATTGGTTTGTAATTGATTTTGTATCAGTATTTCTATTTATCTCAAGAGAGCTATACATAACGGCTTTTCTTTTTACTGGTTATTTAATAATAATAGTATTTGGTTACCTGGCCTGGAAAAGATCTATGCTTCAAACAAAAAGGGGTTAATATAAATTAACCCCTTTTCATATTTTGCTTTAGTTAAAACAAATCAGCATTCATAACTTTGTTCCATGCAGAAATAAAGTCAGCAACAAATTTATCTTTATTGTCATCTGTTGCATATACTTCTACAAGAGCTCTAAGTTGAGAATTAGACCCAAAAACAAGGTCTGCTCTGGAGGCAGTTCTAGTCTTTTCTCCAGTCACCCTGTCAAATGCCTCATAAGAATTACCGGTACCATTTGGCTTCCACTGGACCCTCATATCAAGGAGAGTTTTGAAGTAGTCATTTGACAGCTCATCGATATTTTCTGATATCAAGCCATAATCACTTCCACTAATACCCAATGATCTCATGCCACCTATTAGAACAGTCATTTCAGGAGCTGTGAGCCCTAAAAGTTGTGACTTATCAAGCATTATTTCTTCAGCACTTACAGAGAGGCCTGATCTATGATAATTTCTGAAAGCACAAGAAAGTGGTTCAAAATATTCAAAAGACTCTGGATCTGTCTGCTCTTCGGTTGCGTCACCTCTACCTGGTGTGAAAGGCACTTCAACCCCGGCTGATTTCTCAATTCCTACATTTCCAGCAAGTACAATGACGTCAGCAACAGATGCACCAGTTTCTGATGCTATGGTGTCATAAACGGCTAGTACTTTAGAGAGTTGTTCAGGTTTATTTGCTTCCCAATCTTTTTGAGGTGCTAAACGGATTCTAGCGCCATTTGCTCCACCTCGCATATCTGAACCTCTATAAGTAGAAGCACTTGCCCATGCCGTCTCAATCATTTCCTGTAAAGACAAACCTGAAGCCTCAAGCTTGCTTCTTACCTCAGAAACATCGTAATTAGCATTACCTTCAGGAATAGGGTCCTGCCATATTAAATCTTCTTCAGGACTTTCAGGACCCATATAATTAGATCTCGGACCCATGTCTCTATGTAGCAGTTTGAACCAAGCCTTAGCAAAAGCATCAGCGAACTCCTCAGGATTATTCAAGAAACCTTCAGATATTTTTTTATAACTTGGATCAGTTTTAAGTGCTATATCAGTAGTTGCCATAATGGTAGGTACTTTTTTGCTTGGATCATGGGCATCAGGAGCCATATCCTCCTCAGCCTGATCCTTTGCATACCATTGATGTGCACCAGCAGGACTTTTACCCAGTTCCCATTCATACTTGAATAACAACTCAAAGTAGCCGTTATCCCATTGGATAGGGTTAGTAGTCCAAGCACCTTCTAAGCCGCTCGTTATGGCATCTTGTCCAAGTCCGGTTCCGTGTCCATTAGTCCAACCAAGCCCCATTTGCTCAATAGGAGCACCTTCGGGCTCTGACTCAACTAATTCCGCATCTCCAGCTCCATGGCATTTACCAAAAGTATGTCCTCCAGCAATCAGTGCAACGGTTTCGTAATCATTCATTGCCATTCTTCCAAAAGTTGTGCGTATATCATGAGCACTGGCCATAGGGTCTGGATTAGCATCTGGTCCTTGCGGATTGACATAGATTAACCCCATTTGAACTGCAGCGAGAGGATTATCGAGTTCCCTTTCTCCCTTGTATCGAGTATTTTCTAACCATTGCTCTTCTACACCCCATAATATATCTTCTTCAGGTGACCAGATATCTGGCCTTCCACCGCTGAATCCATAGGTTTTTCCTCCCATTGATTCGATAGCTACATTACCTGCAAGAATTAGCAAATCAGCCCAACTTATTTTATTACCGTATTTTTCTTTGACAGGCCAAAGTAAGCGTCTTGCTTTATCTAGATTTCCGTTGTCAGGCCAACTATTCAGTGGTGCAAATCTTTGTGCACCAGTGCCACCACCACCCCTTCCATCTGTAGAACGATATGTTCCGGCAGCATGCCAAGTCAATCTTATGAAGAAAGGGCCATAATGACCATAATCAGCTGGCCACCACTCTTGCGAATCTGTCATAAGATCTAGAAGATCCTGTTTTAGGGCATAATAATCAAGTTTTTCGAATTCAGATTTGTAGTCAAAATCTTCACCCATGGGGTTAGATTTCCTGTCATGCTGATGAAGTATGCTCAAATTCAGCTGATCAGGCCACCAATCTTTGTTTGAAGTTCCGCTCGAAGTGTTTTTAGTCATTGAGCCATGCATGACTGGACATTTTTCAATATCAGTTTCAGTGTTATCCATAGTAATTTTTTGATAGTTAACTTATGAATGCGTAATTTACTATTTTTTTAAGTTTTGATAAATATATATTTTTCTACTTAATAATTCGATAAAATCGAATATACAATGATTACACTTAAACAAATTAACTATGCTTTAGCTGTAGCAGATACACTTCATTTTAAGCGCGCTGCAGATAAGTGTTTCGTTTCTCCCTCGACACTAAGTAATGCAATAACAGAAATGGAAATTCAACTTGGAATCCAGATATTTGAAAGAGATAACAAAAAGGTAATACTCACCGAATTAGGTTCTTTAGTTATCGATAAAGCCAAAGTTATCAAGACTGAAGTTGATGGTATCAATAAAATTAGCCAGCTAAATGCAGAGCCTCTATCAAATAAAATATCTCTAGGAATAATCCCTACCATTGGCCCCTTTCTATTGCCTATTTTGCTGCCTAAATTAAAGTCGGATTATCCAAATTTGAATCTTAATATCATTGAGGCTCAAACTGATGTATTACTTAACAAGATATCATCAGGAGAAATTGAATTAGCAATAATGGCTCTACCTTTCAATACCAATGGCTTCAATGTACACAAGTTCTGGACTGAAGATTTTTATTGGATTAGCAGAAAAAATGATCCAAGATCAAAAAAAACTTCCATAAAAGCAAAAGAGATAGATTTTGATGAGTTAATTATGTTGGAGGAGGGAAATTGTTTAAAAGATCACATCTTGGATGCATGCAAAATAAAGAATACTTCAAAAATTACTTTTAATGCATCAACTCTTAGCACTGCCATAGAATTAGTAAAAGGAGATATAGGGACAACATTTGTGCCTGAGATGGCTGTAAACCAATTATTGGTTGCTAATCCTGAACTGAAAGAAACCAAATTGGATGAAAAAGGTCCACACAGAGAAATAGCAATAATATCAAGAAATAATTATGCAGGTGATAGAGATATTAAAAGCCTGATAGATTTATTTACTGAACAATTAAACATTAACCAAAAAATCAAAGTAGGGTGAAAACACTTATCACTTTAAAAGCTTTATGAGTTAATCTAATTTATGTGAGAGAATATATCTAAACGGAGTAAATTATGGCAAAAGCTTTATATCCCGGTACGTTCGATCCAATAACACTTGGTCATATAGATATCATTGATAGAGCATTGCATCTATTTGATGAGGTTACAGTAGCTATTGCAACTAGTGCTGCAAAAAAACCCATTTTTACTCTTGAAGAGAGAATTGAGCACATTGACAAAATATTTGAAGGAAATAAAAAGGTTAAGGCAATAGGATTTACTGGTCTTGTGGTAGATCTTGCAAAAGAACAGGAATCTAATATTCTTATCAGAGGTTTAAGGGCTGTATCTGATTTCGAATACGAATTTCAACTGGCAAATATGAATAGAGCAATGTCTCCAGATTTAGAGAGCGTATTCTTGACTCCCAAAGCAAAATTTTCATTTCTTTCCTCAACACTTGTGAGAGAGATAGCCTCTATGGGTGGAAAAATTGAATCATTCGTTGACCCAATCGTAATGAATGCTTTACAAGAAAAGTTTAAAAAATAGATTGGCATTTAGGACAATAGGCACTGGCTCTTTGTCCAATTCTTTGACCTTTAATGATTGAGTTACATTGATAACATTCTTTTCCTTCACGTCCATAAACCCTTAAACTTTGTTTAAAATACCCTGGCGTATTATCTCCTCCAATAAAGTCACGTAGTGTAGTTCCTCCTTCCTCAATTGATTTTCTGAGAATTTGTACAATTTCTTTAGCAAGTAAATCATATTTTTTTCTAGGTACCTTACCTGCGATGGATGAAGGCCTAATTCCAGCTGCGAATAAAGCTTCGCTTGCGTAGATGTTTCCTACTCCAACTACAACTTTAGAATTCATTATAAAATTCTTAATGGCAACTTTTCTTTTTCTAGATTTATAAAAGAGATAATCGCCACTAAAGCTATTACCAAGAGGCTCTGGACCTAAGTTTTTTAAAAGAAAATGTGTATCGATATCCTTTGACCATAAAAAGCAACCAAATCTTCTAGGATCGCAGTACCTCAAAATGGTCCCATCTTCAAAGCAAATGTCGATATGATCATGTTTTTTGAGATTCTCTTTTTTGGATATCCTAAGACTTCCAGACATCCCTAAATGTACGATCAGATTTTCATTTGAACTCTCGAGTAAAAGATATTTTCCTCTTCTTTTTATGTTTTCAATTTTTTTCTTCTCTAATTTTCTTTTGATCAAAGATTTAGGTACAGGCCATCTTAATGAGGGTTGCCGAATTATCACCGAACTTATTGTCTTATTGATTATATGGGGTTCTATGCCTCTTAAGGTTGTTTCTACTTCTGGTAATTCAGGCACTTTCGCTCAAGCTAGTTTTTCTGAGTTTGTGAATCAGTTATTTCTTCAATCACTCTTATTAATGCTTCAGCTATCTCATTTGGAACCTCTTCTTGAAGAAAATGACCAGCTGTAGTTTTTGAAAGACGCGCATTTGGAAAATTTTGTTGCATTATGGGAAGTCCTCTTCCTAGAATGGGATCATTTTCGCCCCAAACTATTTCGGCAGGAATTTCTAAAGTATTTACGTATTCTTCTACTCGGCGCATCGAAGGAGTACTTGGATGATTTGGTCCATCGGGTACCATTCTCATCATTGCAAGAGGTGCCTTGGAATTTCCACTTTCATAAACAGGTCTTCCATAAAGTTCAGCAACTTCTAAGGTCCATGAATCAGGATTTCCTTGAACACTTTTCAATCTCTCGAATATCGAAAAGATTACCTCTAGCAAAAGCTCACCAATTACTGGAGTTTTTACTAATGCATGAGCCGGAGACAGGTCAGCATTTACTCTAGGAGCATTAAAGCCCGTATTGAGCAAAACAGCTCCTTTTAGCAATTCAGGAGAAAGGGATAATGCACCCATACCGATGGGTCCGCCCCAATCTTGTCCTGCATATACTAATTCTTTAAGTTCAAGCTCCTTCAAGACCTTATTTATCCAGTAAATATGATTTTCTAAAGTATGTTCACTTGCTGGTATTTTTGAAGAAAATCCCAAACCCAGACTGGTCGGCATAATGACTCTTACCT
>LULI01000063.1_pt1 | contig 41563 bp, 42 predicted proteins | sample 728191 | NCBI WGS metagenome assembly LULI01 (sample SAMN03860293, study PRJNA289734) | marine metagenome | biome: seawater column; feature: ocean; material: water; isolation source: Red Sea water column Station 169 - depth 50m | place: Saudi Arabia: Red Sea | collected 2011-10-15 | depth 50 m | reverse complement strand
GTTCCAGCATGGGGTGGTAGTGCTCGTTTAGCCAAGTGTGTAGGTGAGAACCATGCTATAGATATGATACTCAGATCTAAGAAGATTTCTGGTAGAAGAGCTCTAGAAATTGGTCTTGTTCATGAAATTTATCCAATTGATGAATTGAAAGAAGCAGCCATTGCTTTGGGCCATGAACTTGCTGCTCAGCCGGCGGCAGCTGTAGCTAGTATGATGAAAGTCTTGGTTAACAGTTCAGAAAAAAATTTAGATGAGCTTTTAATAGCTGAAAGAAAAGCAGTACATGAAAATAATAATACGAAAGACTCGCAGGAAGGAATGATGGCTTTTCTAGAAAAGAGAAAACCTCAATTTAATAAGTAAATTTGAAAATAACATATTAACTATATTTTTAATCTCTGTGAGTCTAAAAGACCGGAGAAGAGTGATGAACTTTAATTTTTATAGAATCATTAATCTCAGTAAAAATAAATGTAAAAGCGACCTTAGTAACTTCATCTTCATTTGCAGGTTTAAACAAAAGTGTTCCCATTGATGCTAAAAAGCTATCCTCCAGAAGAAAGTTGAGTTCATCGACCTCAATGGTCTCCCAAGGTTTTAGTGCAAACCCCTTATCTTCGGAAATATCACCCTTTACAAAATAAGATATAGCATCAGCTTTAGTATTTCTAAAAACTTTTTCTGAAGTAAAGGTAGGCTTAAACAAAACATCTTCCTCAGAAAACGCATAGTGTTTTTCAATAAACATTTCTGCAAGTTTTTGAAAATCACCATCTTCTTGATATGTTTTGCCAATCTCAATAACGCCTTGTTTCCATGAATTTAAAAAATTTTTAATTATTTCTTTCCTCATATCTGTATTTTTTTTATTAGCTTAAACTTTAATTTATACTTGATTCATTAGGTAAGTAAAATATCAATGCTAAATAGATTGTAAAGGAGATTTTATGAGTGATTCTGAATATGTACCTCCCAAAGTTTGGACATGGGACAAAGAAAGCGGAGGACGGTTTGCAAATATTAATAGGCCCATTTCAGGTGCAACTCATGAAAAGGAACTTCCTGTTGGTAAGCATCCTTTACAACTTTATTCATTAGGCACTCCAAATGGAATTAAAGTGACAATTCTACTAGAAGAATTGTTAGCCCTGGGTCATGAAGGAGCTGAATACGACGCATTCTTAATTAACATAGGTGATGGTTCTCAATTTGGAAGCGGTTTTGTTGAAATAAATCCAAATTCGAAAATACCTGCATTATTAGATACAAGCACAGATCCTTCCACTCGTGTCTTTGAATCGGGAGCAATATTGCTGTATTTGGCAGAGAAATTTGGAGAATTTATACCTACAGATCCTTCAGATAGAGCTGAGTGCATGTCTTGGCTCTTTTGGCAAATGGGAAGTGCCCCTTATCTAGGAGGTGGTTTTGGCCATTTTTATGCATATGCACCGGAGAAGTATGAATATCCGATAAATAGATTTGCAATGGAAGTAAAAAGACAATTAGATGTTTTAGATAGAAATTTAGAATCCAGAGAATATCTATGTGGAAGTGAATATAATATTTCAGATATAGCTGTACATTCTTGGTATGGCACATTAGTTCTGAATAATGCTTACAATGCTTCAGAATTCTTGGAAGTGGAATCTTATAGACATGTAGGGCGATGGGCAAAGCAAATTATTGAAAGGCCTGCTTACAAAAGAGGTTCTTTGGTTAATAAAAAACCGAATGGACCGGATGATAAATCAATCTTAGAGCGACATGATGCAAGCGATATAAAGCTTTAGTTCTAGAGAAAGATAAATTTAGCAACAAAAATCAATGTAAGGAACCATGCTCCTGATGATATTTGTTTTATTTGACCAATAAAGGTTTGAATTGCTACATAAGCTAAGAATCCTAGAGCTATTCCATTCGCTATAGAGAAAGTAAGAGGAATCATCACAATCATCACTAAGGCAGGCAGTAATTGTGATTGATCGTTCCAATTAAGTTTTTCCATTCCACTTAGCATTAATATTGCAACATAAATTAATGCACCTGCCGTGGCATATGCTGGTACAGCTGCAGCAAGAGGAGATAAGAAAGTGGCTAGAAGAAAAAGAAGTCCTACCACAATTGCTGTTATTCCAGTTCTCCCTCCTGCCTCTATACCTGCAGAACTTTCAACATAACTTGTTACCGGTGCACAACCTAGAAAAGATCCAAAAATACTTGAACTACTATCTGCCTTCAGTGCTTTATCCAAATTTTTTATTTTTCCTGAATCAGATATGAGACCTGCTCTAGATGCTACTCCGAAAAGTGTTCCTGCTGTATCAAAAAGATTAACAAAAAGAAAAGACATAATAATGCTTAACATTGTTATATCTAAGGCACCAATAATATCTAACTTAAGGAAAACTGGAGAAATGTCAGGAGGTAAAGCAAACACTCCCTCAAATTTCACAAGGCCCAAAAGGATACTTATTAAAGTCACAGCCAGTATTCCAATTATTATTGCCCCAGGTGTTTTTCTAATAGAAAGGATTGATATCAATAAAAATCCAAGACCAGCCAGTAATGTAGGTGGATTTGTGAAGTCACCTAAACTTAAAAATGTAGCACCATTAGCTTCAATGATCCCTCCATTTTTGAGTCCTATAAAGCCTATGAATAAGCCTACACCTGCACCCATAGCAATTCTCAGATTCATAGGTATGCTATCTAGCATCCATTTGCGTAAGGGCGTAATGCTCATGATAAAAAATAGAACACCCGCAATAAAAACTGATCCTAAGGCAACTTCCCAAGAGTATCCCATCTCGCCAACAACTGTATAAGTAAAAAAAGCATTGAGTCCCATACCAGGAGCAAGTCCAACAGGCCAGTTTGCAAACAGACCCATAACAAAACATGCTATGGCAGCAGCCAGGCAAGTTCCCACGAAAATTGCCCCATGATCCATGCATGTATTTTTGGTTGCAAGACAAGGATTTTAAATGAAAATATTAAAACTTCTCTTTAGGTCTTTCCTCTCAACTTCGCTTGCGCTTCCAATAATCTTCACCACTTCAAATCTATTCGGTAACGAATTAGTTATTGATGAAGTTATTGTTACTGCTGAAAAGAGAGCCGAAAGCTTACAAGATGTTTCGAAAGCGGTTACTGCTTTAAGTAGCGAAGAAATAGAAAGAAAAAACTTAGTTGATTTCGTAGGACTCAGTGCAATAGCTCCGGGCGTTACTGTCGCAAAGAATGAGGGTTATAAGACTATTATCTCTATTCGAGGTGTAGGTGATGAAACTAACCAAAATGCAATTGCTGCACCTTCGGTCGCTTTGCATATGGATGGCATTTTCATTGCTTCTAAGTTTTCATTAAGAACAGATTTTATTGATCTAGAAAGGATTGAAGTTCTAAGGGGTCCACAAGGAACTCTATTTGGGCAGAACTCAACAGGAGGTACCGTAAATGTTATTAGCACGGCACCAACCTTTGATGAACTCTCTGGTAAGGTCGATCTAACTCTGGGCGATTATGATCTTACTAAGGCCAGAGGAGCTGTAAACATACCGCTATCAGATAGTGTAGCTACAAGATTTTCATGGGTTTCAACAGATCATGATGGTTTTTCAGAAAATTTAGTGACCGGTCAGGATTTAGATGATGCTACTCATTCAAGTTTAAGATCTGATTGGCTTTTTGATATCAGTGATTCAACTAGTCTAAGAGTATTTGCTCAATATTTTGAAGCCGACAACAATGGTGCAGCTATGAAAGGGCTCGATGATCCTACTCCAGACCCCAGACAACTCAGACAGGACTCCATTTCTGACTATGAACTTACTTCTGCGGTCTATGCTGGGATCCTTACATCTGATTTAGGGTTCGCAAATTTAAAAATTCTAGCCAGTATGCAAGAAGATGATATCTATGTCGTTAGAGATAATGATAGACACAATTATGGGGATGTACACAAAGATGGTCCAATGAAAGGTTTTCCTTATAACAGATCAGAGTTTAGACCAGAAACTTCTTTAGTTGAGACAACAACTTTTGAGATCAATCTTATATCAAATGAGCCACTTTTCGGTAATACAGATTGGATATTAGGAGCCTTCTATTTTGATCATGAGATAGAAAATAATATCTATGAAGTTAAAGACGTTAATAATAATAAGCAAGCTGCACTTATGGATGGGCAATTTACTCCTTATACCCATGCACCAATCTGTGCAACAAACCCTTTTGAAGGTATTTGCTTTGCTGCTTATGATGCTGAACTAGGATTTGTTTCAGAAGCATATCCAACGAGAGAATCTCAATCTCTTTATGGGCAGGCAACTGTAAATATTGATGAGAGTAATAGATTAGTGTTCGGTTTAAGATATACCGAAGACGAATTTGAGAGTGACGTAACTAACTTTTTTGGATTGCAACAGTACCTGATTCAGGACGAGTTAGATGAAACTACAGGTAGACTCGCTTATGAGCTAGATCTTTCTGACAACACTATGATTTACCTTTCATATACGAAAGGATTCAAGCCAGGGGGTAGTAATTTGACTTTCGGATATCCTCCAGAAAATGAGGGTTTTGGTGCGGCTCCAGCACCGCAGCTTATTTTTCCTTTCTTCGAAAGTGAAATGATAGATGCTTATGAAGTAGGGTTAAAATCTGATTTTCTTGAAGGTCGTATGAGAGCAAATATATCTGCTTTTACTTATGACTATGAGAATCTACAGTTTCAGTCAACAGATCCTGATATTTACAGAGGAGGGGTTGCTAATATTCCCGAATCAGAAATGCAAGGACTTGAGTTAGAGCTCATCGGATTAGTATCTGAAAATCTATCTTTTGATCTAAGAGTTGCTTATCTCGATACTGAAGTTACATCATCTTACGAAGCTCTAGATAATCTCAATGCAGAATTGTACTTCTTCGGGGAAGAGCCAATACGTTATTCTTTGAGAGAAGATATAAGAGGAAATGAGTTAGCAAAAAGTCCTGAGCTTACCGCAAACTTTGGTATTGAATATAATACTGAAACTCAATACGGCTTATTAACAACTACTGCTGAATTTATTTACCGTGGAGATTTCCAACAGAGAGTCTTCAATAATCCTTTTATTGATCAGGTAGACTCTTACTCTATAGTTAACTTTACCGCTAGCTTAGATCTAATTGGGGATCAATGGGGTATAGACTTCATGGTTCTGAATGCTGGAGACAAAGATGGAATGAATTCCAGTATGACTGATGTTTTTGGTGTTGCCGGAACAGGTATTGAGTACATACCACCCCGTCAATACATGGGTAGAGTCAGTTATAGCTTTTAATTAGAAATAAGAGCCTTCTGAATTTAGGAGGCTCTTATCTTACTTCCCCTTTACTATTTATCATGGAAAAGCTTTACATCGGAGCCGATGAGCTTCTAGAAGACTCCTTTAAACTTGCTTGGAAAGTTTTCGAGAGTGGCTATCGTCCTAACTATATAGTAGGAGTTTGGAGAGGTGGTGCTCCGGTAGGAATCGCGGTTCAAGAGTTGTTGGATATTTTAAGTGTTCCTTCAGATCACATTTCAATACGAACGTCTTACTATTCTAGTATGGGCAAACGAAAAGATAATGTTCAAGTTTATGGATTGAGTTATTTAATAGAGAAACTCGAATCTGAAGATTCCTTGCTTATAGTTGATGATGTTTATGATACGGGTAAATCGATCAGTCAAATTATTATCGACCTCGAAAAAGCTTGTAAAAAAAATACCCCTGAAATAAGGGTTGCTACTCCCTATTTTAAACCAACGCAAAATATAACCGACAGAGATCCCGACTACTTCATTCATGAAACAGAAAAATGGTTAGTTTTTCCGCACGAGCTCGAAGGCTTGTCTACTAAAGAGATAAAGGAAAATAAACCCGAATTAAAAGATTTATTGGATAAAATCATTCCAAAACTTTAAATTTTTTCTTCCTGGATGCTAATATGTTCAAAGGGAGAAAAAATGGATAAAACTTCAAAAAATATACTAATTTATGGTGTCCCTTTTTCACAACCAGTGCGCGCTGTAATGTGGTTGATGTTAATAAAGAAATTTCCTTTCAAATTGAAGTTAACAAACCCAGGCTCTTCATCGGAGGGTGGAAGTCGTCATCCTGACTTCTTAAAAAAGTTTCCCACTGGAACCATTCCGAGTTTAGAGGATCCAGATACAGGATTTGCCATATCAGAATCGCATGCCATTATGTGTTACTTGTGTAATAAATATAATTGGGACGATTTATATCCAGTTAATCCAGAAAAAAGAGCAAAAGTAGATTCTTACTTACATCTACATCACAGAAACATAAGAGAAGCTTCAATAGGTCTTGTTGCACCAAAAGTCAGAAAAGACCTAAGCTTTTCAGAAGATTTTTTAGCCGCATCTAAATCTAATATAGAAAAAGCTTTTGAGGCAATTGAAATAGGCTGGTTGAGAGACTCAAGATTTTTAATTGGAGACACTATGACAATTGCTGATATCTCTGCATATGTTGAGATAGGCCAACTGCAAAGTATGTTCACCAATGTCTATAATTTTGAGCCATATCCTAATATTCGAAAGTGGTTAAAGGAGATGCAAAATGTAGATTATCATGATGATATCCATGTCGCCTTATTTGAGTTGGGTGATATAAGTAAGGAGGCTCCACCTATAGAGGTAATAATTAATGCAAATAAGAAAGCTTTTAAGGTAATTGAAGAAAAGATAACCGATATGCTGTAAAAAATGTTGTAATATATTGGTTAAATTAATTTTTTTGAAATATGAATATTGAAGCTGAATTTAATTATAGAAAACCACTTAAAGAAAATGAAGCTAAGCCTGCTTATGGCCTAGATAATGAATCTGAAGACAAAAATACTATCCCTGAGTTCTTAAAGTCATTTAAGAAGACAGTGCACAATGCCAGAGAATTTGACTTTGACATTACAATGGGGGGGTTTGAATTAATTAACCACGTATCTTCTGTTCAGGATTTTTACAATGATGAAGAAGTTGTGAGTGTTTATTACGAAGAAATGGCTTCCCACGTTAAAGAAAAAGTAGGTGCAGATAAAGTACAAATCTTTTCTCACATAACAAGAAATGAAGCTCAAGCTGAAACTGGTGAGAGAAAAGGAGGGCACAGATTAGTCCATAATGACTTCACAACTAGTTTTGGCGCAACACTAGATCCATTTTTAAAAGAGACAGGAATAAATCCTCAAAGGATTGTTGTTTACAATCTTTGGAGGAGATTTGATGAAGACGGCGTAGATACGCCATTTGCTGTTTGCGGTTTCTGATAAAGAATTGATACCAACAGACTTATTTAATTATCTTCCTGATCAACCAAATGCCTTGACGGTTGAAATTTGTCAGTCTTCTCACAGTGATTTACATAAGTGGTATTTCTATCCAGAAATGAATAGAGATGAAGTCCTTATGTTTAAAACTTATGATTCTGAGGAAAAACCTTTTATTCCAACATTGCACAGTGCATTCGATCATCCAGATACTCCCGAGGGCGCTTCACCAAGAGAAAGCATAGAAGTCAGAGCAGTTTGTTTCTTCGATTAGCTTTCAAATGAAAAATACTACATACGAAGTAACGAAATCAAATGAATACTTCGAAAAGGCTAAGGAAGTTATTCCTGGAGGCATATTTGGACATTATAAGTATGCGGTAAGAGATACTGGACCTAAATTTTTTTCTAGATCCGAAGGGGCATATTTTTGGGATCTTGATGATAACCGATACATAGATTTAATGTGTGGATATGGTCCATCAATTTTAGGCTATAACCATCCCGAAGTAGAAGAAGCATTCAAGACCTCTTCTGAAAAAGGAAATACTGTTAGTTTAGCATCGCCAATTATGGTTGACCTTGCAACTAAGTTAGTTGAAATGGTAGATATTGCAGATTGGGCCTTGTTTGGAAAGAATGGAGGAGATGCAACAAGCTTAGCTGTAATGATAGCTCGTGAATACACGTCAAAGAGGAAGATAGTAAAAATTGATGACGGTTATCACGGCGTTGCCCCTTGGATGCAAGATAAAAGTAGGCCAGGTATTATTGACTCTGATAATGAACATGTCTTGAAGATTAAATGGAATGACATTGAAGGCTTAGAAGAATTGCTCAGCTTGAATGGAGATGATATTGCTTGTTTTATCTCCTCGCCATACGACCATCCCGTCTCACGAGATAACTCTCTACCTGAAGAGGGCTACTGGAAGAAAATTACATCATTATGCGAACAATATGGAGTTTTGACTATTGTCGATGATGTGAGGGCTGGATTTAGAATAAATCTAGGCGGCTCTAATGTAGCTTTTGATTTTTCACCGGATATGATTTGCTTTGGCAAGGCTATTGCTAATGGCCACCCTCTAGCATCATTGGTCGGTAAAGAAAAGCTGAAGCATTCTGCTGAAAAAGTTTACTTTACTGGTACTCAGTTTTTTAGTGCACCTCCCATGGCTGCTGCACTCGCAACTCTTGATCAATTGCAGAAGGAAAATGCTCCAAATAAACTGATTGAGTATGGTGAGAATCTTAATAGAAGACTTGTTAAAGTTGCTGAGAAAGAAGGTTTTAACTTAATTGCCTCAGGAATACCTTCTATGCCTTATTATCGATTGGAGGACGTAGACTTTGAAACCCATTTCAGATGGATTGACGAATGTGTGAGGAGAGGTGTCTACATGCTTGGATACCATAATCATTTTATTTCTCTAGCTCATCGCAATGAAGACATTGAGTTTATAGAGAATACTGCAAAACAGGCCTTTCAAAGCTTATAAAGAGGGTGTATTCAAGAAGAACTTTTCTGAAGATTTCCGGAGTGCTTGCTACGCTTCTAGCAGGTGGTTACATCTTTCGCAATTCAAGTTTTACTAAAGTAAAGCATATTTTATCTTCAGCAAGTCATGAAAAACTTGCTGTTTCATTATCATTATCAAAAGGTGTCGAAAATCTTGATCTTATCCTTAATAATAAAATTCTTGTTACTGGAAGACCTATTGATCGTGAAGGCAAACATTGGCAATTTATTTCAGATGAACTTCTTTCAGATACATCTTATGAACTTGAGTTATTTTCTGAGAAAGAATCAATTTTTGAGCCTTGGCAGTTGAAGACTTTTCCTGATCCTGAATCCGAAGTCAAAAATATCTCTATGATGGCCTTTACATGTGCTGGAGGCGGAGATGGTTTTAAAGCTTCTGGTAAAGAGTTTTTTAAGTCTTTTAAGTTTAGACAAAAGATTTTTGATGAAGGCCTATCCAGAAATCCTGATTTCGCCATCTCGATAGGAGACCATATCTATTTCGATCTTAGAGGGGAAAATTTTCCTCCAGTTGGACGAAACAGTAAGTTGATAAAGTTTTTTGTGGGAGGGTATTTAAAATTTAGGTACGGTGTTTTTAATAGATCTGAAAGCGCAGACAGTGAAAATAATGAAACAATCTTAAAAAAAATCGGTAATGAACAAATAGCAGCTCTTTATGGTACTAAATTTAAAAGTACTCCAATTTTCTTTATTCCCGATGACCATGACTATTTTGAGAATGATGATGCAGAAGAAGATTTGGTAACCTTTCCGGCTGATGCATTCAGTAAAGGTGCTTTTCAAAAAATGGCTGATCTTTTTTATCCTCCTTTTATCGATACTCCAGATAATAAGCCTGGAAGAAGGACTGGCCGAATAAGGTATGGAAATGCTTTTGAGGGACTTATAGCAGATTGCGCAGGAAATATGACTCTTGGCGAAGAAAAAGCAGTTTTAATTTCTAGTGAAGATGAAAAATGGCTTATATCCCGAATAACCGACTCAAAAGCAAAGCATCTAGCTTTTATCCCATCACATCCACTAGGATATACTGCAGGAAAATGGAGGGAGTGGTATCCCGATGTTGTCGCCGAGGAAGGGACATCTGGCACAGTAATAAATGAATTACTATCAGGTAGAAAAGGATCTCTAACAATCGATGCAAATAAATACCTTTGGCAAAAGGGATGGTTTTTACAACATCAGCGTTTACTTCAAAGTATTTCAGAAAGAGCTGGTTCAAGGTTTATCTTCTCAGGAGATATACATGCATTGGGTGCCGCCTCAATCCTTCAATCAGATACAATGACTTTAAATAGAGAGGTTAAAACCTTTTTGGTTGGGCCCATAAGTAGCTCAACAGGAACTTGGCCCTCTTTTGCCCGCGGTATTACAGCTGACAATCCTAATCAACTTATCTGTGAATCTTTGTATAGAACTAAAGAAGAAAATGGTTTTACTTTCTTTACTATAGAAAATGAGCAAGCAGTTGCTGAGATCAATTCTTGTGGTGGTCACAATCCAGAAAATTTGGAAACTGGAGAGATGATTTCTAGTGAAAAGATTTACATATGAAATTATTGAGTTCTGATATCAAAACAAAGGAAATCTTGGACTGGAAGGGTGTTCACCTTTTAAATTACCAGTTTTCAGCTTGTTCGATGAAAACTAGAATTTATCTAAACTTAAAAAAAATACCATTTACATCACATCAAATAAATCTTTCTACTGGCGAGAACTTCTCTGAATGGTTTCAGGGCATTAACCCAAGATCTCTAGTGCCAGTTCTAATACATGATGGAGAGGTTCATATAGAGAGCAATGATATTCTTGAGCATCTCGAGGGATGCTTCAAAGAATCCCCTTTAATTCCAGAGAACATGGAAGAGAAGGTTAAAAAAATATTGAAATTTGAAGATAATCTGCATGTTGATATAAGAAATATTACCTTTAAGTTTTTGGTTCCACGATTTTTAAACAAAGGAAAGTCTGTTCAGCCTAAAGCAAAAAATAAAGCTACTTTAAATGGAGAATTAGACTCTATGGATGATGTAAATAGAAATTTTTGGGAGCAGTACGAAAAGTATGGGATAACGGACGAAGATGCAAGCAAGTCTTTGATTCATATTAGAACTGCTTTGGACGATCTCAACGATCAATTAAAGGATAGTCAATATATTTTAGGTGCGGAACTATCTTTAGTCGATATTGCCTGGTTTATTTACGCAACGAGAATACAACATGCAAATTATCCACTTCAAAGATTACACCCTAATGTGTTTGGTTGGTATGAAAGACTATATGCAAATAATCTCTTTAGAAAAGAAGTAAGAAGGCCTTTGATAATGCAGTTTGTATTATATGTTCATTCCTTGATCTTGCGCTTGAAAGGTAGATCAATTGAAGATTTTCTTTTAGATCAATAAATGGAATTAGATTTAATTTTCATTTTTATATTATTTGCAACCTTCGCAACAGCTTTTTTATCCTCTATTTTTGGCATGCTCGGTGGCCTTATTCTTATGGGAATATTGATTAGTTTCCTTTCCGTAGGACCTGCGATGGTGCTTCATGGTCTAATTCAAGCAACATCAAATGGATATAGAGCATGGCTCAATAGAACAGATATCAATTGGAAAATTATTTCAATGCTGCTAATAGGCAGTACTATAGCTTTAATCTTTCTATTTTTTATAGCTTTCGAACCTAGTCAAATATTGATTATATTTGCATTAGGACTATTGCCTTATATTGCATGGATAGTCCCAAAAGAACTTGCTCTGGATATAACAAAAGCAGGTACGGGAGTTTTAGCAGGTTGCGTAGTGGTTCTAACAAACTTAGTAGCTGGTGTTGGCGGTCCGTTGTTAGATGTTTTTTTTCAAAGAGTAGATATGACGAGACATCAAGTCGTTGCTACTAAGGCAGTAGCACAAACTATTGGACATATTTCCAAAATTATTTTTTTTGGAGGACTGTTGACTTATAGTCTAAAAAATTGGCCTGAGCCTATATTCTTGCTCTTAGCAATATTTTTATCTGTCGTAGGAACTACTCTTGGTAAGAAGGTTTTAGATATAATAGATGATGAAATATTTTTCAGATGGACTCAACGAATTGTCCTTTCTGTAGGAGCGGTTTTTATTGGTAGAGGTATTTTTTTACTTTCACAATAAACATGCACTGAAAAAATCAATTAAGTAGTTTTATGAATAGATTAGAAGACAAAGTAGCTATAGTCACTGGTGCAACTGGGGGCATAGGAAGAGCTACTACAGAACTTTTTCTTAAAGAAGGTGCGAGTGTTTTGATGGTTGATTTAAGTGAAGACGATCTTGTTAATGCAATTAAAGAGATTGATTCTAACAAGGTAAGTTATTTTAAAGGAGATGTGTCACTACTTTCAGACAATCAAAAAGCAGTAGATTTGGCACTTGAAAGATATGGAGGTGTAGATATTTTCATAGCTAATGCAGGTGTGGCTGGAGAAATTCAGTCAATAGTTGATTATGATGAAGAGGTATTTGATAGTGTAATGGCAGTGAATGCAAAGGGCCCTTTTCTGGGCTTAAAGGCAGTTATACCAGCTTTAAATGAAAGAGGGGGAGGAAGTGTGGTTATAACTTCAAGTGTAGCAGGCGTTACAGGAGCATCTCTATTATCCCCATACGTGATGAGCAAACATGCCGTTGTAGGTTTGACTAAATCAGCTGCTAAAGAATGTGCTGAGATGAAGATAAGGGTTAATTCGGTAAATCCTTCTCCTGTAGAGACACAAATGATGAGAGTTTTAGAAGACGGTTTCTCCGAGATTACTGGAGAAGAAACTAGTAAAGGTTCTTTGGCAGAACAGATACCTTTAGGTCGATATGCTGAAGCCGATGAGATAGCTAAGTTGATGTTATTTCTTTCTAGTGATGAGAGTGAGTTTATCACCGGTTCTGTGCACACAATTGATGGAGGTTTCACAGCATAAATGTCAGAAAAAATTGCAGTACATTGGTTTAGACAAGATTTAAGAATTAAAGATAATCCTTCGCTTGAGGCAGCCAGCAAGTGCGACTCATTTATTCCCATCTATATTTTGGACGATACTAATTCTGGAGAATTCAAAATGGGTTCCGCTAGTAGATGGTGGTTATATCACTCTTTAAATAAGCTTAATGAAAGTTTAGGTGGAAGTTTGAGATTATTTAAAGGAGACCCATGCGAAATATTGCCCAAACTTATTGAGGATTATTCTGTTTCTAATGTTTTTTGGAATAGATGTTATGAGCCCTGGAGGATCGATAGAGACAAGAAAATAAAAAACGAACTAGAGACAAATAATATAATTGTAGAAAGTTTTTGTGGTTCTTTGTTATGGGAACCCTGGAATATTTCTAAAGACGATGGGACTCCATATAGAGTTTTTACCCCTTATTATAAAAAAGGATGCCTAAATGCTAGTGAGCCAAGACTACCAATAAGCGAACCTAGCTTTGAGAATATCTCTAAGAAAGATAATGTTTCAGATAACTTGGAAAGTTTGGATCTACTGCCAAAGTCTAATTGGTATGCAGGTTTCGAGGAGGAATGGAATCCAGGAGAAAAGGGTGCAGAACAGAATTTAGAAGAATTTCTTGAACATGGTTTATTGAACTACAAAGAAGGTAGAAACTTCCCTTCACAAAAATTTGTATCAAGATTATCTCCACATTTACATTTTGGTGAAATATCACCTAATGAAGTTTGGTATCGAGCTAAAACAAAAGAAACTATTTCAGGGATAGATAAGAGCCTTGCTCATTTTCATAGCGAGTTAGGCTGGAGAGAGTTCTCATATTACCTTCTTTATCATTTTCCTGATTTTCCTAGTGTTAATTTTCAAAAGAAATTCGATTCATTTCCTTGGAAAGAAAATAAAGATCTTTTAAAACTTTGGCAGTCAGGAAAAACTGGATATCCCATTGTTGATGCAGGTATGAGAGAGCTATGGCAGACAGGCTATATGCACAATAGACTGAGAATGATTGTCGGTTCTTTTTTAGTTAAAAATCTTCTAATACACTGGCTTGAAGGTGAAAAATGGTTTTGGGATTGTCTTGTGGATGCTGATTTAGCTAGTAATAGCGCGGGGTGGCAATGGGTGGCAGGATCTGGTGCTGATGCTGCTCCATACTTTAGAATCTTTAATCCTATTACACAGGGATTGAAGTTTGATCCAGACGGAGAATACACAAAAAAATATGTGCCTGAGTTGAAGAATTTACCAAATAAGTACCTTTTTAGCCCTTGGGAAGCTCCTAAGGAAATCTTAGAATCTGCTGGTATAGAATTAGGAGTAGATTATCCAGAGCCTATCGTAGACTTGAAGATCTCTAGAGAACTTGCCCTGGAAGCTTTTGCTACAACTAAAAAAGAAGTAAATGAGTGAATTAAATATTCAGAATCAACAAGATAATTCTATTTCTTGGACTTGCAGGCATACATGGAAGCGTTCATCTATCAATACTCTCTGGTGCCTATTAGGGTGCTCTATTGGAGATTTTGGGACTATTCTTTTTTTCCAAATAAATGAAATTCCATTTCCAATGTTGGGAATAATGACCTTGGCAATTATTAATGGTTTGATTACTTCCATCATCCTAGAAACTATAATTCTTTCCAGACAGATGAGATTAAAAGAAGCATTCAGTACAGCTACTGGAATGTCTCTCATTTCTATGTTGTCAATGGAGATAGCCATGAATACTGTTGATGTAGTATTCGCTGGAGGAGTTCTAGTCTGGTGGATCATACCTTTTATGCTATTAGCGGGTTTTATAACTCCCTTACCTTATAACTACTACAGACTAAAAAAATATAATATTGCCTGTCACTAAGAATGCCAGGTAAGACTAATTTAAAAGAGATATTGCGTAATATTAATCCTCGCTTGCTTGATGAGACTTTTGTTTTCATTACTTCAAGCGAACCTCTTGAGGATTTATTTAACTCACTTAAGCCAAAAGCAACTTTTTTAGAAGATGAAGGCATTACTTTAGTGATTAATCAAAAGGACGCGGATGCGCATTCTTTACAATATGATGGTATTTTCAAGTGTATATCCTTGGGAGTGCACTCAAGCCTGGAAAGTCATGGACTCATTTCAACCATTACAAGAGAGTTAACTAAGCACAGAATATCTTCAAATATTTTCTCTGGATATTTTCATGACCATATTTTTGTTCAAAATAATTTGGCTGCAGAAGCATTAAAAGTTATATCCTCACTAGAGGATTCCTAAGATTTCTTATGACTATGTTTACCCTTATAATGAGGCTTATTAAAAGGAGAGATTTATGTTGAAGTTACATTTTGCACCAAATTCAAGAGCTGGAAGGATTCTTTGGCTTCTTGAAGAATTAGAGCTACCTTATGAACTAAATAAAATGGCGTTTAGCCCAACAGATTTAAAGTCTGATGAGCATAGAGCAAGACATCCATTAGGCAGAGTTCCTGTTCTTGAGGATGGAGATACTCAAATATGGGAATCAGGAGCAATAACCGATTACATCCTAGAGAAACATAAGAATGGAGGACTAAAACCCTCTGTTGATTCAGAACACTTTGCTAAATATTTACAGTGGTTTCACTACTGTGAAGGCATGGTAATGCCGCCAATGAATACAATCGTAGTTCATACAGTCCTACTTCCTCCGGAGAGGAGAGACGAAACAGTTTTAGGTCAAGCTCAAAGACTTCTTTCTAATGCCTTGAAGCCTGTTGATGAAAATTTAGAAGGCAAGGACTATTTGATAGGTGATTTCTCAGGGGCTGACATAATGCTTGGACATTCCTGTTTTATGAGTAATAGATTGGGCTGTGTCTCAGATGAGATGATCAATATTAAGGCTTATGTAGAGAAATTAGAAAACAGACCGGCTTTTAAAAAGGCTATTGAGACTCAATAAGCTTGAACAAGATTAGGATATTCTCTTATCTTCCTAATCCCAGGGTATGGAAGTCGATTATTACAGCCAAAATTGGTGGTATTGACCTGGAGGTTATTGGAGATAAACCAAATAACATGCCAAATTGGTTATGGGATTTTGATGCAAAGCCAATAACAGACGAAGATAAGTCTAAACTTAAGTCATTCGAAATCAAAAGCAAAAGAGGTTTTAAAGGCTCCCTATACAAGACAAACGAATTTATGGATCAACATCCTTTTGGTACTGTACCAGCAGGATTCGTTGGCGAGGGTCGATTGGGAGTTTTTGAATCTAATAGTATCTTGAGAGCGGTTGCTAGAGAGTGTAAAGATAAATCACTTTATGGAGGCGATGATCTAAATTTAACCTCCAGAATAGATAGTTTTTTGGATGCTAATCTAGTTTTCTCAAGAGAATTTCAAGTCTATCTATTAGAGCTTGAAGATATAACCAAATATACTTATGAAAGAACTAAAGCCTCCTATGAGTTTTATCTTGATGGCTTGGAAAAAGCATTATCTCTTTCAAGTTTTATTGCTGGAGACCATCTAACTATTGCTGATATCTCATTCGTTTGTGAATTTGCACAGTTTTTAAGAGAAGGTCATTATCTAGAGCAACTGAAGAAAAAGGATTTAACTTTGATAAGCATGAATTTTCAAACAGACTATCCTTTAACATTTAAGCACTTTAAGGCTTTAAGTAATAAAAAGGAGTTTTTAGATGTTATGGGATCTTATTTAGACTGGTACGAAATGTAAATTATGGACTATGTTGAAATAGCTGTACCATTTTTTTTACTGGCTCTTGTCCTCGAATTAGCTTATGGGAAACTTATTGGCAAGAATACCTATAGATTAAATGACACGATCAGTAGTCTATTCATGGGTTCTATAAGAGGTACGAGCGGGATTCTTAAGATAGGTTTTAGCGGCTATGTGTACTATCAAATTGAAACACATTTTTCCCTCTGGAGAATGGATAGTAGTCTTTGGATTACTTGGATATTTGCATTTATTGCATACGATTTCTTTTATTATTGGTTTCACCGTATAAGTCATGAGAGACAGATTTTTTGGGCATCGCACGTAGCTCATCATCAAAGCGAAGAATATAATTTATCGACTGCTTTGAGACAGACTGGTACAGGATTTTTTATATCTTGGATTTTCTATATCCCCTTATTCTTAGTTGGAGTTCCTTCTTATGTGATGGTTTCAGTTGGTACTCTTAATTTGGTTTATCAGTTCTGGGTTCATTCTAGGCATATCCCTAAACTTGGGTGGTATGAGTTATTCTTCGTAACTCCCTCAAATCATCGGGTTCATCATGCCCAGAATGATTTATACGTAGATAGGAATTTTGGTGGCGTTTTTATTATTTGGGACAGACTATTCTTAACTTATCAGGAGGAGAAAGATGATGAAAAGTGTGTTTACGGAATAAGAAGCGCACTTAAGACCTTCGATCCAGTGAAAGCAAATATCCATATTTATCAAAAGATTTTTAAGGATTTGTCTTACTCACTTTCCTTAAGAAACTTCTATTCTGTAATAACTGCCAGAACAGGCTGGTCGCCTGAAGGATCATCCGATGATAGCTTTGATCCCAATAGTTTTGAGAAGCATGATCCGCATATAAAGACTCTAACAAAATTTTATGCTTTCATTCAGTTCCTATGCATGTCCTATGCAGCTGTAGTCCTGTTTGCAGACAAGAATATGGAATATGTCCATGGTGTTATGTTGATTTGTATAGTTATCTTTTCAATGTTCTGTACTGCGAAATGGCTAGATGCTGAAAAGATAATTAAATTAGAGTATTTAAAGTCGGTGATGATCTTTATTTGTCTGTGCTATCTTTATTCGTTTAGTCCAGGGATTTTTCTGATTAATGTTTTGTTTTTTTACTTACTGCTCAATATTGCTTTCTTACCTTTTTTAGATAAGGAGTGAATTTATGGAAGATCTTCAAAAATGGATTAAGAGTTACCCAGATTTTCCTTCAAAAGGAATTCTTTTCAGAGATATAAGCCCCCTATTGGCCGAACCTTCAGCATTGAGTCTTTTGAAAGACAAATTTGTTGAGACCATTAGACCTCTTTCGCCTGATTACATTGCAGGTATAGATGCTAGAGGTTTTTTATTCTGTACTTTGGTAGCAGAACAATTAGGGCTTGGAGCATTGATGATTAGAAAGCCAAATAAGCTTCCTGGAAAACTCATAGAGAAAAGTTATGAGCTTGAATATGGCACTAATTCATTGAGCATTCAAAAGTTAAATCTAGAGAATAAATCTATTGTTATTATAGATGATCTATTGGCTACCGGAGGGTCTATGCAATGTTCAAAGGAGTTATTAGAGTCTTTGGGTGCGAATGTGGTAGGAGGAGCTGTAGTTATTGAGCTTACATCCCTGAAAGGATCTTCTCAACTCAATATGCCAATCATAAGTCTCATTAGTTATGCAGACTGACTTAACTAAAAAAAATACACTCATTGCAGTTGCAATGAAAGAGGAACTGAGCCTTGAACAAGCAGACGGATGGAATGTTATCTATACAGGAATTGGTAAAGTAAACGCACTAATATCAGTCAATCAAGCTTTAAAAGAATTTAAGCCAGACAATCTTATCAACTTCGGAACGGCTGGTTCTTCCAGGAGTGATCTAAAGGGCCTGCACGAAGTGACTACTTTCAAGCAGAGAGATATGGATCTTCGAAGTTTAGGACTTTCGCTTGGCGTTACTCTTAATGACGATATAAATGATATTTGTCTAGATAGGCCTGGATTAAGTTGTGGCACTGGAGATAGTTTTGTCACAACAAATCTAGAACTAAAAACTGACTTATACGATATGGAGGCTTATGCACTTGCAAAACTTTGCTTAATCGAAAAAATCAAATTTTTTTGTTTCAAATATATTAGCGATGAAGCAAATGAAAATGCATTATCAGATTGGCATGAAAATGTATCAAAGGGAGGCGAAGCTTTCCAAAATTATTTGGAATCTTTAAGTGGATAAACTGAAAATAGTTCCATTCAATACTGATTACAAATCAGCATTTGAGCAACTGAATAGGGAGTGGATTGAGGAATATTTCATAATGGAAGAAGAGGATCTAAAGACGCTTCTAAATCCTGAGTCTTATGTAATGGAAAGAGGAGGCGAGATTTTTTTTGCTGTATTGGATGGAGATGTAGTAGGTACTGCTGCCATGATCCAAAAAAGTAAGGGTGTTTACGAGTTGGCAAAAATGGCTGTTGCAAAAAACCTGCAGGGACTCGGCATAGGAAAAAAATTATTAGAACGTTGTATTGATTATTCTAAAGAGAGAGGAGCAACTGAAATTTTCTTAATTACCAATGATTCCTTGAAACCTGCTTTGAGTCTATACCTCTCATGCGGTTTTGTTTTAAATGAACAAAATGATGATAATAGATACGAAAGAGGAAACACGAAAATGAATTTAATTCTTGGAGAGTAAAATATGATTAATCTAGATTTAAAAGGGAAGAGGGCTGTTGTGACAGGAGCTAGCCTTGGTATTGGAGAAGCGACTGTGAAAATGTTGGCTGAACACGGAGCCGATGTCTCCTTTTGTGCCAGGACTGCTGATTCAGTAGAAAATTTATCAGCTTATGAAACAACCAATGGTTCAATTAAAGGTTTTGTAGCAGACATGGGTCAGAAAGATTCAACTGAAAATTTTATTGATAACGTTCTAGCTGAGGGAACTGTGGATATTCTGGTTAATAATGTTGGTGCATCGCCATCAAGAAATTTTCTGTATATGACAGATGAAGAATGGCAGGAACTTCACGAACTAAACCTTCTTTCAGCTGTAAGATGCACCAGATCTTTTCTGCCAGCAATGAGAGAGAATAAATGGGGAAGGGTAGTGATGATTTCTAGTTCAGCAGGTAAATATCCAAATGCTGCTCTTATCGACTATGGAGCAACTAAAGCAGCGATGATTTCTATTTCTAAATCTTTAGCTAAAAAATACGGATCAGATGGAGTTTTAATTAATTCTGTCCTACCCGGACTTATCCATACAGCTATGTGGGAGAGGGCAGCTACTGAGATAGCAGAGGCAACTGGAGGAAAAATGGAAGAGGTTATAAAAAGTAATGGTGCCTCAGTTCCAGTAGGGCGATATGGAACCTCTGAAGAAGTAGCATCACTTGTCACTTTTCTTTGTTCAGAGGCTGCGTCTTATATTAGTGGTACTTCAATAGAAGTTGATGGTGGTCAGTCAGGTCATATATAAGTGAAAGAGTTCTTCGGTTCTTGCCACTGTGGCACAGTACAATTTAAATTTTATACTGATGAAATATTAAATGACCTGTATAAGTGTAATTGTTCTTTGTGTTTAAAAAAGTCAATTCTTATGAAACCTATTAAGAAGGAAGAATTTACTCTTTTAACTGATGAAGAAAATATAAGTGAATATCAGTGGAATAAAAATATAGCAAAACATTTCTTCTGTAAAACTTGTGGAGTTTATACGCACCATATTAGAAGGAGGGATCCGACACAGATTAGTGTCAATATAATGTGCGTTGATGATATATTTATACCGAAGAATATACAAATTCAAATTGTAGATGGCGCAAGTCACGATTAAAAGATGGTAATTGAAAAAACTAATAAGTATCTTTTCTTACAGTCTTCTATGGTACTGGGGATAATTTTATTCTTATTTTATTTAGTTTATGACCTGGGTATTTTAAGTTTAATAATTGACTCTGATAAAAGCCGAATATCTCTTGCCATCCTAGTTATTTATTTCTGTGCAACTATTCATTGGTATATTCTAAGCATAGCATTAGGTAAGCAGATTGATGCAATTGATTCATTTTCTATTGGCAAAGATATAAAGACCATTTCTTTAATGGAAGATGATCTATCAAATAAACATGCCCTCGGTTATATGATAGTAGATATTCTTTTAAAGCTAGGACTTACCGGGACGGTAATAGGATTTATCTTAATGCTACTTCCTATAGGTGAGATAAAAGACTTTGATACACAAATAATTCAACAACTCCTTTCAAAGATGAGTGGAGGTATGGCTGTAGCTCTTTACACAACTTTAACAGGCTTAATAACAAGTATATTTTTAAGGCTTCAGTATTTTTTATTAGATTCAAGCCTTACTAGTCTTATTAACTATTTATCCTCAAAATTACTGCATGAAGAATAGACTTCTTCAAAAAAATGAAGAACAAGATGTCTTCACTGATTTACTCTTTAATGCACTCTTAGGATTTGCCTTCATGTTTGCGATTGCATTTATGCTAATCAATAGCTCTGATGATAGTGGCAAGATTGAATCAAAAGCAGAAGTTATGATCTCTGTGAGTTGGCCAGATAGTCATCCGGATGATGTAGATGCAATAGTAGAAGATCCACAGGGAGGTTTAGTTTGGTATCACAATCGAGATAGTGGCTTAATGCATTTAGATAGAGATGACAGAGGCATATTTGCGGATAAGATGAATGTTAATGGTGCCGCGATATCTAATCCTATTAATCAAGAAATTGTAACTGTCAGAAAACTCCAGCCTGGCGAATATGTTGTAAATTTACTTCACTATAAAGCCAATTATCCCGAACCTCTTGAAGTAGATGTCAAGGTTGAGAAACTTAATCCTGAAGTTGAATTGATCTATTATGGTAAACATAATTTAGAGGGTGTGGGAGATGAAAAAACTGCTGTTAGATTCACAGTTGATGCAAGTAAGGATATTGTCAACGTAAATCAATTGACTAAGAGACTTTTAACTAGAGCTCTAAATGCAGATTCTAAGGACTAAGAAAAGTGATCGAAGAAAGACTTTTTTTGATACTTACTTATTTAGTTGTAACTACCTTACTGTTATGTTTTTATTTTTATTCCCAATTTTCTAGACTAACAAAGAATTTAACTGTTCTCTTAGTAACTTTATCTTATTTTTATACATGGTTTTCCGTTGAAGGACTTTTAGGTTGGCCGTCTCAACAAGAAATGCCTAGTCAATTTAGATTGCTTTGGATTGATATCAATGAACCAGATAAAGGAGATTCTGAAGATGGCGAGATCTTTTTCTGGGTTAAGGAATTAAATAAAGTAGATCAGCCTTACGGAAAGCCAAGAGCTTATTCTATTAAATGGTCAGAAGAAAATGCAAAAAAAGCTGAAGAGGCCATAACAAAAATGGAAGATGGAGAAATTCTAAATGGAAATATTAGTAGAAATATACTCACCGGTGATCAAGAAAAATCTGACGGTACTGTTAGTGAGAAAGACGGCACATCCAGCACAGATGAAGGAGAACCTACTTTTCAATTCAAAGAAGTATCTCCCCCAGTTTTACCAAGCAAGAGCCCACTGAGCTAATCAATCTAGTCGTCTAGGTCTTGCCAAGTCAGCCTTTCCTCTCCTGAAGCTATTTCACCTAATGCAACCAATCTATCTTGTTCAGCCCTTGCTCTAACATAATTATGAATTAATTTTGTTTCCTCTTGAGTGACTACATCGCTAAAGGAAGACATGCCATTACTGGATAGTATCCCATCCAATACTATAAGCTCAAATGTGTCATCTGTATGTGCTACTAATCTTAAATCAGGTATAACGCCTCCTGACCTAGCCACCAATCCATGGCAACCGGCACAAAAATCATGATATAAGATTTCTCCTTTCTTCATATCAGAATTACTGACATTAGTTAGAAGCTGCTGAGGTATATCTCTATTTCTTAAATTCGGCTGAGGATACTCCTGTGTTCCATTGAGCTTGAATACCAATAATCTACCAGAATTATTATAGTTTAATGAAGCTGGTTTCTGGACAGGGTCTAAAGGTTCACCAGAAAAAAGATCTCCACCCCCAGTTCCAGTTAAGATTGAAACATATTGTACTCCATCAATCATATAGGTTATTGGAGGTGCAAGCATGGAAGTATATGTATTAAACTGCCAAAGTTGTTCACCAGAATCTTTATCATAGGCTGTGAACATGCCTAGGGCATCTCCTTGAAATACCAACCCGCCTTCAGTGGCTACAACACCGCCATTCCAATAGTGAGGAATCTCTATTGACCAAGATTCTTCTCCTGTAAGTGGATTAAAGGCTTTTAGATAACCTTTAGGTGTGGGCCAATCATCAATATTATCTAAAAATAACTGAGTAATTCTTCCAAATTCTAGCCCTAAGTTTGCTCTACCTGGATTTCTTTTATAGATGCCGGTCTTTCTATACTCATCGGCTAGAGAGTAAATTAAAGGATTATCTTGAGCAGGCAGGTATACCATGCCAGATTTAGCATCAACTGACATAGCTTGCCAGTTATGAGCTCCTAAAGGTCCAGGGAGTACCCATTTTGCTTCTTCAGAGTAATCCATGTCAGGATTCTCTACCGGCCTTCCAGTTTCTAAATCAACATGAGATGCCCATGTTACTGTAGCAAAAGGATTAGCTCTTAAGAGCTTTCCATCCTCCCTATTAATTACATAAAAGAAACCATTTTTAGGAGCCTGTAAAAGTACTTTTCTGTCTACCCCATCTATGTTCATCTCTACAAGAGCCATATCTTGCACTGCTGTAAAGTCCCAATTATCTCCAGGTGTAGTTTGGTAGTGCCATTTATAAACACCAGTATCAACATCAACTGCAACAATAGACGATAAGAATAGATTATCTCCACCACCTGGAGATCTAATTTCCCTTGTCCAAGGGGAGCCGTTTCCAACTCCTAAATAAAGATTATTAAAGTCCGGATCATAGACTATGGAGTTCCAAACAGTTCCGCCACCGCCAAATTCCCACCAATTACTACCTTTCCACGTACTTGCAGCTACTTCCATAATGGGATCTTCAAAACCAAGACTAGGATCACCAGGAACTGTATAGAATCTCCAAACTTGCTCTCCCGTTTCAGTATCATAAGCAGTTACATAACCTCTTACTCCAAATTCAGCTCCTCCATTTCCAATAAATACTTTACCTTTCGCTACCCTTGGAGCCCCAGTAATTGTGTAGAATCTATCAGAATCTTCTATGGTATTTACCTCCCAAACTTTCTCACCGTTTTCAGCATTGAGGGCAAATAATCGTCCATCTAAACTGCCGAAATAAACTTTACCGTTATAAACAGCGACGCCTCTATTTACAACATCACAACAAGACTTTCTTGCTACTTCACCGGGAACTTCGGGATCAAAAGACCAAACTGTTTCTCCTGAAACAGCGTCAATAGCGAATACTTTACTCCATGAGCTAGTTAAAAACATAATTCCATCTACAACAATTGGAGTAGATTCTTGTGCTCTATTAGTTCCCATATCTTTGTACCATGCTAATGAGAGCTGGGAGACATTTTCTTTATTGATTTGTGTTAGAGGAGAAAATCTATTCTCTTCATAAGTCCTGCCATGAGAAAGCCAATTACCTGGTTCAGACTCAGCAGCAATTATTCTTTGATCATTTATCTGACCTATGGTGGTAGAACCTGAAGCAACAGTTTTTTCTAGAGCCTGGTCCTTTTCAGAATCACTGCATCCAACAATGGTTAAAATCGATATTAACCCAAAATAGAAGATTTTATTTTTCATTTGAAGTCCTAAATTTTCTATTAACTCTAACTCTTTTTTAAAAGATTTGGAATACAACATCTCTTTAATTTTTACTATATTATTAACTCACATATGAAGAAATTAATAACAATTTTAATTATATTTACTCCATTGCTTGTTATGACAAAAGTTTTAGATAATTTATCTGATAAACGAATCGAATGGGTACCATTTTCAGATCAGGTAATGGGTGGAATTTCTGAGGTAAATTTTTTGGAAAGAGAAGAGAATGGTCTTTCGCATTATCATATGGAAGGAAATGTGAGCACTGAGAATAATGGTGGTTTTATTCAATTTAGAGCGAATGTTAAGATTGAAGATCTTCCTTATAAGGGCCTGAAAATCAAAACTAGAGGAAATGGAGAAGAGTATTTTATTCACATCAGGACACCTAAAACTCGCTTACCTTGGAATTATTATGCCTCTTCTTTTACCGCGAGTAGTGAATGGGAGTCTATAAAAGTGCCATTTGATTCATTTAAAAAATCAGGATTAATATTACCGCGCAAGTTTAAAGCATCCGATATCAAATCCATTGGAATCGTAGCTTTTGGTAAAGATTTCTATGCGGATATTGATTTAGCTAGTATTGAACTTTACTAATCCAGATCTTTGAAATTTGGTTTTCTTTTTTCAGCAAAAGCGGTAACGCCCTCCCTGAAATCTTTTGAATCGAGCCTAATTCTCTGGGTTTCTTTTTCGTAATCCAATTGTTCGCTCAAAGAACCAGATAAAGCTTTATCGTGAGCTTTCACTATTTCTTTAAGCCCAGTTATAGGTCCATTAGCTAACTTCTTTGCAATCTCTTCAGCTTTAGAGATTAATTCCTCATCTGGTACACAGTCCCAAATAAGTCCCCATTCTTTAGCTTGTTTTGCTGAAATGTCTTCACCTAGAAGTCCCATGCCATTAGCCCTAGCTCTTCCAATTAGATTAGGTACAAACCAGGACGCTCCCACATCAGAAATGATACCTAGATTAGGTCCAAAAACTAATTTAAATTTAGCAGACTCTGAAGCTATGACTATATCTCCTGTAAGAGCTAACCCAACACCACCTCCAGCTGCAATTCCATTGATCGCATTTACAACCGGTTTTGTAGATTGCGTTATAGCTTTCACAAGTGGATTGAATGCATTTTCCATATTCATAGAACCTGCTTCTCCTGCTGACAATCCTTCTGTTTTAGGCCAACCACCTTCAATTAAATCTGCTCCAGAGCAGAAACCTCTCCCATTACCCGTAATAATAATAGATCTTACTTTTTTATCGGATTTAGCTTCGTATAAGGCATCTAAAAGACCCATTATAAGGTCTGCATTCATGGCATTAAGAACTTCAGGTCTATTTAGACTGAGTTTTAGGACTCCATCATTATTTAATTTTTTTTGTATTGCGTCATTCATAATTTATCTAATCAAATTGTTTTTCTGTACTAGCAAAGAGAAAGTAAAAAATTCCTCCAAAAAAGGTAACTCCAGCAACTACGTAAAATACCATATCCCATGAATTAGTTGTATCAAGAATTATGCCTGTTAAAACGCCTCCAACCAAACCAGGTAATGCAGCCACCATATTTGTGATTCCCATTAATCTCCCTGTATGTTTCGGTCCTATATCTGCATGGTTTACTATAAAACCTCCCGCACTAAAACCACCAAAAACATTTCCTAAACACATTATTGCAATAATACCTGCAACACTCTCGAGTTCGGGGACAATACATAAACAAATACCACTTCCTCCAAAGGCTATTGAATTACAAAGCTTTCTCACAGTTAAAAGTTTTATACCTTTATTGGTTAAGTAATCTGCAAAATAACCCCCAATATTTATGAACAAAAAGGAAGCAATATGCGGCAGCATAGCTAGAACTCCTACTGCAGCCATAGGAATTCCAAGGCCATCTTTTATAAAAATTGGTAGCCATGAAAGAAATACGAATAAACTGTAGTTACTACAAAAATGTGCAACTGTTATAGCCCATAAAGGAAGGTTTGTTCTTAATCTAGAAAAAGGAAGTGTCTCAGCTTTTTCACTTGCTGGAGCATTATTCAGAATATAATCTAATTCCTCAGCAGAAATATTTTTATCTTCTTTCGGTGTTGATTGAACAATATTTTTCCAAAAAATATACCAAATAAAGCCTAATCCTCCATAAAGATAAAAAGCCCATTGCCAACCCAAGTTTAAGATAATTACTGGAGTTGCCACTAACCCAAATATAGTTCCTATTGGAATAGCACTGTTGGTTATCGCGACGGACCTGGCTCTTTCGCTAAAAGGGATCCATCTTGCATATAAACTATGCCATGCAGGAAAAGTAATACCTTCACCTAGACCCATGCCTATTCTAGCGATGATAAGGGATATAAAGCCTCCAAAGAAAGCCCAAGGAGTTATAAAGGTAAATAAAGACCAAACAAGTAACCCAACTCCAAGAACTATTTTCGCACCTATTCTGTCAGAAAGAACTCCTCCATAGATTTGCGTCATCATGTAACCAATATAAAAACTACCTAAAATAATTCCTTTTTGTGTTTCTGACCATCCAGCCTCTTCACTCATAGGAATAATAGCTAAGGAAATTACCACTCTATCTATGTAACAAATAAAAACTGCTGCAACAGTTAATACAATTACTTTAAATCTTTGATGCACTAAAAATTTCTCCCCATATTTCTTACAAGATACCTCGTAATAAGATTAATTAAAATTTTTTTTGTAAATTCGTTATTATATTTATTAATGAAAGGGAGAGGACTTTGGGAACTTTAAAAAAAGATTACTTATTAAGTGGTATAAAAGTTATAGATGCTGCAAGTTTTATAGCTGGACCTTCAGCTGCAACAATAATGTCTGATTATGGAGCAGAAGTAATAAAGATTGAACCACAAAACGGAGACAGCTTGAGGAATTTGATCACTAACGGAAGAATGCCTGAAGGACCTGAAAATTACTGCTGGGAATTAACTTCTCGGAATAAAAAAAGTGTTTCTCTCAATTTAAAAGATCAAAAAGCTCATAACATCCTGATCGATCTGATAAAAGAAGCTGACGTCTTTATAACTAATATGCCATTTCCAATAAGAAAAAAATTAAAAATAACATCTGATGACATAAGACCACATAACGACAAACTAATTTATGCCTCTCTAACTGGATATGGTGAAGTTGGTCCCGATGCAGATAGAACTGCTTATGACTCTGTTGCCTGGTGGGCTAGAAGTGGATTAATGGATTTTGTCAGACCTTCTAATAACTCTCCTGTTGCATGGTCAACACCAGGCATGGGAGACCATCCGACTGGTATGGCTTTATACGGAGCAATAATGACTGCTTTATTTAATAGAGAAAAAACAGGAAAGGGGGGAGAAGTATCTACTTCATTAATGGCTAATGGAGCCTGGGCTAATGGAGTTTTTATCCAGGCAGCTTTAATGGATATCGAATTTCCAGAAAGAACTGAGCCTCTCCCAAGACACCCTTTTTACGATTTTTACCAAACAAAAGATGATAGAGAATTTGCACTTGGCATGATTAATTCAAGAATAGAATGGCCGAAACTCACTGAAGTACTAGATAGAGCTGATTGGTTGCAAAGAGAACTATTTAATTTTGACGATGCTTTCCAAAATGCAGATCTACTTAGATCAGAATTATCAGAAGAGTTTAAGAAAAGATCACTTGATGAAATAAATCAACTTTTACGTAACTCTGGTGTTACTTATGGTGTATTAGGTAAAACTACAGATCATAGAGATGACAAGCAATTTTTAGAAACAAAAACTTTGGTTCCTCTCAGTCATGAATCTTTTGAAAATCTATTAACAATCAATAGTCCTTTCACAATTCAAGATGAGAAAAAGATAGATTTTTATAGGGCTCCCAATGTAGGTGAACATACTAAAGAAGTTCTGGAGAATATGGGATATTCAGATACTGAATTAGAAGATTTAAAAAATGGATCCGCCATTTATTGGCCTAATAAGCTTTAAAGAATGAAAACTTACATTAAACAAATATCAGCTCTTCTCTTCATATCGCTCATCATTTCTTGCTCAAAAGAAGAGGTGTGTTACGAAGCAGATTTAGTTTTAGTAAATAGTAAAATCTATACTGCCAATGCAGATCAATGGGAAGCAGCAGCCCTGGCTATTTTAGGCGATAAATTTATCTTTATTGGCAGTAATGACGATTCCTCTGCTTACGCGTGCGGATCTAATAGAGTTTTAGATTTAAAGGATGCCTTTGTATTCCCAGGATTCATTGATGCACATGCACATCTTAAAGGCATAGGTTACCGAGAAATAACCCTCAATCTTCAGGGTGCGGACAGTTTGAAGAATATGCTCACCTTGGTTCAAATCCATTCAAATAAATTATCGGACGGCGATTGGGTAGTCGGAAGGGGCTGGATAGAAAAAAAATGGCCAGAAGGTAGGTTTCCTACTATTGAGGAGTTGGATGCTATTTCCAGTAAAAAGCCTATTGCCCTAGAAAGGGCAGATGGCCATGCAATTATTGTTAATTCGCTTGCTCTAAAATTAGCAGGAATTGATAGAAGTACCCCCGATCCTATAGGAGGAAAAATAGATAAAGACTCCAATGGGGAACCTAATGGAGTCTTGATAGACAAAGCATCATCCTTAGTTGAATCTATTATTCCCAAACGCACTAGGGAAGAAGAAAAGCGAGCTTTAAGGGAAGGACTTAATAGAACAGCGAAAATGGGATGGACACAATTGCATGATGCAGGCTCTCCTTTATCCGATTACGAAATTCTAAATGAACTTAAAAAAAATGAAGGCTTACCAGTTAGGATCCAATTTTATGTAAGTGATGGAGAAGATGGTAATAAGTTTCTTGATGAAGGCCCTTATTTAGATCCAGATCATTTCCTTACTTCTAGGGGTATCAAGTTTTACGCCGATGGGGCAATAGGTTCTAGGGGCGCTGCATTCTTCGACAAATATGACGATTACGAAACAAAAGGTTTTCTGATATTCCAAAAAGAAGAAACTATCCCAAAGCTAGTTAAAGCCCTTGTGAATGGCATTCAAATACAAACTCATGCTATTGGAGATTTGGCAAATAAAATTACTCTTGATTGGTATGAAGAGGCATTCAACAAAGTTTCACCAGAAAATAGAATAATTGAAAATCCTCGATGGAGAGTTGAGCATGCTCAAAATATTAAACCCGAAGATCAACAAAGATACTCAGATTTAGAAGTTATAGCTTCAATGCAACCTTCTCATGCGATTGGTGATTTACATTTCGCACACAAAAGATTGGGAGAGGAAAGATTAAAAGATGCATATACTTGGAAAAAGTTGATTGAATTAGGTGTTGTTGTTGTAGGTGGATCTGATGCACCTGTTGAAATAGGTGATCCGCGAATTGAATTTAAGGCCGCCGTTAGCAGAAAAGATTTAGACGGGTTTTATGAAGATTGGTGGAATATTGAAGAAGTGGTTTCTAGAGAAGAGGCTCTGTATATGTTTACAAAATGGGCGTCCTATTCCGTTTTTGAAGAGGATATAAAGGGAACAATTGAAGTTGGAAAGCTAGCTGATTTAACAATATTTAACAAAGATATAATGACAATTCCTGAAGAAGATATTATGAGTTCTGAAGTTATTATGACTATTGTTGGAGGTAAAGTAGTTTATTCAAAGTAAAAAAAAGGGTACATAAAGTACCCTTTTTTTCTTAGATTCATATTAGAAATCCATACCTAATCTTAGGTAGTAAAATGCGCCCATGAATCCTAATGGAGCAAACTCAGGGTATATAGCACCACAACAAGTAACTCCAGTATCATCATCAGGGTATTCATCAGTAATATTTTCTGCACCTAATGTAAGCTGCATTGTTCCAAGATCTTGTGTAATCTCTAGATCAAGTGAATACTGATCACCTAAATTGGTTATATTATCAATACCTGAGTAATAGTCTGATTCACCTACAAACATGTATCTTAGCAAAATGGTTGTATCATTTTGATTGTGTACAGCTGTAAAGTTATATCTTTTCTCGGGTAGTAAAGACTCTAATGCACCAATTCTACTTCTGCTGATCAAAGTTGATTTATCAACTTCAGTTTCAGTATTACTGTATACAAAAGTAAAGTCTGTAACTCCTTGGAATAACTCAGTTGAGTAAGAAGCTACTAGATCAAATCCTTCTGTAGTGGTATCAAAGTCATTAGTGAAGAATCTGAAAGTTTGCATATCGCTTGCTCCAGGCACTTTTGCAGCAACCAAGGCAGCTCTATCAGCATCAGTTAGGAAATAGTTTTCTGTTAGAGCAATTCTATCAGTGAGTTCTATTTCGTAAGCATCAAGCGTTATGTTGAGAGAATCAGTAACATCCCACACTAAACCGAGGCTTATATTGTCTGATTCTTCTGGTTCTAGTGCTTTACCACCAGCAGTTACGGAGATTGGGTTTGTAGGAGACAATGTTCCTTGTTGAACCAATTCACCTGTTCCTGCTGTTGCAGTTGTTACGTTTGATACATTAGCTTGACCAGGAGTTGGAGCTCTAAAACCTGTACTCATTGTTCCTCTGAATTTCAATGTATCTGACATTGTTGCTAAGAATGATATTTTTGAGTTCGTTGTAGTCCCAAAAGTATCAAAATGCTCATATCTAGTAGCAAATCCTAGTAAAAGATTCTCAGTTACATCTGCTTCTAAATCGATATAAGCAGCAACGTTCTGTTGATCCCAAACTCCAGCAATATCAGGAGTAAAACCAGCGAAACCATTGGAACCTATACCAAAGCCTTGATCAAAGTAAGGACCAGTTGTGAAACTAGCAACGTCTCCATTTACAATTTCAAATTGCTCTTCTCTCCATTCAAATCCATATGCGAAGTTTAAGTCATAACTGCTCATTGGTATGACAGTTACAAAGTCGGCATTGAAATTTTTCTCAAGTTGAATATAGCTTCCTGGTTCAAATTCAGTTGGAGATTGCGGACCTAATGAAGGGTTGAGTGTATTGATGATTACAAAGTCAGCTCTGTTTTCACCAATGTGTACACTGTAGTCATATGAAGTACCGCCCTCAAAAACTCCCTCTACACCCGATGCAATTGACCAATCTGTTACGTCACCACCAAATGATGGCGTGAAACCACCAGGGAATACTTGGTTGAATACGAAACAATTCGGATCATTTTCGTAAACAGCTAAAGCAGCACCTATAAGGTTGTAGTCTTTGGCATTAATATCGCTTGGACATGTTCTAGCACCACCTGCAGCTTGAGCGACATCAGCGATCAATCTGATATCACTTCCATCATCATAAACACCAGTTCTGTTATTCGGGTTTCTGAAGAAGAAACCACCCATAACATTTTTCTCAGCATAGTTACCGAAGAGGTAAAATTTGCTAGACGGAGTAAGTTCTAAACCAATGTTTCCTACAAACTTAACGTCATCCTTAACTTTTGGAGAACCCCAAACCTGAGCTTCGCCATTTCCAAAAGGATGAGCCCAAACAGGAACTCCAGCAGCTTTCAATGAAGCAGCGTCGCCACGTTGCTCACTTCTAGCAGTTGGATCAGTTTCCTGTAATTCAAGAGAAAAGTTGGCATATCCGTCGTCTGTAAAGGGCATACCTGCATTCATGCCAATCCTTACAGTTTGACCATCACCTTCTTTGTATTCACCAGATTTGATTTCTAAACGATAACCTTCAGCTGCATCTTTGTATACAAAGTTAAGAATACCAGCGATGGCATCCGAACCGTACTGCGCTGCAGCACCATCTCTTAGAACTTCAACTTTCTTAAGAGCGATAGAAGGGATTGCAGAAATATCTGGTCCTTGTGCACCGTCAGCTATACCACCACCTAGGAAAGAAATTACAGCACCTCTGTGTCTTCTTTTTCCATTTGTGAGGACCAACATATTATCGGGCGGTAAACCTCTAAGGTTTGCTGGCCTAATAAGTGTTGCAGCATCACTGATAGGCTGCGTATTAACATTAAAGGAAGGTACTAATGTTCTCAGCATGTAGTCAAGTTCAGTTGCACCCTGATTTTTTAAATCAGATCCAGTGAGAACATCTACAGGAGCAGGAGAATCACCTACCGACCTTGCATCTCTCCTTGTTCCAATAGCAACTACTTCTTCTACTTCATCGGCGGCTGCCAAGAAGCTAGGGAGAGTAGGTGTTATTAACAAGGATAGAGTTATGGATAGGAATCCTATTTTGGATTTATACATAATATTTACCCCAAATTATTAAATTTAACATAATAGCAATACTGCAATCTTAATGCCAAAGGTAAAAACCTTTTTTAAGCAGAAATGCACTATTTCCAAGCAAAATAGACTTTACATTTACAGTTTGTGAACAATATATGTAGTATATTTACTTTGCTGTGATAGCTTTATGTTCTATATTCTATAGATCGTTAATTGCTTATGCAAACGTTAGGTACTGTAAGCATTACTACTTAAATTTTTTTTTGTATCTTTCTATGTACCTTTTTTGTACCTTTTATGTTTACTTACAGAAAAGCAGAAATTCAGGATATATCGGCAATAGAGAAACTGATGAATTTATCAATCTCTAAAGTTCTTGGAAAACTAACTGATAAAAAAGAACTTGAAGCTTCATATGAATCTATGGGTCTAGACACTAAACTTATTGAAGATAATTCCTATTTCCTTATATTTGAGGAAGATACCTTAATTGGATCTGGTGGCTACAGCATAAGAAAGACCTTGTTTGGCGGAAACCATACTCCAAATAGGTCAGATGACTTATTAATACCAGGTCAGGAACCTTCTAAAATAAGGGCGATGTATACACATCCTGATTGGATAAGGAAGGGAGTTGGAAGTATGATATTGGAACTTTCTGAAAATGAATCTAAAAAATTAGGATTTAATAAAGCTGAACTCATGGCAACAATTTCAGGAATACTTCTTTATCAGGATAGAGGCTATGAAGTGGATGAAGAAATTGAATATGAAAGTAGAGCCGGAAACAAAGTGAAGATGTATAGAATGTTCAAAAATCTATGAATGATAAAGTTATACAAAATAATATATTTGATGAGCCTATAGAAGAATGTAGTTGCGCGCCTTTAACTGGGTTTTTTAGAACTGGTTGCTGCGAAACCTCCGAGCAAGATACTGGTAATCACACTGTTTGTGCAATCATGACAGAAGAATTTCTTGAATTCAGTAAATCAAAAGGAAATGACCTTTCTACTCCTGTTCCAGCATTTGATTTTCCAGGATTAAATTCAGGAGATAGATGGTGTTTATGTGCTGCCAGATGGCTAGAGGCTTACGAAGCTAGTTCTGCTCCATCAATTATTGCTAAGGCTACCAATAAAAGATCATTAGAAATTATTCCTATGGAACTAATTAAGGAATTTTCCTTAGATGTATTATGAAAAAAGATCTTTTTTTTATGCAAAGAGCTCTAAAACAGGCCAAAGATGCTTCTATCCTGGGTGAAGTGCCAGTAGGTGCTGTATTAACACTGAATGATGAGATTATTGCTGAAGATCATAATAGATCAATTTCATTGAATGACCCTAGTGCCCATGCAGAAATAAATGTTATAAGAAAAGGCGCAGAAATATTAGGAAATTATAGACTCCCTAATACTTCTCTCTATGTAACCTTAGAGCCTTGTATGATGTGTTGTGGCGCTTTAGTGCATGCAAGGATAGACAATCTAATATTCTCTGCTGCTGATCCTAAATCTGGGGTCGTGATTAGTAATTCAAATCTTCTAAGTGCAGAATTTCTAAATCACACGGTAAGGTTTAGACAAGGACCTCTAATTGAAGAGTCTTCAGATTTATTAAAGTGCTTTTTCAGAGAGAGGAGGTTATAAATTAAACTCAGTCCATATGGGAGCATGATCTGAAGGCTTATCCATACCTCTTATGTCGTAATCAATTCCTGAAGCTATAACCGCTGAATTAAGTTTTTTTGTAACCCAAATATGATCAATCCTTAAACCCCTTTTGGGGCTATCTTCAAAACCCTTACTTCTATAGTCGAACCGATAACATTTCCCTCTCTTCTGGAAGAAAGCTACACTTTCCAGTTCTTAGCCATCTTTTTTTGTTTTCTTCCCCAATCCCAATATCTATATCTTGAGGTGAAATATTTAAGTCACCCATCACTATTAAATGATCTTTCGGATCATAATTCTTTCGTAAGTGTGTAATGAGATCTTTATAAAATTTTACTTTATAGGGAAATTTTACCGGATGATCCCTCTCCTCACCTTGTGGAAAGTATCCATTTAATATGTGTATTTTTTTCTTACCTTTTTTAAGAGTGACCGAAATAAATCTTTTCTGAGATTCATCATCGTCCGTTTCAAATCCTTTGTTTATATCTAAAGGCTCTTCTTTTGTAAGGATAGCAACACCATAATGTCCTTTTTGGCCATGAATATGGGCCTTGTAACCTAAAGATTCTGGAATTTCATAGGGAAAATCATCGTCATGAACTTTGGTCTCTTGAAGTCCGATTGCATCGGGCTCATGCTTTTTGACGATCGCTTCAATTTGATGAGGCCTTGCTCTTATGCTGTTTATATTAAATGAGATTATTTTCATGAAGATTTTGTCACGAAATTTGAAGCTAGTAGAGGTTTGTTTTTTATTTCTATGAGATCTATGAGTATATTCGCGGCCTCTTCTAATATCTCAGCATCCACATCAAGTTCTTCTGGATCATCCCCTCTCTCTACAAATTCTTTATATGTCTCATAGGTTGGAAGGTCCAAGGAAGCCCTTAGTTTGTTTTCATTACTAAGCAGGAACTCTTCTATTTTAGTTTTCTGTTGCAATCTAACTTCTAAATTTAGGTCTAAAAAGTCTAATTCATTTTCTTTTTGCCATTCTTTTCTCACTTTTATGCTGTCGAACAACGCTGAACTTTCAACTCTTGATAAGCTTTGTTGTTTGAGTAACTCCTTAAAATTACTTACTCTATTGAAGTTTTTAAAGCTAGTGCTTGGAATAGTGTCATGCGCCAAAGCTCTATCCAGATTGCTCTCTCCTAAGTCTTTTATATCGAATAGTGAAGGAAGATTGATATCTGGCTCAACACCAAGATTTTGAGTACTACTGCCCGAAACTCTATAAAATTTAGACTCTGTAAATTTAATCTGACCTGATGAGAGCAAATCAACTTTTTGGACAGTTCCCTTTCCGAAAGTACTTGTGCCGACAACTAAACCCCTATCATAATCTTGAATTGCACCTGCTAATATTTCTGAAGCCGACGCACTAAATTTGTTTACTAACACAACTAGTGGTTTATCAAAATATTGATAGCCCCATCTTCCGCCGAGCCCTTGAATATTGCCATTAGAACTCTTCACTTGAACAGTAGTTCCTCTTCCAAGGAATAAGTGAGCTAACTCATTTGCTTCGAATAAAGAGCCGCCCCCGTTGTTTCTAAGGTCTATCACTAAACCATCAACATTTTCTGCTTTTAGTTCTTGTATGAGTCTTTTTACATCCTTACTGCTACTTTTGTAATTATAATCTCGCTTCTGGTAGGCATCGAAGTCGAAATAAAACGCGGGTAATTCTATTACACCAACTTTGTATTCTTTCTCATTTCGTTTTAAGGATAGGATTTTTCTTTCTGCCTCTTGATCTTCTAGCTTAACGACATTTCTTATGATTTCTATTTCTTTTGTTTCATTATCATTAATTGAAGTTGACGGAATAACTTGCAATCTAACTTTTGACCCTTTTGGACCTCTGATTAAGTCTACTACATCATCAATTCTCCAGCCTATAACATCAACAATCTCGCCTTTTTCATCCTGTCCAACTCCAATAATTTTATCTTTGGGCTTCAAAGACTCTGTCTTTTCCGCAGGTCCACCAGGTACGAGTGAAGAAATAGATGTGTAAAGTCCATCCGAGGTAAGAAGCGCTCCTATCCCTTCCAGAGATAGACTCATATTGATATCAAAGTCTTCAGAATTTTTAGGAGACATATAAGCAGTATGCGGTCCATAAACTGAAGCAATAGAATTAACAAAAATATTGAAAACATCTTCATTTCTAGTTTGTTCAAAATAGTTTAATTGGTTCTCCATTCTTTTAATGGTTTTACTGACTGATTCGTCAATTGTGTTTCCAGAAAGCATGAGCTGTATAACGTCATTGATACTCAGATCAATCCATAGCTCTTTTAATTCATCAAGCGTATTTAATCTTTCTCCTTCAGAGAGAGTTCTAATTAAAGTTCGGGAACTCTTTAAATTATTTTCATTAATATCATCGAGAAAGTTTCTTTGAGTTTTATACCTTTGTTTATAACGCTTAACGTAATTATTGAAAAGGAAAAAGGCTTTTTCGAGATCGTCAGTAATCGTTGAATTTGCATTGATATCGTTGAATACTGCTGCAACTTCTGAAGTTGTAAAAATGTTTTTATTGGGATCTAGTCTATTAATGAATATCTCAAAAGAATCAGACTTTACCGCCCGGTAATCTTTCTTTACAAGATGACTAGACTCAAGTTTATCAATAATCTCAAAAGCTAAATTTACTTGGTCTTGACTGAAACCATACTTTTCACCTACTTCAGTTTCTGATGCTGTGACTGTTGTAGTCCACAATAATATGACTATTAGAAGAAAATTTTGTTTCATAAAGTATTTAGAAAGTAGGGCATGTGTATTCTATCTAAAAATTTAATTAAATAGAATTCCAAGAGTAGATATTCTTCTTTTTCTATATGATAGTAAATTAAATAGGAATATATATATGAAGAGAATTGAATATTACTTAGATTGCAGCAGTCCATGGACCTATCTTTCATTCAGAGGAATCTTAGATTTACAACAGAGAAAGGATTTTGAAATTGTATGGAAACCGATTCTGGTTGGAGGAATTTTTAACTCAATAAATCCAAGTGTTTATGAAAGCAGAAAGAATCCTGTGAAAGAAAAAGCAGCTTACTCTCAAAAGGACTTGAAAGATTGGTCAGAATTAAGAGACATAACAATTAACTGGCCTACGATATTTCCAATAAATAGTGTCAAAGCTATGCGCGGTGCTTTTTATTTTATAGATAAGGGCGGAATAGAATCTTATCTTGAAGATGTTTTCCAGGGATATTGGACTAATGGCAAAGATATTTCAGATACTGACTATTTGTCTTTAATTGCTGAGGAAAATGGAGTCGAGGCTTTTGAGTATTTAGAATTCATTTCGACAGATGAAGCCAAACAAAGACTGATAAATAACACTCAAGAGTTGATTGATAGAGGTGGCTTTGGATCTCCAACTTTCTTCTTAGATGATAGGGATATGTTCTTCGGAAATGACAGAATTCAGCTTATTGAACAAAGAATCTAATTTACTTATTCTTTATCTTTTGCCATCTTAGCAATGCTTTTTGAATCTTGACCGAACATAGTTTTTAGTCCTTCCTTTGTAATACCTTTGCCAAAATTTCTTTGCTCTTTCCCTACCTCAATACCTTTTCTTACGGCAGGTCTTGATTTAATGTCATCAAACCATCTCCTCACATTTGGGAACTCATCAAGGTTGACTTCATATCTCTTATAAGCAGTAATCCATGGGAAAGAAGCCATATCTGCTATGGAATAATCTCCAGCTAAAAAATCTCTTTCATTCAAGATATTATTCATTACTCCTAATAATCTATCATATTCATTTTTATACCTTTTCTCAGAATAAGAATGATCACCAGGAAAGTTGGGCGCATAATTAACAAAGTGACTCACTTGTCCGGCCATCGGCCCCAAACCACCAACTTGCCAAAAAAGCCACTCCAAAACTCTTTCTCTATGAGGCGAAATTTGGGGAAAGAATTTCCCTGTCTTTTCTCCAAGGTACATGAGTATTGCTCCAGATTCAAATACACTTAATGGTTCACCTTCTTTTATATTTGTATGATCAACTATAACCGGCATTCTGTTATTTGGACTTATCTTTAGGAAATCAGGCTTGAACTGATCACCCTTGCCTAAGTTAACTGGTACAACTTTGTAATCCAAGTCACACTCCTCTAACATGATTGAAATTTTCCACCCATTAGGGGTAGGTGCATAATATAGATCTATCATTTTTTTAAATCCTCAATAAAGTTATCTTTCTCTGTCCAAAGGTTTTCCATCCAAGATTTTAATTCTTCCCTGAATGTTATATCTTCCTCGTAGTATTTCTGAAGTAGATTTTGGGGAATAGCTATCTCGCGAACTTTAACAGTTACATTTGACATTCTACCGCACAAAAAATCCCAAAAAGACCTCTTCGAACTGTGGTAGTAAATTGTAAAGTCGAGCATCAATTGAATGTAAGGCATAGTAGTCAATGTTAAGCCAATACCTCCAGACTTTGGATTAAGCAGGTTCTTGAATTTTGAATCTTGACTTAACCTTTTCTCTTCATTAAATCTTGTTCCTTCAGCAAAACTAAAGATAGAAACAGGGTATCTAGAATACCTTTCAAAAGATTTTTCCATAGCCTTAATATCTTCGCCTCTCAGATTCGGGTTTTTGTCTAATTCTTCTTTTGAATACCTTTTTAAAAATGGCATATCCAACGCCCACCATGCTAATCCAATAACTGGAACCCAAATGAGTACATGTTTCATAAAAAACTTAAGCATGGGAACTTTTCTATTTGTGATTGCTTGGAGAACAAATATGTCAGCCCAGGATTGATGATTTGCAACAGACAAATACCATCTTGTATTATCTAATGATTCGAATCCTTCTATTTTCCATTCGGGTTTATGAAGAGCTTGAATCCATAGACCATTACAATAAATCCAACATTCTCCGACATTAATTATTAGTTTAGTACAAACTCTTTTCCAACTTTCGATGGGTAAAAGCAACTTTAGGATCGCAATACTTAGAAGAAATATACACCAGAAAAGTGTATTAAAGACAACTGCAAATAGCCCTAAGACTCCCCTAAAAATCTCCATAGAGTTATTTTATCTTAATTTTTTAGAATCATCCCAAAGAGTATTTAGTTCATCTAAATCCATTTCAGAGACTTTTATGTTGTCTTTTGCAAGTTTTTTTTCAATATAGTTAAATCTCTTCTCAAATTTAACATTAGATTTTCTTAAGGCTTCCTCAGAATCTACACCCAACTTTTCTGATAAGTTGGTAATAATCATATAAAGATCGCCAATTTCCTCTTGAATAGACTCTTTTTTCTCAGATTCTACAGCCTCTTCAAGCTCTCTAAGTTCTTCTTTAATCTTTTCGAAAACCCCCTTAGTATCGGGCCAGTCAAAGCCTACACTAGCGACTCTCTTTTGAATCTTTTGTGATTTTTTGAGGGATGGTAAATTTTTAGCAATTCCTTCAAGGACACCTCCTTGATTTTTTTTGGACCTTTCCTTTTGTTTTGTTTCTTCCCATTGGTTAACCTGTTCGTCTAAGGAATGATTTTTTTTATCAGAGAAGACAAAAGGGTGTCTCCTTACAAGTTTTTCTGAAATAGTTTTTGCAACATCATCAAAGGAAAATAATGCCTCTTCTTTTGCTATTTGAGATAAAAAGACTACTTGCAAAAGGAGGTCGCCTAATTCTTCTTTTAGATCTGAAATATCTTCTCTTTCTATGGCATCAGCGACTTCGTATGCTTCTTCAATAGTATAAGGAGCTATGGATCTGAAGGTCTGTTCTTTATCCCATTCACAACCATCATCTTTATCTCTTAATTGAGACATGATGACTAAAAGCTTCTCTATACTATTCAGATTAATATTCGCTAAGAGTTGCGTATCTATCCAGATGATATTCTGAATTTCCAAAAATTTGTTCAGTCACTCTAGCTCTTTTTAGGTAAAGTCCGACATCATATTCATCGGTAACACCTACACCGCCATGCATCTGAACTGCTTCATTTGTGACGAGGTGGTTCGTCTCTCCTGCTTTGTATTTAGCTAAACTTGCCATTCTCTTTAGATCATTTGAGTTTTCATCAACTGCATTGCAAGCAGCTATTACTGACGATTTTGTCAATTCTAACTCTGAATACATTTCCGCAGCCCTATGTTGAAGTGCTTGGAATGTCCCTATAACAGAACCAAATTGCTTTCTTTCTTTGAGATAATCCAGTGTTATATCAAATGCCTGCGACGCATTTCCTAACATTTCTGCAGAAATAGCGATTTGAGCTCTATCCAGAACCTCCTCCAATATTGCTGCCCCATTATTTTCTTCTCCAAGAAGATTTGAAGAGGAGATAGTAGTATCATTGAACTTGATATTGGCAGAGTTTCTAGAATCTACCATACTAGTTTTAGTTATTTCAATACCATCAGAATCTGCTTCTACTAGAAAAAGTGTGATCCCTGAAGCATCATCATCTGAACCTTCTGTTCTTGCGGCTACTACTATTAAATTTGAACAATGCCCGTCAATGACGAAAGTCTTTTCTCCAGAAATTTTGTATTCATTTCCGGCTTTAGTGGCTTTTGTTGAAATAGAAAACGGCGAATGTCTGTTACCTTCTTCTAATGCAAGAGCCGTAGTAAGACTACCATCTACTATGCGAGGCAAGTAATTTTGTTTTTGCTCATCATCTCCACCTAAAGTTATTAGAGTTGCACCTAGAACACCAGTTGAAAAGAGAGGTGAGGGCGTTAATGTCCTTCCCATTTCTTCAAAAATACTTCCCATTCCGACCATGCCAAAATCAAATCCACCATACTCCTCTGGAACTAAGATACCTGACCAACCAAGATTAACCATCTCTGACCATAAAGATTGGTCATAACCTAATTCATTTTGGGTATCTCTTATCTCTCTGAAATGTGTTATTGGAGCATTCTTTTGTAAAAACTCTTTGGCAATGTCTTTGAGGGATTGTTGTTCCTCATTTAGTATTAACGCCATTTTTACTTATCTGGTAAACCAAGAACTCTTTTTGAAATTACATTCAGTTGCACTTCAGAAGTACCTCCTTCAATTGAATTTGCTTTAGTTCTGAGCCAGTCTCTTGTAATAGCCAATTCTTCCATAGAAAATCCTTCTCCATCCCATCCAACTCCTTTAGTGCCCATTGCTTCAAGCATTAGCTCATAACGAAGTTTATTATGTTCAGTTCCATAGTATTTAGCC
>LULI01000029.1_pt1 | contig 45976 bp, 51 predicted proteins | sample 728191 | NCBI WGS metagenome assembly LULI01 (sample SAMN03860293, study PRJNA289734) | marine metagenome | biome: seawater column; feature: ocean; material: water; isolation source: Red Sea water column Station 169 - depth 50m | place: Saudi Arabia: Red Sea | collected 2011-10-15 | depth 50 m | reverse complement strand
TTTTTTGAAAATTTATAATAAACATGTAATTAAGTTCATTTGGGTTAAAGGCCATAATAACAACCCTTTAAATGAAAGGTGTGACTATTTAGCAGTTGAAGCTAGTAAAAGCCTAAACCTTAGTACTGACATTGAATATGAAAGATAATATTTTAATTACTGGTACAGTTGCCTTTGATGATATTGAAACCCCATTTGGGAAGTCTGGAACAATAGTTGGCGGAGCTGCCACTTATATAGCTTTAGCAGCTAGCTTTTTTTCAAAAAAACTTGCACAATTAGCTGATGTTTTTGTCATGGATGCTTTTGGATCGGCTCATAGAAGTCACTGTTCCACTCAAGGAGTTAGTCATTTTATAGATTCATGTGTTGGAAGGTTGGTTGAGGAAGAGTTAAATTCTCTAGAAGGAATTTTAAATAATCCATCAAAACCAATGTTGGGAATCATCGGTGGCTCAAAAATATCAACAAAAATAAATATTCTGGAATCTCTTCTTGAAAAAGTTGATTGGCTTTTCGTTGGAGGAGGGATAGCTAATACATTACACAAATCAAAAGGATATGAAATTGGCCAATCGATTGTAGAAAATGATTTTTTGAAAGAAGCAAAAGATCTTAGTAAAAATAACAAAATAATATTGCCCGAGACTTTTGTAGTAGAACAAAAAGATAAGTCTATTGTTGAGAAAACTTTTGAAGAAATATTGCCAGACGACATTATTTATGACGTTAGTATTAACTCAATAAAAAGCTTAAATAATATTATCTCGAGTTGTAAAACAATATTATGGAATGGTCCTTTAGGTTTTTTTGAGAGAGAAGAATTTTCAAAAGGTACATTGCATCTTGCCAAGGTTATTTCTGAATCAGACGCATATTCTGTTATTGGTGGAGGAGAGACTTTAACTGCCTTTAATCAATCAAATTTATTAGATAAAGTAGGATATGCCTCAACTGCTGGAGGCGCCTTTTTGGAATATATTGAGAAAGGATCATTACCCTCTCTAGATGCATTAAAGGAGAAAATATGAATTTTGAAAGTTTAGAAGATATTGCTAATCATATAGTTTCAGACGGTAAGGGAATTTTAGCTGCTGATGAAAGCACGCCCACAATTACCAAGAGGTTTGACACGATTGATACAGAATCAACCGAAGAAAATAGAAGAGACTATCGAGAATTATTATTCAGAGCGGAAGGCATGAAAAATAATATTGGAGGCGTGATACTTTTTGATGAAACTTTAAGACAAGAAGCGAAAGACGGAACGATGCTTTCGGATATTATTTATGCTCAGGGAGCTCTTCCAGGAATAAAAGTAGATAAAGGAATTAAGCCACTTGACTCTTCGCCAGATGAAAATTTAACTCAAGGCTTAGATGGCCTTGATGAAAGATGTGCAGAGTATTTTTCATTAGGAGCTAAATTTACTAAGTGGAGAGCAGTAATAAAACAAGACGGTTCATTTCCTTCAGATGATTGTCTTAAGGCAAATATGGAGGCTTTAGCAGAGTATGCAAAGACAGTCCAAAACAACAATATGGTTCCAATTGTTGAACCTGAGGTTCTCATGGATGGGTCTCATTCAATTGAAGATTGTTACTCAGCGACATCTAGAGCACTCGAAACGTTGTTTAATTCTCTGACTGATCATGAAGTTAATATCAAAGGAACAATTCTAAAGCCCAACATGGTTACCAGCGGTTCAACTGCAAATGGGCAAGCAAATATTTCTTTAGTAGCAGAAAAAACTGTGCAGTGCCTACAAAACAGTCTTCCTGATGTTTTGCCTGCAGTAACTTTTTTGTCAGGTGGGCAGTCTGATATTGATTCAACTGCGCATTTAGACAAGATGAATAAAATATCATCTAATCCTTGGAAGTTAAGCTTTTCTTATGGAAGAGCGCTCCAACAAGCTGCTCTTAAAGCTTGGAGCGGTAACGTTGAAAATGAGACTGCTGCGCAAGAAGCATTTTCTCACAGAGCTAAAATGAATAAATTAGCTGCTTTAGGAGAATGGGAAAGTTCTTTGGAAAATTAATTATTCCGTTGGCGCCACTCCCAAGGAGGCATAGCTTCCTCATCAGCCCAAATTCCTAGCTTATTATTTTGGGCTTTCTTCTGTTCTATATAAAAACTTTCGTCAGTAACGTATTTATCGTAAACCCAAGCACTTCCAGTCGAGACCATTTTTTTATTGATGTCTTTACCGTCAACATAAATCCTTCCTAAATGTCTTTTGTAGATATCTTGGCCCTTCAGATCAACATCGATAAATCCTTTTCTAAGAAAAACTTTCAAATTATCTGTAGATTGTTTTCCAAAAGGTTGATCTCTCTCAGGAGCATCTATTTCGGTTAATCTTATTTTGTATAGTTGACCATTCTTGGTCGCATGCACGGTGTCGCCGTCTACCACCCAAGCAACCTCTAAATTATTTAGGATTTCCGCATAAGCAGTTGCGGAAAGAAAAACTGTTAAAAAAAGAAAATGAAGTTTATGGCGTTTCAATGATGCAAACCTTGCAGATCATACTAGCTGAGGGCTTATTAAAAGGAGCAAGTTCTGTTAAAAATTTATAAATCGATTCAGAAGCTTTAACAAATTTAATTTTTTCTAATGGAAGGGATAGTTTTCCAAAAATTTCGGAAAGAACTGTTTCAACGAAAGAAACATCACTTGAGCTGTATTTCAATTGATATTCAGAAATTTCTGCAAGTGCAGCTGCTTTCCCTATAGCATCGTCTATATCGCCAAGTTCATCAATAATGTCTATTTGAAGCGCATCAGTGCCTATCCAAACTCTGCCACCAGCAATTTTATTTATTTCAGAAACATCTTTTTTTCTTGATTCCGAGACAACCTCAAGAAATCTTTGGTAGCTTCTTTCAGCTAAATTATTGAAAATATTATCCAATTCTTCCGTTACTGGTAACTCAGGAGTCCAACCAGCAAACTTAGAAGTTTGAACCCCATCTTTGCTGATACCGATATACTCTAGGGAATCCTCAGTAGTAAGAAAAGCTATAGCAACTCCTATGGAGCCAGTAATTGTAGTCGGATGTGCAAAAATATAATCTGCAGGCGTGGAAATATAAACTCCACCTGAGGCAGCATAGTCACCCATTGAAACTACAACTTTTTTTCCTTTGTTTTTAGCCTGAAGTAATTCATCTCTGATGATTTCACTGGCAATTATTGATCCACCAGGACTGTTAACCCTAAAGACAATAGCTTTAGTTTTCTCGTCTTCATGAGCTTTTCTGATCTGTCTAGCAATACCGGCAGATCCTGCAAAACCTTGAGAAATTTCACCTTCAACAATTGCGCCTTCAGCAGTGATGACAGAAATTATATTTTCTGATTTTTCTTTGTCTTCTTTCATCGAAGATGAATATTCCTGATACGTAATGTAGTTGTATGTTTCTCTATCGGATAATTCATCTTTACCAAATTCATCAATCATATAGCTTCTAAATTCAGGAAAACTTTTTACGCCTGTTAAATAGTTTTGCTCTATTCCTGCTTCTATGTTGTCGAAAGCGGCTTCACCAATGGCATCGAAATATGAATCTGCAAATTTTTGGACCTTTTCTTTCGAAATACCTCTCGCTGTGGCAATGATTTCTTTGTACTTACTCCATATAGGATCGTAAAGGGCTTTCCTTTGTTTTCTATCAAAGTCTGACATTGAATCTCTAGTAAGTCCTTCTACAGCAGATTTATAATCACCTTGAGAATAGTTATAGACTTTCATTTTTAAATTTTCATATAGAGATTTGCTATAACTTCTGTAGCCTCCGATTCCCTGAATATCAAAACCACCAGCCTGATGTATATAAATTTCATCTGCATGCGCTGCGATTAAGTAAGACGAAGTTGTATATCTATCCGAAAATGCGATGACTCTTTTTAATTCACTGAGCTTTTGAATTTCCTCAGAAATTTCAATTAAATTTGTCGGTCCAGAATAAGATAAACCACTAAAATCCAATAGGACGGCAGGAATATCTTCGTCTTTAGAGATTGACTGAATAAGTTTTATAAGATCTCTGGTTTGAATTTGTTCAACCTGACCAAAAGAAAATTGGAAGTCTGAATACTGCACCTCTTGATCCACCAAGACACCTTCAGGGTTCAAAATGACTACTTTTCCTTCTTTATCAATACTCCTATCGTTGGGGATAAAAACCGAGATTAGTCCAATAAAAACAAGAGCTAAAAAAATAAAAGTAATCAAGTTTGTTACAACAATCCTTGTGGAAGTTAAAAATCTGCCTAAAAAATTAAAAACTGACTTGAGTGCGTTCATTGCTTATTTCGGATGAGCATTCTACCGACAATGATTCCTAATTCATAGAGAAGCCAAGCAGGAATTGCAAGAAGACTCTGTGAAATTACATCTGGAGGAGTTAGTAACATTCCAACTACAAAACATCCTAAAAAAACATAAGGTCTTGCAGATATAAGTTTACTCACCGTAACTGCATTCGATACAAGAAGCAGAATAATTATTATCGGCATTTCAAAAGCTAAACCGAAAGCAAAAAACATTTTGATTACGAATGACAAAAGTAAATTGATGTCCGTCATCATCATTACGTTTTCTGGAGTTGAGGCTGAAAAGAAAGAGAAAACAATCGGAAGAATAATAAAGTAAGCAAAAGTAATTCCGAGATAAAACAGTAGGATAGAACCTAAAACCAAAGGAAAGAAATAAATCTTTTCTTCAAAATACAATCCTGGCGAAGCAAATTTAATGAGCTGATAAATAAGAAAGGGTATTGAAACAAATAAGGCTAGATAAAAAGCAAATTTTAGAGGAGTAAGAAAAGGCGAAGCAACCTCGGTAGCTATAAGGCTGGATCCTATTGGCAAAGAGTTGATCAGCGGATCTGAAATAAAATTAAAAATATCTTTAGAAAAGAAAGCTGCAACAACAAAAGTTATTCCTAAAAATATAAGAAACTTGATGATACTTTTTCTTAAAACAGAAAGGTGTTCGAGATAGTTTGTATCTTTATCTTGATCAATCATTTTTTTTATTATGATCTTCGACGTAGATGCTATCTTTTATCTCCTTCGAGGTTTTATTAAAACTTGCTCGAATGGATTTAATGGTTTCTTCAACCCATCTTATGAACTGCGGAAGTCTTTCTGGTCCTAATATAACCAGAGCTATTATTGAGATTATGAAGAGCTCAAAAAAACCAATTGAGAACATTATTGGTTATCTTTATCTTCTTCTTTAGTTGGCTCCTCGTTTACAGCTTTTTTGAATCCTTTGAATGCTGACCCAAGATCTGAACCAATATTTTTTAATCTGGAAGTGCCGAAAATCAATATTATGATTGCAAGAATGATTAAAATTTGCCAAATGCTTATGCCACCAAAACCCATTAATTATTTCCTCGATTTCTTTTCTTCATGACCAGATACTCCTTCTCGTTTTTTAAGTTCTAATAAAACTTCATCGAAAGGTATATTTTTCTCCGATAATAATACCATTAAGTGAAACAAGAGGTCTGCAGATTCATGTTTTATGCTACTGGGGTCATTTTCGCGGAAAGCTTCTGCTAATTCCTCTGACTCCTCTTTAATTTTTGAGAGGATTTTCTCTTTTTCCTCAAACAAAGAAGCAACATAAGATTCTTGAGGATCTTTGTTTTTTCTATCCTGAATTGTCGCTTCAAGATCATCCAAATATTTCTTCATATGACAGCAAATATTATCAGAATCAATAGAAAAGCTAATGCAAATAATTGCCAAGACCTTCTTCTTTCAGATTTTTTAACTTCTTTTCTTAAGTCTTGTAACTCAGCGGTGTAATTTTCCATTTTATCCAAAGCATCAAAAAAATTAGCGATTTGAGAAGGAAGATTGACAGCTTTTTCTAGCAAGAATCCAGCATCATCATGGATTTTTTTAAAAATTCTAGCCGGATTATATTTAGCCTTAATCCACTCTTGGATAAAAGGTTTAGCTGTAACCCACAAATCAAGCTCAGGATAGATCTGTTTACCTAAGCCTTCAATGTTTATGAGTGTCTTTTCAAGCAATAATAGCGAGGGCGGAAGAGAAAGATTATATTTTCTTGTTGAATCAAAAAACTGAAATAGCATTTCACCAAAATTGATGTCATCAAAAGGCTTCTCAATTATTGGCTCTAAAAAAGTTCTTACGGTTATCTCTAGTTCCAATGGTGAGGTTTTATTATCAACCCATCCTGCTCTTATCATGGTCTCAGCAACCGCCTTAAAATTTTGAGAGAACATTTCAGATAACATTTTTCCAATAAAAAATTGTTCTTGATCGCTTAAGCTTCCACATATAGCGTAATCTACGTTTATATATGTTGGTGACTTAGGATTACTTACATCAACAAAAATATTTCCTGGATGCATATCAGCATGAAAGAAATTATCTTCGAACACTTGTTTAAAAAAAATGTTAACTCCTCGTTCGGACAAAAGCTTACGATCTACTCCTAATCTATCTAACGCTTCGAAATCTGTTATCGGAACACCCTTAATTTTTTCGATCGTTAAAGTTTGGCTGCCAGAAAATTCTGAAAAAACTTTTGGAACGTATAGCAGTTTAGAATTTTCAAAATATTCGGCTGTCAATCGTGTGTTCGCAGACTCCCTTTTTAAATCTACTTCTCCTTGAATTACAATTTCATATTCTTGAACTAATTCTTTTAGTTGCAATCTTTGAGCATCAACAAGAAGAAAATCCAATAATTTTGAAATTAATTTTATTAGACCAAGGTTTTTAGTGATTTCCTTTTGAATATTTGGGCGTATGACTTTGACTACAACGTCTTCTCCAGAAAATAGAACCGCTTCATGTACTTGAGCAATTGAGGCCGCAGCTAAAGGTTTTCTCTGAAAGCTTTCAAACAGTTCTTCAATTGGTTTGCCCAAGTCATTTTCAATAATCTTAACGGCTATCCTTGAATCAAAAGTAGGTAAGTTGGATTGAAATTTTGTGAGCTCATGAATGATTTCATCATCAAAGAAGTCTGACCGAGTTGATAAAATCTGGCCTAATTTTACATAAACAGGACCAGCGGCTAAGAGCGCAGAGAACAATCGCTCTCCCTTACTTCCTCTAGCAGGAATTAAACGTAATGGATTAATGACATACAAAACCTTAAAAAATAGATTTAAATTAAGGTCAGGTAATAAGAGATCGAGTCTATATTTCCAAAAAATAAAAATTATCTTAAAGAACTGTACGAAAATCATCTTAGGTTTTAGTTCCTTTGTGCAAAGCCACAATTCCTCCGGTGAGGTTTTCATAGCTAGCATCCAAAAAGCCAGCAGACTGCATCATTTTCTTAAAAGTTTCTTGATCTGGATGTTTTCTGATTGACTCTGCTAGATACTGATAACTATCGGCATCATCTGCAATTAACTTCCCCATTAATGGAAGCAAATTAAAGGAGTAAATATCATAGATTTGTGAAAATAAATTCGAGGTAGGTTTTGAAAATTCTAAAACTATAAGACGCCCTCCGGGTTTTAAACAATGAAACATGTTTTTTAGAGCCTTTTCTTTATCAGTAACGTTTCTTATTCCAAATGCAATTGAGATGCAATCAAAAGAATTTTTTTCAAATGGTAACTCTTCAGCGTTAGCAATCTTGAAGTCAACATTTAGCCTTCCTGAATCAAGAACTCTCTTTTTTCCTTCCGCAAGCATGTCTTCATTGATATCTGATAAAACGACACTCCCTGATGAGCCTACAATTTTTGAAAATTCTATCGCTAGGTCTCCCGTTCCTCCTGCCACATCAAGTACGGAATTCCCAGGCATAACCTGGCTGGATTCAATAGCAGCTTTTTTCCAAAGCCTGTGGATGCCTAAAGACATAACATCATTCATAAGGTCGTATTTTGATGCAACGCTGCTAAAAACCTCACCAACAAGCTTGGATTTATCTTCCTTTGGTACTTCTTTATAGCCAAAGTCAGTATATTCTTTTTTGTTTTTATCCATATTTGCTATAGTAACCAACCTTCACTCATCCTGTATTGTAAATTAGTTCTATGGAAAACAAATTAATATGGCTAGATCTAGAAATGACTGGTTTGGATCCAAACTCAGAGAGAATCATTGAGATCTTTACTGCTGTAACGGATGAAAATTTAACTGAAATTATTGAAGGACCTGACCTTGTTATAAAGCAACCAAATGAAATTCTTGATCAAATGGATGAATGGAATCAGGAACATCATAAAAAATCAGGCTTGATTGATGAAGTTAAAAGAAGCGTAATAACTCAAGAAGATGCCGAAGCGATGACCCTTGATTTTTTATCGCAACACGTTGGTAAAAATGTTTCACCTCTTTGCGGTAATACCGTTTGGCACGATAGAAAATTTTTAACACTCTACATGCCTCAACTAGAAGACTATTTTCATTATCGCGTCATTGATGTAAGTTCAGTCAAGGAACTCACAAAAAGATGGAGGCCTGATGCAACCAAGCCAAAATCTAAAGAAATTGCTCATCGCGCTCGTCCGGATGTATTCGAATCAATTGAGGAATTACGATTTTATAGAGATCATATTTTTGCTCAATAATCAGACCTTTTCTTTTTTTCTCAAGCCTATATAGTTGCGAATCTTATATTTGAAATGAAGAAAGTTTTTATTAAAACGCACGGCTGTCAGATGAATGAGTACGATTCAGCCAAAATGCTTGATCTTCTTAAAGGTGAAGAAGACTATGAGCTTGCTGAGACTGAGCAACAAGCAGATCTCCTAATTTTGAACACTTGTTCGATAAGAGAAAAAGCTCAAGAAAAAGTATTTCATCAAATTGGCAGATGGAAAAAGATAAAAGATTCTAATCCTGATTTAAAAATAGCGATTGGAGGGTGCGTTGCATCTCAAGAGGGTGAAAAAATCATCAAGAGGGCGCCATCAGTCGATATAGTTTTTGGTCCTCAGACTCTTCATAAACTTCCTGATTTGATTAAAAACAATGAGATAAATGATAAATCTCAGATAGATATTACATTTCCTAAAATAGAAAAATTCGATCACATACCAACTCCAGACTATGGAGAGCCTTCCTCATTTGTTTCTGTTATGGAGGGATGTAATAAATATTGTTCTTTTTGTGTAGTTCCACACACCAGAGGTCATGAAGTATCAAGAAACTTTGATGATATCCTTAATGAAGTTTCAGCTTTAGCAGATAACGGAACTAGAGAAATTCACCTCCTAGGTCAAAACGTAAATAATTTTAAAGGTCTTCAGAATGGTGACAAATCATCCTTAGCGAAGTTAATTGTGGAAGTGGCAAAAATAGAAAATATCGAAAGAATTAGATTTACAACCAGTCATCCTCATGAATTTAAGGATGACTTAGTGGAAGTTTATGGGAGCGTGCCTGAACTTGTTAGTCATGTTCATCTTCCAGTTCAAAGCGGGTCTGACAGAATTTTAAAACTAATGAGAAGACGATACACCGTAGAGAAATATTTAGATCTGATAGATAGAATCAAATCCGTAAGACCAGACATGAGTTTTTCTTCAGACTTTATAGTTGGTTTTCCAGACGAATCAGAAGAAGATTTTCAAGCCACCATGGATATCGTAAATGAAGTAGGTTTTGATGAGTCTTATAGTTTCATTTATTCTCCCAGACCAAATACACCTGCTTCTGAGATGCCTGATAGCGTGCCTCAAGAAGAAAAAAAATTAAGGTTAGACATCTTACAAAATAGACTGAATCAGCTATCATATGGGTACAGTAGAAAAATGGTCGGATCTATTCAAAATTGCTTAATCACTGCAAGATCAAAGAAAGATCCGGGCGAATTTCAAGCTAGAACCATCAATGACAGAGTTGTTAATTTCAGACCAAAAGATCACAAAATTGGAGATTTTGTAAATTTGAAAATTCTTGATGCTTATACGAATTCTTTAAGAGGAGAAGTTAAAGACCTTTCTTAATTGCTCAATGACTGAGGAAATTAAATTCAAACTTAGCTCGGAAGATTCATCAATACTTTCCAAAGTTTTCGGACCTGTAAACGCTAATATTAATCAAATTCAAGATTCTTTAGGCATCAAAGTTAAGAGCAGAGGGAATAGCTTCTCTTTGGTTGGAAAAACTGAGGCTATAAAAGCCGGGAAGGAAGTTATTGAAACTCTCCATTTAAAAGCTGAAAAGTCAGAATTAATTACGCCTGGAGAAGTCCACTTATTTATCAGAAAAGCTCAATCAACAGGCGATAAAGTTGATTCAGGAAATTTACTAAAGCCAAAGGAAAAAGATATTTTTGCAAAAAGCCTACAAATAAAAACCCCAAAACTAGTCATTTCACCGAGAAATGATTCGCAGGAAAAATTTCTGAAAGAAATTTTAAAAAACGATTTAACTTTTGGAATTGGTCCTGCAGGAACAGGTAAAACCTTTCTTGCCGTTGCTGTTGCAGTCTCAGAACTAATGTTGAATAAGGTTCAAAAAATAATTTTAGCCAGACCTGCAGTTGAGGCTGGAGAACACCTAGGTTTTCTTCCGGGTGATTTGTCTCAAAAAGTTGATCCTTATCTTAAGCCTCTCTACGATGCTTTATATGAAATGATTGGTCCTGAAAGGGTCAATAAACTTTTGGAAAGAGGAATAATTGAACTTGCACCTTTGGCTTACATGAGAGGAAGGACTTTGAATAATTCATACATCATATTGGATGAGGCTCAGAACTGTACAAAATCTCAAATGAAAATGTTTTTGACTAGAATTGGTTTTGGTTCATCTGCCATAGTAACCGGAGATATAACTCAAACGGATCTTCCCAAAGGCTCAAAGTCAGGCCTATTGGATGCTATAGAAGTCTTAGAGGGTGAAAAAAATATTTCTTTCAGTCGTTTTCAATCAAAAGACGTAGTCAGGCACGGTTTAGTTCAAAGAATTATCGAGGCATACGATTCTCACGAAAAGGAATGAAACTTTCATTATCCAACTCACAAAATTTCAGTAAATTTTCCATACCCTCAAAAAAGAAAATTATCGAAGCCTTAGGTTTAATTGAAGAGAAATTTGAAAATTCTGCTGGTAAATCAGTCAACATAAAGTTTTGCAAAATAGATGAAATTTCGGCTTTGAATAAAGAGTTTAGAAAAAAGGATACACCTACAAATGTTTTGTCTTTTTATCCAGAAAGTAATTTTTTAATTGATCAAGGTTTTCTTGGAGAAATAGCAATTTGTCCTCAAATAATTGATGAAGAAGCCAAAAAATTTGGAAAGAGCTTTGAATCCAGACTGTATCATCTCATTATTCATGCCGTTCTTCATTTGCTGGGTTTTTCTCACGAAAATATGCATAATAGAAAAAAAATGGAATCTATCGAGAAAGAATTAATGCAAAAACTTAATTTCGCAGATCCTTACGTTTATTAAATGATAGAAGAACCTCCAAGTACATCGCCTGAGTCTAATAAGGGCTTGGGTTTTTTCAAAAAAATAAGATTATTTCTGAGAGGCCTTTATAAAAGGGTTTCTTATACTCCTATGAACCAGAAGGAATTAAGCGGCGTTCTTAAAGAGGCCGAAGAAATGAATCTTATCGATAAAAACATTCTGGATATGATGGAGGAAACTTTGGAATTCTCCTCAATGCAAGTAAGAGATGTGATGATTCCTAGACCTCAAATGATTGTAGTCAGGCACAATGAAAAGCCTAAAGAATTTCTTCCTCGAATTATTGATTCTTCACACTCAAGATTTCCCGTTGTTGATGAAGATTCAGAAGAAGTAAAAGGTATTCTCCTTGCAAAAGAATTGCTCCCTTTTGGTTTCAGTTCAAATAATGACTTCAATCTAGAAAAAGTCATGAGACCGGTAAATTTTATTCCTGAGAGTAAAAAGTTGGATTCCTTATTGGAAGAATTTAGAAAAAAAAGATATCACATGGCCATCGTCGTTGATGAGTATGGATCGGTTAGCGGTTTAGTGACCATCGAAGATATCTTGGAAGAGATAGTTGGAGAAATAGAAGACGAAACTGATATAGATGAAGAGAAGCAGATTCTTCAAGTTTCGGATAATGAATACTTAGTTCCGGCTTTAACAGAACTCGAAGATTTTAATGATCAATTTAATACTGAGTTCATAGCAGATGACTTTGATACGATAGGTGGAATAGTTCTGAAAGAGTTTGCTAGATTCCCTGCTTTAAATGAATCAGTCGATATAAATGGCTACAAGTTCACGGTTGTTTCAGCTAGTAGGCGACAGATCAAAAAATTAAGAGTAAAAGTCACAGAGTAGTGGCAAGCTTCACAAAAGTATTTTTGATCTCTTGCTGATTATCGACAAACTTAAAAGTTAGGTTTCGTATAGTTTTTAGCCAAATGTTTTGATTTCCAAAACCTCTTTTGAAGAGCTCCATAGCGGCAGCAAGACCAATATTGATTGGCAATCTTTCATTACTGTATTGTTTAAATATTGTTTCAACTTTTACGGCCGGATATTTACTAAAAAGTTTTACTATACTTTCTGCATCTCCTAGTCCTGAATTTAGTCCAAGCCCAGCCAAAGGATGAACATGATGAGCAGCATCTCCAAGAATTGCTATTCTTCCTTTTGCAAATCCTACTGCAGTTAAATGTTTTAATGGAAATGTAAATCTCTGAGACGAAAATTTTAAATTTCTGGTCTTTCCACCAAATTCAAGTTGTAACTTTTCTAAAAACAAGTCATCGTCAAGTTCACTTAAGTCTTTTAGACTTTTATTATCTACCGACCAAATCATTGTCATCTGAGATGAATTAATTGGCAATAAGGCCAAAGGTCCATATTTGGTGAAGGATTGTCTTATTACATCATCTAATTTTTCGTCAGAATCTATTTGTCCAACTATCGCTTGTTGGTCGTAAGACCAAGATTTAATTTGAAAATTGCATAACTCTCTGACTTTGGAAGATATTCCATCGGCTCCCAGTAATGAGGAGCTGATTAGCTTCTTACCGTCATCCAGTATGATTTCAACCAAGTCTCCTTTGTCGCTTATATTTATTAATTCTTTTGACCAAAAGATATCAACACCTAATTGTTCTAGGGAAGATATTAAATACTTTTGTAAATCTCCTTCTTTCACAATAAAGCCTAAGTTGTTCTCGCCAATATCTTGCGCTGAAAACTCTACCTTTCCAGTGCCTTCTCGATCCCAAGCCTGAATCCTTGAATAGGGCATTGATGAAGGTTTAACTGCGTCCCAAACTCCAAGCAAATCAAGAAAAGCTGAACTTTTTTTGTTAACAGAAAGATGGCGTGGTGAATTAGGCGGGACAGAGGATTTATCGACAATAGCGATTTTATGACCCTGTTGAGCTAGACCTAAAGCAACAGCTGATCCAACGACCCCGACTCCAATTATGACTACGTCGTAATTCAATCTGACGATGCTAGCTTTTCAATAGATTCAACATCGACAGGAACTTCCGAACTCAGAATTTCATAACCATCATCTGTTATTAAGACGTCATCCTCAATTCTTACACCAATTTTATGAAATTCTTCAGGCACTCCCTCAAGCCCTTCTTTTATATAGATTCCAGGTTCAATTGTTGTAACCATTCCTGGTTCCATTAATCTCCAGTCACCTTCCGATCCGTACCCCCCTACATCATGAACATCAAGACCAAGCCAATGGCCTACTCTATGCATATAAAATTTAGAATAATTTTCTTTCTCTATATTTTCCTCTAATGATCCTGACAAAAGATTAATTTCAATAAGGCCTTTGGTAATTGTTTCAATAGACTGGCGATGAACATCCATCCATGAAATTCCAGGCTTCAGCATTTCGATACAATTTTTGTGGGCTTCTAAGACTATTTCATAAATAAGCTTCTGCTCCGGGGAAAACTTTCCGTTTACAGGAAAGGTTCTTGTTATGTCGCTTGCATATCCTTGATATTCACAACCAGCATCTACCAAAACCAGATCCCCGTTTTCCATTTTTCTATCGTTCTGATTGTAATGAAGAATACAACTGTTGTTGCCACTACCCACGATAGGAGTGTAAGCACAATCTCTAGCACCGTTCTTCATAAATTCATGAACATATTCAGCCTCGAGTTCATACTCGAACATGCCAGGCTTCACTGATTTCATTGCTCTAATGTGTGCTTGAGCAGAAATAGAACAAGCTTTCTTCATTATTGAAATTTCATCCTCATCTTTAAAAAGCCTCATTTCATGAAGGATTGGTGAAATTGAGAAGAACTCTTCAGGAAAAGAATAGTTAGTTCTTCCAAACTCTTTTTTTGCCTGATCTACCAGCGCATCAATTTTTGTCGAAAGATGGATGTTGTCTTTTTGCAAATAAATTCTTTCTTTATTTTTTATCAACTCTAAGAATTTTGAATCAAATTCTTTTATATCGTGCCCTTCATCCGCACCAATATTTGATGCTCCTTTGTATCCCAATCTTTTTCCATCCCACTGTTCTCGAAGTGGATCTTTGTCTCTACAAAATAGATGAAACTTCTTATTGTCAGTATCAAATAACGCAATAGATTCCGGTTCATTGAAAGCAGATAAATACAGCAGATCACTGTTCTGACGGAAAGAGAACATGGCATCATTATTTCTAATAATTTCATCAGCTGAAGCAATCAAAACCAAGGAGTTTTTTGGCAAAGAACTGACAAGTTCATCTCTTCTTTTTTGATATGTATTCATACTGTTATTTTAACCTAGATTTATTTGTGTAATTTATTGCTTTGAAAATCGTATATCAAGTTCTGTTTTAAGTATTGAACACAAAATTTGAGCATCCCTCTGGCCAGAATAATTTTGGCGAACGATTAGAGCAATTTCTCTATGTGGTCCGCTCTCATCCAATTCTGTCATTGAAAGATTTTTATTGCCTTTAATTAGTTGTTCCAGCGCCATTTCTGGAATCAAAGTTGTCCCCATACCGCCTTTAACCAATTGAATGAGAGTATTAAGGCTGGTTGCTTTTATATCGTGTTGAGTTTCATCAGAAATTTTACACGCTGAAAGAACGTGATCTTTCAGGCAGTTGCCTTCTTCTAAAAGGATAAGTTCATTCAAATCAAGGTCTTTAGCTTTGATTTTATTTCTCTTGCTCCTAGTATCTTTTTTTGTGCTAATCCAATAAAAGTTTTCATGCCAGAACTTATACGATTTTAATCCCCTGATATTGTAGGGAAGGGCAAGAACAGCCATATCTATTTCTCCATTTTCCAGCATGATAAGGAGATTCTCAGATTGTGCCTCAGTGACTTTAAGTTTCAGTTTAGGAAAATCACTACTCAACTTTGGCAATAAATAAGGAAGTATAAAAGGACTCACAGTTGGAATAATGCCTATAGATAAATTGTGAGATAAGGGAGCTTTAGTTGATTCAGAAATTTTTTGTATGTCTTCAAGCTGCATTTTGATTGTTTTAGATTTTTCTAGGATTTCTCGACCAAGTTCGGTCACGATGACTTTTTTATTATTTCTTTCAAAAATTTTGATGCCTAGCTGATTTTCCATCTCGGTTATGGCATTACTCAATGTAGAAGGAGAGACAAAACAAATTTCTGCAGCTTTTCTAAAATGTAAAGTTTTTGCTACGGTTAGAGCATAATTTATTTGTTTAATGCTGATCATTTATGTATTAGATTTTCGAACATTAGATAAGATATTTATATATTTATCAATATATAAAATTAAGTAGAATATTCTTAGTTTCTTTTTATGGAGGTACAACATGGCAGAGACTACTGAAGGTAAATGCCCGGTGATGCACGGGGCTATGACCAGCAACAGCTCAACGGGTCAATCCAATAAAGATTGGTGGCCTGATCAATTAAATTTAAATATTCTTCACCAACACGATAGAAAATCTAATCCTCTTGGAGAAGATTTTGATTACAAAGAGGAATTCAAAAAGCTTGATTACTTCGCGCTCAAACAGGATCTGAATGATCTCATGACAGACTCTCAAGATTGGTGGCCTGCTGACTACGGTCACTATGGTCCTTTTTTCGTCAGATTAACTTGGCATGCAGCGGGAACCTACAGAAGCACAGATGGTCGTGGAGGCGGAGGTACCGGAGCAATGCGTTTCGCACCTTTAAACAGTTGGCCTGATAATGGAAATTTGGACAAAGCTAGAAGGTTGTTATGGCCGATAAAGCAAAAATACGGTAATAAAATCAGTTGGGCAGACTTGTTAATTTTAGCCGGAAACGTAGCTATAGAGTCTATGGGTGGAAAGACCTACGGATTCAGCGGAGGTAGAGACGATATTTGGGGTCCTGAGGAAGATATCCTTTGGGGAGTTGAAGAAGAATGGCTCGAAAATCAAAGATATAAAGGTGAAAGGGAATTAGATAATCCTCTCGCTGCTGTACAAATGGGTTTAATTTATGTGAATCCGCAAGGACCAGATGCAAATCCAGATCCTTTGGCTAGTGCTCACGATATCAGAGAAACATTTGGCCGAATGGCTATGAATGATTACGAGACAGTTGCTCTTGTTGCTGGAGGCCATACTTTTGGTAAATGTCATGGTGCTGGCGATGCTGAATTAGTCGAAGCTGAGCCAGAAGGAGCACCAATCGAACAGATGGGTCTCGGTTGGACCAATAAACATGGATCAGGTCTTGGAGCTGACTCTATTACCAGTGGTCTTGAGGGAGCGTGGACAACAAATCCTATCAAGTGGGATAACGGCTACTTCGATTTACTTTTTAAATACGAATGGAAGCTTGGCAAAAGTCCTGCTGGTGCGCATCAATGGTACGCCGTAGATCAAGCAGAAGAAGACATGGCGCCAAGTGCTCATGATCCTTCTAAAAAAGAACCCACAATTATGGCAACAACTGATATTGCTTTAAGGGAAGATCCTGAGTACAACAAGATCTCAAAGCACTTTCACGAAAATCCTGATGAGTTTGCAGACGCTTTTGCAAAAGCATGGTTCAAGTTGCTCCACAGAGATATGGGTCCGAAGGCAAATTACATAGGCCCTGAAGTGCCTGAGGAAGACCTCATATGGCAAGATCCAGTTCCTGCTGGAAATTCTGATTACGATGTAGCTTCTGTGAAAAGTAAGATAGACGATCTTGGTTTAAGTATCCAGGAAATGACTGAAACTGCTTGGGCAAGTGCCTTTACCTACAGAGGATCAGATCTTAGAGGTGGAGCTAATGGTGCGAGATTGAGATTAGCTCCTCAAAAAGATTGGGAAGTTAATAAACCAGAACAACTTTCAAAAGTTCTTTCAGCTTACGAAGGAGTCTCCAAAGATACTGGAGTATCCATGGCAGATATCATTGTCCTTGGTGGAAACTTAGCAATTGAAAAAGCTTCTGGTTCAGAAGTCCCTTTTTCACCCGGAAGAGGTGATGCTTCTCAAGATCAAACTGATGAAGAATCTTTTGCATACTTAGAGCCTCTCTCAGATGCATTTAGAAATTATCATCGTTCTGGACTAGATGTAAGTGCTGAAGAGATGATGCTTGATAAAGCTCAGCTGTTGGGTATTACTGCTCCGGAGATGACAGTTCTTCTTGGCGGGATGAGATCTTTAGGTATAACTGCTAGTGATTATGGATTGGTATCAGAGAACTCTGATACTTTATCTAATGAATACTTTAAAACACTCTTGGATATGAGAGTTCAGTGGAAACCTAACGGAACCGGTAATTCTTACGAAGCTTTTGATAGAGTCTCTGGTGAAAAAGCTAGGACTGCTTCAAGAGCTGATCTAGTGTTTGGTTCAAACTCTCAGTTAAGAGCTTACGTCGAAGTGTATGCTCAAGACGATTCATCTGAGAAATTTACCAAAGATTTCATAAAGGCATGGAACAAGGTAATGAATAACGACTTGTTCTAATCTGATAGTAAAAAAAGCACCCTAAGATTTTTCAAAGGGTGCTTTTTTTTATATGCAGAATGTTAAAATAATCAAATGTCTAAAGCTTCTCTTGAAGAAAACATAAAAGAACTTCTAGAAATGTCAAAAAAACTTAGGGAAGCGAATCAAGATTTAAGAAAGAAAAATAAAAAGCTTAAATCTGAAAACATTAAATTAAAAAAAGGCATGGATGAAGCGTTAGAAAATATAGAGAATTTAATCGATAAAGTGGATAATCTATAACTATGGAAGAAGAAATTATCTCAATAAGAATTGGTGGCTTAGAATATAAGCTTCAATGTCCAGTTGAAGAACAACCTCATTTATTGGAAGCAGCCGAGAAACTCGATAAAAAAATTAAATCAACCAAAAGAAAATTAAAAACTCTCCCCATGGAGAGAATTTCAGTACTAGCTGCATTGGATATCTCCTCTGATTTAGTAAAGCTTCAGTCTCAAGGAGCTGAGGTCATTGAAAGCATAGACCAACCAGAATCTCCAAAAGAAGAAATCACGAAAGAACCAGAGATCAGTCAAACTGAGGATCCAGATCTTCAAGACGAAAATGGCGAAGATCTGAACTTTAAGCTAGTCTCAGAAATATCAGAGCTTTCAAAGCTCTAATATTGGAACTATAATTTCTTTGTTTCCTGGGTTATTCGATATACAAAATAAACCTCGAGCCGATAAATTAAATCAAGGGACTTGATACCTTGCTTGTTGAGCGCCCTAAGGGCAGCCTGATAGCGGGTGATTTTCCCGCCCTGAACTTCACGGTTCAGGTCTAGTTTTGTTAACGGTAATCTGGGAAACTTCCTTAATGAACAAAGCGGATGCAAGGTCTGAAATTAAAAGAAGATTTTCTATCCTAAATCATTCCGAAAAAGAAAAAGAAACAAAAATTTTGTTCAGCAGAGCAATAGAATATTTTGGTAAGTACAATTCAATAGCCAGTTATGCGTCTCTTTCAGATGAATTTCCTACAAAAGAACTAAATAAACTGCTTATTGAAAAAGGAACGGAAGTTTTTCTACCAAGAGTTAATCTCCTCAAAAAACAGCTTGATTTCTGCCCAGTAGATTCTGCTACCGAGTACAAAATAAATTCTTTAGGAATTAGTGAGCCAGAATTTATCGAAGAAAAGAAAGCCTCTTTTGAAGCAATTTTGATTCCAATGGTTGGATTTTCTGAATCCTATAAAAGACTGGGAAGAGGAGGAGGTTTTTACGATAGATACGTTGAAAACTTAAATAAAAAAATTATCAAAATTGGAATCGCTTATAAATATCAGAGAATTAAATTTGATGAACAAGAATTCGATATGAAGTTCGATCAAATTATAGTGTCGGACTGAATTATTTTAAAAACGCTTGATAAGCTTTACTGGAAGTTTGATTAGTGAACGGAAATCCTATGGAAATTAATTTCTGCTCTAATTTTTTCTTAGAGTTCTTTTTAACCTTAAAACCAATCAAGGCTCCACCATACAAAGCTCCTTGATTTTTGTAATGGAAGAGAGAAATGTTCCATTGATTTCCAAGTGACTCCAAGAAAAATAGGAGTGCTCCGGGTTTTTCTGGGAAATCAACCATATATATTTCCTCGTATTCTTCTCCATTAAAAGCTGGTCCTCTTCCACCTGACATATGCCTTAAATGAACTTTAGAGACTTCATCTTCAGATAAATCAATAACAGAAAATTTCTTCTTGAGAGACTTTATAGACCTTTCTTTTTTTTGCTTTGATTCTAATTCAAGACCTAAAAATACTTTTGCAGTTGAGGAATCATCCATTCTGTAACTGAATTCAGTGATGTTTTTATTTCCGATAGCTGAGCAAAGTTTTATAAAACTTCCTTGCACCTCTGGAATCTGAACTCCTAAGAAAACCTCTTTTTGTTCGCCCATGCTAGACCTATCTACGATTGGGGCAAGCATCTCAAAGTTAAGGTTTGAGCCACAATAAATTGCAATTAAGTTTTTCTTTTTTAATCCATATCTGGAGACATATTTTTTCAATCCAGCAAGAGCCAGTGCTCCTGATGGCTCAGGTATGGTTCTTGTTTCGATAAAAGTATCTTTAACTGCCGAGCAGATCTCATCTATGTTTACTGTCATCGAGTAATCAACAACGTCTTTGATAATAGGATAGTTCTTCTTGCCTATTTGTTTTGCTGCTGTTCCATCAGCAAATAAACCAACTTCTTTAAGTTTAATTCTTTTCCCAGAATTTAGGGTTTGATGTAGAGCGGCAGAGTCTTCTGATTCGACAGCTATTATTTTTATATCGGGCCTTATAGATTTTAAATATTCACCCACTCCAGAAACAAGACCACCTCCGCCGGAGCCTATAAAAACTGCATAGATGTTATCGGTAAATTGATTTGCAATTTCTAAGCCAACGGTACCTTGTCCGGCGATCACCAGCTCATCATCAAATGGATGAATAAAATCCAAATTGTATTGACCACAGTATTTGCTAGCAGCCAATGCACTTTCATCAAAATTATTTCCTGTCAGCTTAACTTTAGCTCCCAACATTTTTACAGAATTAACTTTTATTTTAGGAGTTGTAAGGGGCATAAAAATTGTAGCTTTAATTTTTAAATGTTTTGCTGCCAAAGCCACACCTTGAGCATGATTGCCTGCCGATGCAGTCACTACATGTTGAACATTCTTTTTTCTGTAAAGATGCTCAATTTTGTTATACGAGCCTCTTACTTTAAAAGAGTGAGTAGGTTGCAGATCTTCTCTCTTTAGAAAAATATCATTTTTTAAAGACTTAGATAAGTTACTAGCCTTGTCTATCGGAGTAACTTGAGCAATATCATACACTTTAGATGAAATGATTTTCTCTATGATCTGTCTCTTTTTAGTCATGAATCCCTTAAAAGCGCTGTATTATACTGTTAATCATAGTAAAAGCACTTCAATGAGCTCTGATCAAGAAAACTTAAAGCGCCAGTCTGCTGCAAAAGCACTGGATATTATATTGCCAAAACTTTACGAGGACTCAATCATCGGTATTGGGACAGGCTCTACTGTTGATTTATTTATCGAAATGTTAGCTGAGAAAAATCCTGTCTTTAAAGCAGCGGTTTCAAGCTCTGAAAGAAGCTCAAAACTTCTTGAACAGAAAGGCATTGAAGTTTCGTTGCTAAACGATGTCGGTGGGCCAGATATATATGTTGATGGAGCTGATGAGTATGATGATAAGAAGCAGCTTATAAAAGGCGGAGGCGGAGCTCTTACTAGAGAAAAAATAATAGCTTACTCTGCAAGAGAATTTATATGTATTGTGGATGAATCAAAAAAAGTAAATAGGCTTGGCGCTTTTCCGCTAGCAATCGAGGTTTTGGAATACGCACGAAGCTTTGTTGCGAGAGAAATAGTTAAGCTAGGCGGGAAGCCAACCTACAGAACAGGATTTGTCACTGATCAGGGAAACCAAATACTAGATGTATTAAATTTGGATTACGCTGTTCCCTATGAATTAGAAATTAGATTAAACAGAATCCCAGGAGTAGTTGAGAACGGAATCTTTGCCCAGAAGACAGCTACCAAGGTTGTAGTAGCAACACAAAACGGTGTAGAAGTAATAGATTAAAGAAGAGCTTCTATTTTTTTCATCACCTCTGGAGAATCAGGATTAGTGGTATGAGGTATTAGCTCTATATCACCGTTTTTAGAAATCAAATATTTACTGAAATTCCAAGAAGGTTCTTCTCCAGAATTTTTAGCGAGATTTTTGTAAAATGAGTTTGCCCTGTCACCTCTTACCTTAGAGGTTGCGAACAAAGGAAAAGAAACGTCGTAAGTTGTCTTACAAAATTCCTTTGTTTTATCTTCATCTTTAAATTCTTGATATAAAAAATCTCTAGAGGGGAATCCTAAGACAATGAAACCCTTCTGTTTATATTTATCGTAAATTTTCTCTAAGCCTTCGTATTGATAGGTGAATCCACACGAGCTAGCAACATTGACCGCCATGATGACTTTATCATTGTATGCGCATAGGTTTTCGGAATCTGATGAAGCTAGTATACGAACGTCGTGATCAAGCAGGTTTTTACATGAAGAATCGTCAGCAAACACCAATGACGAGGCAAAAAGAAACAATAAAGATAAAATTTTCATAAGTTATATTTGGTTACGATTGGGAATAAATCAACACCTTGGTTCCTACCTCTACCAAATCAAATAACCTTATTACATCCTTATTAATCATTCGGATGCAACCCAACGAAGCAGGTCTTCCAATGAGTCCTTCCTCTGCAGTTCCATGAATGTAGATGTATCTAGCTTTCGAATCTATCCCGGATCCTTTGTTTTTCCCTGGTTCTAAGCCATCAAGCCACATAATTCTTGAAGTAATAACGTCCTCTTCAATATCGATATCTTCAATAATCGGCTCAATGATTTCCTGATTCCAAACTCTACCTTTCATCACAGCCCCCAAAGGTAGATCGTTTCCTATTTTTTCAGATATTTCGTGAAGTCCGAGGGGGGTCTTGAAGGAATTTTCTTCGCTGCCAATACCGTAGCTGGATGATGAGATAGGAAAGTCGATAACTCGATTACCGTCTTGATAATATAATTTTTGCTCGTTTAGGTCGATATGTATAAAAGACCTTTCATTTTGAAGTTCCTCATAGTTATATTTTTTTTTATCTAGCAACATGGTCGAACAAGAAAATAACAAAAATACTGATATCAGTGAAACAATTCTCATTTATCAAATATAAACCTTCTTAAAATTTGGGCAATAAAAATAAAAAAAATTAAATAAAGAAATGGATATTTTCCATTCTCGTTATATGGCGTTGTGCCACTTCTTGCGTTGATTTTAACTTTTAAAATCTGACCATCATATGACTCATTTTTATTATTAAAGTTTACGAATGTAGGAATTTGTTCAATAACTTCTCCACGGAAATTTATTGCAGCTGATATACCGTTAGAAGTACTGTGTAAGAGGGGCTTTTGATTTTCTGCAGCTCGATATCTGGCAATCTGAAGATGCTGATGTGGACCTATGGTGGTTCCGAACCAGTTATCGTTACTTGCTGAAAATATCACGTCCGAATTTTTTACTTGAAAAGCTACATCATCTTGATAAGCAATCTCATAACAAATACTGCTTCCTATTCTGAGGCCATCTCCAGAAATGAAAGAGTTATTATCTCCTTTGACAATATTAGGCCTATCTAATTGAAAGAGATTAAATAAATAACCTGATAGATCACCCATAGGTAGATATTCCCCAAAAGGAACGAGACGTTTCTTTTCGTAATTCCCTTGTAAAATGCCTATACCTTTTAAAGAATTCACATAACCTTCATCCTTTTTTTCATCAAGCATTCCGACTACTGCACCTGCGTTAGCTAGTTTTAAGGTGCCTGATAACCCTTTTAAAAAAATTTCAAATCTAGAAAACAACCCTGGCAAAGATACTTCTGGCCAAAAAAATATAATTTTTTCTTGTGAGTTTTCGTTACCGATAAGCTCATCAAAAAATACCTTAGAAAAATAGTTTCTAGATTTTACCTGACCATCTCGACTCCACTTTTCAAGAACATCGATATTTGGCTGAACAATAATTGCCTGAAAACTGGAGGTCTTTTCTGTCCAAGATTTAGTTGATAACCAAGTTGCGTTGAGAGCAAACATACTCATAAAGACCAAACTCAAAAATAAATGTGATTTTCTTAATTTTTGAAAAAAGATCACAGAGCCTAGCAGGCTTGCAAACAGACATATTAAAAATGACATTCCAAAAACACCTATGACTGGAATATAACCATTAAGGAAAAAATTATTTAAGCTTGAATATCCAACATATAACCAAGGCAATCCTGTGAACAAAAATTCTCTCAAATATTCACCGAAAACATAAAATACAGGGAAAGCTAGAATCAATCTGTGGTGATCATTGAGACGAAATAAACTCATGAAAAAGAAACTTGTTGCTTGAAAAAGACTCAAAAAAGATGCGATCAAAAAAACAAAAGTATAAGCAGCGAGCTTCGAAGCTCCTCCGTAATTAACTATACTGTTTTCAACCCAACCAGCTCCAAGTACCCAAAGGCTCAAGCCAAAGAAAAAACTTATTACAAAAGTATTTTTGGGTGACTCAAGAACTAGCAGTCTCCACAAACCTGCCAAAAAAAATGGACTTAGGTACCATAAATCAAATGGTTCAAAAGAAAGAACCAAGAGTCCGCCGATTACAGTTGCGGTAAATGATTTTATGATCACCATCAAGGCATCATATCAATAAAAATTTAATCTTTGTTTGACCAATAGGAGATATTTAAGTCATCTAAAAGTAGGCAGGTTTCTTGAATTGGTAAACCCACAACATTGAAGTAACAACCACCAATACCTTTAACAAAGGAAGCACCTAATCCCTGAATGCCATAACCGCCAGCCTTGTCCATTGGTTCTTCAGTTAAGACATATCTCTCGATCTCCTTTGCAGATAGAGATTTCATTTCTACAACTGTGTGAGAATGATTCTGAACAAACTTTATTTCTTTTGATTCAGAGATATGACCTAAAGCTATTCCTGTTGTTACGGTATGAGTGGTTCCGGATAATTCTTTCAACATTCTATGAGCATGATCTTTGGTAGTTGGTTTTCCAAAAATTTTATTTTTATGACTAACCACCGTATCGGCCACTAAAAAAGGCTTAAGAGTTAAATTCTCTTGCAGTATTTTATTTCCAGCTGCTGTGACTTTAGATTTTACTATTCGGTCAAGATATTCTTGAGGGCCCTCGTCTTGCATCTCATCTTCATCAACGTCAATTTCAAGAACTTCGAAATCAACCATCAATTGATTAAGGATATTTTTTCTTCGGGGAGATTTAGAGGCTAGGTATAAGCCTGAAATAGTCACTATTTAATTTTTTCTTCTTTGTAAATAACTCTTTTTCTAATTTTTGGATCAAACTTCATCATTTCAATCTTATCTGGAGTTGAAGTTTTATTTTTATCCGTAGTGTAAAAGTGTCCTGTTCCGGCAGAAGAAACTAACTTAATTTTTTCTCTCATATTTTTTCTCCTCTTGATCTAATGTCTTTTAACACTTCATCAATTCCTTTCTTATCAATAATTCTCATCCCTTTTGCAGAAACAGTAAGAGAAACGTATTTATTTTCAGATTCAACCCAAAATTTATGTTGATTAAGATTGGGCAAAAACCTTCTTTTCGTTCTGTTTAATGCCTTGGAAACATTGTTTCCTGCCATTGGCTTTTTTCCTGTTACCTGACAAACTTTTGACATAACTATATTTTTTATAAATCTGAGGCACGATTTATACCAGAAACTAATGGTTATGAAAACCTATCTAAGTTATATTTCGCATTATGGATCAGCTAATAAATAAAAGGGTTCTCTTGTGCGTGACTGGTGGCATTGCTGCCTACAAATCTGCTGAATTAGTTAGGTTATTCAAAAACTCTGGTTCCGACGTGAGGGTTTTGATGACTAAATCCGCTCAGGAATTTATTACACCTTTAACTATGCAGGCTCTTTCCGGCAACCCAATTCATTCTGATCTTCTTGATCCTGGAGCTGAAGCTGCAATGGGACATATAGAATTGGCTAGGTGGTCAGATATCATTGTCATAGCACCATGCACAGCTGACTCAATTGCAAAACTAGCTTTAGGCAGAGGCGACGATCTTCTTAGTGCGGTTGCTCTATCTACTGATGCACCAATTTTTGTTGCTCCTGCAATGAATCAGGCCATGTGGAGAGATGGGGCGACACAAAACAATATATCCACTCTTGCAGAAAAAAACTTTATTTTTATTGGCCCAGATATTGGAACCCAAGCTTGTGGTGACACCGGCCCAGGAAGAATGACAGAGCCATCGGATATAATTCAACAAGTTTCATTGAACTTTAGTAAAGGTCTATTGGCAGGAAAAAAAATCCTTATCACTGCAGGACCAACGCGTGAGATGATTGACCCTGTTAGATTCATATCAAACCGTAGTTCAGGGAAAATGGGCTTTGCTTTAGCTGAAGCAGCTTGTGATGAAGGCGCTTTTGTTAGTTTGATATCCGGGCCAGTCAATTTACCCACTCCTGAAAGAATATTCAGACATGATGTTGAAACTGCAAAACAAATGTATGACAAAGTAAATGAAATGATAGATGAGATAGATATTTTCATTGCAACCGCTGCAGTTTGTGACATCAAGCCATCTCATCCTTCAAATCAAAAAATCAAAAAACAACAGATACTCGATGCAAACAACATTCTTTTAGAAGAAAATCCTGACATTGTGGCGAGTGTTAAAAAAGCTCATCCAAATAAGAAGGTAATTGGGTTTGCTGCTGAAACTGAGAATGTTCTTGATAACGCTAAACTCAAACTTTCTGAAAAAGAACTTGATCTGATCATTGCAAACGATGTCTCAAATGCTGAGATTGGATTTGATTCCGATGATAACGAAGTGCATTTAATCTCAGAAAAAAATTCAAGGAAAATCAATAAATCTACGAAAGAGAAAGTTTCAAGAGAAATAATCAAATATATATCCGATAATTTAAAGTGATTAGATGGTTATTGGTTAGAATTTTGGGCTTCCTTTTGCCTGATATCATTAAAACTTTCACAGGTAAAAATCAAAAGGAATCTAATTTACCGTTAAATGTAAAATTTAAGATTCTTAATGAAAGGTTAGGTAAAGAATTTCCATTGCCCACCTTTCAGACTGCTGGTTCTGCTGGCCTAGATTTATGTGCATGCATTGAAGAAGATATTTTCATCAATCCAAACGACTCCGTATTAGTGCCTACCGGCTTTAGTATTCATATAGATAATCCTGATTATGCTGCTTTCATTCTTCCAAGATCTGGTTTAGGTCATAAGCACGGTATAGTTTTAGGTAACTTGATTGGATTAATTGATTCGGATTATCAAGGAGAGATCATGGTTTCTTTATGGAATAGATCTGATGAAACATTCACAGTTGAGCCTGGGGCAAGGATTGCTCAAATGGTTTTTTTGCCGGTTATGAATCCTAATTTTTCTATCGTGAAAGAGTTTTCATCGTCAGAGAGAGGAGACAAAGGTTTTGGATCCTCTGGCTTCTAGTTAGCTTAGAAGGTAAATTCTTTTTTTCTCAGCCTAAGATGGCTTGGAGTAACCTCCACCAGCTCATCTTCTTCAATAAACTCCAATGCTTGCTCTAAGGAATGATTTATATGCGGGGTCAGGATTAAATTTTCATCCGTTCCCGCTGCCCTTATATTTGTCAATTGTTTTGCTTTTGTAGGATTTACTGGTAGATCATTATCTCTAGAATGCAAACCTACAATTTGTCCTTTGTATACATCTGTACCATGACCAACAAATAATTTTCCCCTGTTTTGCAGATTAAATAATGAATAGGCAAGTGTTTTTCCAGCCGCCATGGAAACTAAGACACCATTTTGTCTATTCTTAAGTTCATTTGTTTTCGCTTTGTCGTATTTTTCAAATACGCTTGTAAAAATCCCGGTCCCGCTTGTTAAAGTTAAAAATTGAGACCTAAAACCAATAATACCTCTTGAGGGAGCCAAAAATTCTAGTTTTAATCTTCCCTTGCCATCCGGAACCATATCTCTTAATTCTGCTTTTCTTAGACCCATCTCTTCCATGATTGATCCTTGAAACTCCTCTTCAATATCGATCACTACTTGTTCATAAGGCTCATGGATTTCGCCATTGATTTCTTTTTGAATAACTTCAGGCTTGGAGACTCCAAGCTCAAATCCATCTCTTCTCATGCTTTCTATGAGAACTGATAAATGAAGTTCTCCTCTGCCGGATACAATAAATTTATCAGGCGAGTCTCCTTGCTTAACCCTTAATGCAACATTACTGAGTAATTCTTGTTCTAATCGTTCTTTTATGTTCCTTGATGTAACAAATTTTCCATCTTGACCAGCAAATGGAGAATCATTTACTTGAAAAGTCATGCTTACGGTTGGCTCATCTACTTTTAGAGGAGGAAGTGAAGATATATTTTCAGGAGAGCATAAAGTATCTGAGATGAAGAGTTTCTCAATTCCTGAAACGCAAACAATATCTCCTGCATCTGCCTCAGATACCTCAATTCTTTCTAAGCCTCTGTGACTCATCACTTGTAGAACTTTACCTTTTCTTTCTTCTTTATCTGAATCAATAATAACTACTGGATCATTGGGTTTAATTTTTCCAGCTTTAATTCTTCCAATGCCTATTACGCCAACATATTCATTACTATCTAATGCACTGATTTGCATTTGAAAAGGCTTACTCACATCAACTTTTGGAGAAGGGACTTTTTCAATTATTAAGTCCAATAAAGGAGACATATCTTCTTTAATCTCATCAGGCTCTAATCCAGCAACTCCATTTAAAGCAGATGTATAAATAACATCGAAATCCATTTGTTCATCATTACCGCCTAGACGATCGAATAAATCAAAAACCTGATCTAATACCCAATCTGGCCTTGCACCATCTCTATCAATTTTATTAATCAGCAATATTGGATTAAGACCTTGTTCAAAAGCCTTTTCAGTAACAAATCTTGTTTGAGGCATTGGTCCGTCAACTGCATCTACTAAAAGTAGAACTGAATCAACCATGGTTAGAATTCTTTCCACTTCTCCACCAAAATCAGCATGACCTGGAGTATCTACAATATTTATTTTGTAATCTTTCCAATTAATAGCAGTATTTTTGGCAAGTATAGTGATGCCTCTTTCCTTCTCTTGATCGAAAGAATCCATCAATCTTTCTGATCCTAAATCCTTTCTATCTAAAGTTCCAGATTGCTCTAGAAGCTTGTCTACGAGTGTAGTTTTTCCATGATCAACATGAGCAATAATTGCAATATTTCTAATATTTTCCGAATTCATGTAACGAGATGAATTATCAAAGTAACTGATTTATAAATTTTAATTAAGACTTAGGTTCTTCTGCAGATTCATCTCCAGAAGGAGTCTCAGCTGCTGCCTCTTCAACTACAGGAGTCTCAGCTGCTGCTTCTTCAACTACAGGAGATTCCTCTGATTTAGCTTTAGATGAAGGTTTTCTGAATCTTTTATTGAATTTATCAACTCTTCCACCTGTATCAACTAATTTATGCTTACCTGTATAAAATGGATGAGAAGCAGAAGATATATCAAGCGGACAATAGGGATAAGATTTTCCTTCCCATTCTTTTGTTTGATCCGTTTGAATGGTCGAAGGAATAAGAAAGTACTGATCTACACTTGTATCATGAAAAAGTACTTCTCTGTATTCTGGATGAATGTCTCTTTTCACTTTGTTTGCTTAATAAATTTAGTGACGGCATGATACCAGAGAAGTTTTTATTATCAACACATGAAAGATTCTGAATACAATGTTGTAGAAGTAGCTGTTCCAGTACCTGTAAGGAGCAGTTTTTCATATCTCAGTAAAAACCAAATCCTCCCTGGAACCAGAGTAAAGGTTTCTTTTGGTTCAAGATCTTTAATTGGAGTTGTGATTTCTTCATCTACAAAACCTAATTTTCAAAAGGATCTAAAGTCTATTGATTCTGTTTTAGATGATAAGGAATTACTAAACAAAAAAGATATTGAGTTAATTTCATGGCTATCAAATTACTATAAAACTCCAATAGGAGAGGTGGCTAAGCTTTTCTTCCCTCCTTCAATGAGAAAGGAGATTGAAATTCCGGATGAGCAAGAGATTTTTGAGCTTACTCAAAAAGGAGAATTTTACAGCGAAGATCTATTAAAAAAATCTCCTAAGCAACTTGAAATGTTGTCTTATTTCAGAAAAGAAAAAACAGCCACACGTCATGGCTTGAAGAGTATTTCATATGACTCGAGAATTCTTAGAGAGCTTATAAAGAAAGAGCTTATTTCTAAAAAGAAAATCAAATATAAAGAAGAAATTCAATACGAAACTACAGAAAACTTTCTTGAACTAAACAACGAGCAAAAGGCAGCCTATGAGTCTTTCAAAGAATCTTTAGGATCTTTTAATGTGCATCTTTTATTCGGCGTCACTGGAAGTGGTAAGACTGAAACGTACATGCATATTGTTAGAGATGTATTAGAAAATCATAAACAAGTTGCAGTCTTGGTTCCCGAGATTGGCTTGACCGGATCTTTAGAAAAATCACTTAAAAGTAGATTTGGAAATAAGGTAGTCACAATGCATTCTTCTTTGTCTAACAAAGACAGACAAAGATCTTGGAAGTCAATTCAATCATCAAGTGCAAAAATTATCCTAGGCACAAGATCTTCTATTTTTACCTCAACTCCTGATTTAGGACTCATTATTGTTGATGAAGAGCATGACTCTTCATATAAACAAAATGAGATGCCTTGTTATTCAGCCAGAGATACAGCCATTTATAAGGCAAAGTTGCATGATTGTCCTATTGTTTTGGCATCTGCAACTCCAAGCCTTGAGTCGTTCAATAATGCCAAACTAAAAAAATATGCTTTGAATAAACTTGAGGAAAGAGTAAGTGAAGCTAGCAAGCCAAAACTCGAGTTAATTGATCTTCGAGGTAAAGAAATTATTTCAGGGCTTGCCACAAATACGATAGCTGAAATTAAGAAAGAACTTACCAATGGAAATCAAGTGATGATCTTTCAAAACAGAAGAGGTTATTCACCTGTAGTTGTTTGCGAGTCATGTGGGTGGTCGCCTAATTGTCCAAACTGTGACGTTAGAATGGTCTATCACAAACAAACAAATAAATACTCTTGTCATCATTGTGGATATGCTGAAAATTACTTTCAAGAATGCAAAGTTTGTCCAAACAACGAGCTATCTTTCTATGGAGCAGGAACCGAAAAATTAGAGGAGTCTTTAAGAACTATTTTTCCTGATTTCCCCATCTTAAGAATAGATAGCGATATTTCATATAAAAAAGATCTGAATACTTTGTTAGCTCAACCGTTAAAAGGAGATCCTATGATTCTAGTTGGCACGCAGATTCTTGCCAAAGGTCATCACCTCCCAGATATCACCTTGGTAGTTATTTTAGACGGAGATTTCAGCCTCTACAGTCTTGACTTCAGAGCAACGGAAAGAATGAATCAACTAATCACACAAGTATCAGGCAGATCAGGAAGAGGCAACAAGTCCGGAAAGGTATTGATTCAAACTTTTGTGCCTGAGCATCCAAGTCTTGAAAAGGTTGTCGATTCTAGTTACGAGACTCTTGCGGAAAATCTTCTTCAAGACAGAAATCAAAATAAGCTTCCTCCTTTTTATCATTCGATAAATTTAATAACAGAATCAACTTCTTATATCTCTTGCAAAGAAGAATTAAATAAAATTAGAAGCATGTTTGTAAATCCTCACATTGATGTGATTGGACCTCAACCATGCATCATTGAAAAAAGAAAAAACATCTTTAGGTGGCAAATTTCAGCAAAAAGTAAAAATAGAACTCTGCTACACAACTCTCTCAATAGAGTATTAGAAAATCATAAGATTATTGGCAACAAAGTTAGGTTATCTATTGACGTAGATCCTTTATGATATTGATCAGCCTCTTTTCATCATTGTCGCAATGATTTAACTCAATAATATAATCAGGATTATTAAAATATCTCTTTGATTTTTCTGGCCATTCAACCAAAGTGATGGCATTTTCCTCGGTTAAATAATCTTCCACCCCAATAGCTTGAAGTTCTTTATCGTCTTCAATTCGGTACAAATCAAAATGAAAAACTTTTAAATTATCAGATTCGTATGACTCTACTATTGTAAAGGTTGGACTTTTTACAAATTCATCAAAGCCAAGCTCTTGAATTAATCCTCTTACAAAAGTTGTTTTCCCTGCTCCCAAATTTCCTATCAAGTTTATAAGAAGGGAATTTTTAAATCCTTTAATTAAAGAGGCAAAATTTTTTGCTTTGTCCTCAGTTTCCTTTTCGCCGATTAATTCTTCCAATGTCTATATTAATATTTGTCTCACTTACAACTCTAAATCGACAAGATGATCTAGAAGAATACTTGGTCTAAGAGATCTTTGACCATAATTCTCTTGCAGGCTATCGCAAGCAACCGCGTGGTGAAAAACGCCCAATATAGATGCTTCCTTAGAAGACAGTCCTTGTGCTAAATAACCTGAAATCATTCCACTTAAGACATCTCCCATACCACCAACAGCCATTCCAGGATTGCCAGCCGGGCAAATTGAAAAAGAGCCTCCATCATAAACAATTGTTTCTTTACCTTTTAATACAACAGTGCCTGGATATAGATCAAATAATTTTTTTGCGATAGTCTGTCTATTTTTTTGACTGCTAATTTTATTAGCTTTTAATAGCCTTGTTGCCTCTCCTTCATGAGGAGTGATGATTAAGTTTTTTCTGGGAATCTTGAAGTCTAAGATCTTAGGTAATAGGTTCAATCCATCTGCATCAATCAAAATGGGCAAATTCCTTTTTTTGGCAGCATGCAAAGATTTATAAAGAACTTGCTCGGACCAAGCATTGGTTCCAAGTCCTGGTCCTATGCAAAGCACGTTAGGTTTTAATAAATGATCATCCAAATCTTGACCTGAGTTTACTGGTTTTGCCATTACCTCTGGACAATAGCTTAAGGCTGCAGTCACGTTCTCTGATCTAGTGGCCAGACTAACTAATCCAGCGCCACAAGATATAGCTGCTGTGGATGCAAGAATTCCTGCTCCACCAAATCCTTCGTTTCCGGCGACAACTAAGACATGTCCGAAAGAATGTTTATTAGCATTCGGAATTCTTTTCAGCTTTTTTAGTATTGACCTTACTTTATTTTCCATTTTTTCAATTAGATGTTTGTAAATATAGTGTTATTCTATTTCTTTTCAAAAATAATTTTAGTCAATGTCCGATAAAGATTCGAATAAAGAGCATCAATATAAAATAAATCACAGCATTGCTGATCCAAATCAAGAGGCTGCAACCCCAGTGCCTGCCGCCACAGTTTTATTGGTTAGAGAAGGGAAAACCACCCCAGAGGTTTTTATGATCCAAAGAGCAGCCAAAACAAATTTTGGCGGCGCTTGGGTTTTTCCAGGCGGTAAGTTAGATCAAGAAGACTACCAAGAGTCCCTGTACGATAAATGTGGAGGACTAAATGATCAAAAAGCTTCTGAAATCTTGGGCATCGAATCCTCAGGTTTGGGTTATTGGGTAGCTTGCATCAGAGAATGCTTTGAAGAATGCGGAGTTCTTTTAGCCTATACCGAAGACAAGAAACTATTCAATCCAGATGTCGAGCAACAAAAAATTCTTGATTCTTATCGTGATAAGTTAAATAACGGAGAGCATGTTTTAAATGAACTTTGCGAAGAATTTAATCTGACTCTTGCCACGGATCATCTAGGATTTTTGTCTCATTGGATTACCCCAAAAATGGAAAAACGTAGGTACGACACTAGATTTTTTGTCGCGCTTTCACCGGAACATCAAAAAGCAGAGCACGATGGTGGCGAGGGAGTTAAGAGCACTTGGATTACTCCAGAGGAAGCACTAACAAAAGGTGCTGAAGGAACTTTTCCGATTATCATGCCAACCATAAAAAATCTTGAAGCTATTTCAGGATTTTCAACAACTGAGGATCTACTAGACGATAAATCTAAAAATAATCACCAAAAGTCTCCCTCCATACTTCCAAAATTTTTCATGGAAGATGGAAAGCTAGTAGGACTTTTGCCAGGGGATGAAGGTTATGAAGATCACTGAGCTATCACCTTTAGTAAAAAGATTAACTGCAGGCAACGCAAGTGTCTTTACAGGACCTGGAACAAATACTTATATAGTCGGTAAAGAAAATTTCACAGTCATCGATCCTGGACCAGCCATTGAAGAACATATCAAAGATATTGTAAAAGTTTGTGGAGAGGATATTTCACAGATTCTTGTGACACACACGCATCCAGATCACTCACCTGGGGCAAAATTACTTCACCAAAGGACTGCGGCTCCAGTGATGGGTATGTATGCCAAGTATCCAAAGCATCAAGATAGAACTTTTAAACCAAACAAAGAACTTTCAGAAGGAGATGAGATCAAAGAAGTCGATCATACTTTGATTGCTATTCATACTCCTGGACATGCATCTAATCATATTTGTTTTTTCTTAGAAGAAGAGAAAATGTTATTTACTGGAGATCACATCATGGAGGGATCTACGGTTGTAATTTCTCCTCCCGACGGAAACATGAGGGAATACATTGATTCTTTAGAAAAGCTGAAAGCACTTGGTATCGAAACCATTGCACCTGGACATGGTGAAACCATGCGAGATGCTAATGCTGTTGTTGACTGGATAGTAAGCCATAGGATGTTTAGAGAGAAAAAAGTAGTTGATGCAATAACTGAGTTAAATCGATGCACGATAGATGAACTTTTGCCAAAAGTTTATGATGATGTTGGAAGTCACTTGCACGGCATCGCAAAATCTTCTCTAGAGGCTCACTTAATAAAGTTGATAGAAGAAGAAAAAGTAACTAAAGATAAAGATATCTATATCTGGGGCTAACTTTAATCTGGAAGTCTTACTCCGCAGCCCCCAATACCACAATAACCGTTTGGGTTTTTCGCAAGGTATTGTTGATGATAATCCTCAGCATAAAAGTAATCTTCTAATGGAAGAATTTCAGTCGTGATTTCAGGGTATCCTTCTTTTTTTAGTGCTTTGCTGTAATTCACTTCATCCAATAAAGTTTGATCAGAGTAATAAATTGCAGATCGATATTGTGTTCCCATGTCATTGCCTTGTCTCATCCCTTGAGTAGGGTCATGACCCTCCCAAAAAATCTTAAGTATTTCTTGCAAGGAGATAATTTTGGGATCAAACACCACATGCACAACCTCGGTATGTCCGGTTAGGCCACTACAAACTTCCTCATAAAGAGGGTTAGGCGTAAAGCCTCCTGCATAACCAACCGAAGTAACATAAACTCCTTCTTTATTCCAAAAAAGTCTCTCAGCTCCCCAGAAGCAGCCCATCCCAAGAAATATTTCAGACATACCTTCAGGAAAGGGACCTATCATTGAAGAGTTATTTACAAAGTGACTTTCGTTAAACTGCATTTCATCAGTTCTTCCAGGGAGAGAATCTTGCTCATTCACCATTAGGATTTTTTTGGATCTATCTATAAAAAACATAATTATTTATTTAATCGATTGTTGATCAAATGGTCAACTACACTTGGATCAGCAAGGGTTGTCGTATCTCCAAGATCATGGATCTCATTTGCAGCAATTTTTCTCAAAATTCTTCGCATAATTTTTCCTGACCTCGTTTTAGGCAAGTCAGGAGAAAATTGAATAATGTCTGGTTTAGCAATGGCACCAATCTCTTTAGCTACCAAATCCACTAATTCTTTCTTTAGAGAGTCTTCACCCGAAGAACCTATCATTAGGGTAACGTAACAGTAAATTCCTTGCCCTTTTATTTCATGTTCATAACCAACAACAGCAGCTTCTGCGACTTGCTCATGCAAGACTAATGCACTTTCTATTTCAGCGGTGCCAAGCCTATGTCCTGAGACATTTAAAACATCATCAACCCTTCCTGTTATCCAAAAATATCCATCTTCATCTCTTTTAGCCCCATCCCCAGTAAAATAATATCCAGGGTAAGTTTTAAAATATGTATCAATGCATCTTTGATGATCTCCATACACTGATCTGATTTGAGAGGGCCATGGATCTTTGATGGCTAAATTACCTGAACCTGCTCCAGATATTTCTTTGCCATTTTCATCTAGAAGCACAGGATTTACTCCAAGAAATGGCTTAGAAGCACTGCCAGGTTTCTGAGATGTCAAAGCTGCTAGGCCAGTTATCATCATTGCTCCAGTTTCTGTTTGCCACCAGGTGTCGACAATTGGACATTGACTATTACCCACCACATTAAAATACCATTCCCAAGCCTCTGGATTTATTGGTTCTCCAACGGTTCCTAGTACTTCTAAAGATCCCCTATCAGTTTTTTTTACAGGCTCATCACCTTGAGCCATTAATGCTCTTATCGCTGTTGGAGCTGTATAAAAAATATTTACCTTATATTTATCCACAATATCCCAAAATCTTGAATAATCTGGATAAGTTGGGACTCCCTCGAAAATAACTGAGGTAGCACAGTTCATTAGAGGACCATAAACAATATAAGTATGACCGGTTATCCAACCTACGTCCGCCGTGCACCAATAAACCTTGTCTTTTTTATAATTGAATACAAGTTCGTGAGTTATTCCAGAAGAGAGAAGGTATCCAGCTGTTGTATGCAAGACTCCTTTTGGTTTTCCGGTTGAACCAGACGTGTAAAGAATAAAAAGTGGATCTTCAGAATCCATTGGCTCACATTCACAGTGAGGTTCAAAATTTGAAATTACGTCAGAGTAGGCAACATCAATCTCAGGATTTATATTAATTGCTGTATCTGTATTTTTTACAACTATAACAGTGTGAACATTAGGACATTGCTCTACTGCGGAGTCCACATTGTTTTTTAGAGGAACTTTTTTACCTCCTCTTAATCCTTCATTTGCTGTAATTATCGTTTGACAATTAGAATCAAGAATTCTGTCTTTCAATGATTCGACAGAAAATCCTCCAAAAACTACTGAATGTACCGCACCAATTCTTGCGCAGGCCAGCATTGAATAAATAGCCTCCAGAATCATTGGCATGTAAATACAAACCCTATCTCCTTTTTTTATTCCTCTTGATTTAAGTAAATTAGATAATCGACATACCTCTTCATGTAATTCTTTGTAAGTAATTTTTTTAGATGTGCTGCCATCGTCACTTTCCCAAATGAAAGCGATGTCATTGCCATTATTTTCAAGATGTTTATCAACGCAATTAAAGCAAGCATTTAACTTACCATTAGAAAACCATTCAAACTCAGCTTTTTCCATATTTGTGGAAAGCACATCATCAAAAGGCTTTATCCAATTTAACCTTGATAGAGCTTGCTCACCCCAAAATTCTTTTGGGTTATCTATGGAGAATCTATAAAGTTCACTGTATTTCTCCTCAGAAATAAGCGGAACAAGATTAGATTTTTTTGGTACTGGAAAGATCTTATCTGACATTTTCAAACTAGCTTTTTTACTTTTTTCAATGATAAACCATTCCCCTCAACGAAAGGGCAACTTATTTCTTCCAAGCATGCAATAAAAAAATCCCTATTTTTCCAATCATAATGAGGAATTGTCAGATTGGGAGTTGAGATTTCTTCATCGCCATAAAAAACAATATCTATATCAATTATTCTTGGCCCCCATCTTTCTTCTCTAACTCGACCTAAATTATCTTCTATAGATAAGACCTGATCGAGTAACTCAAAAGGATTTAACTTTGTTTTAATATGGATGGCCTGATTTAAATAGTCCCTTTGTTTAATTGGACCGTAACTTTTGGATTGATAAATTGACGAAGTAGTAATTATTTTAGTGTTTTTAATCCTCTCGATAAGAAGAATAGCTTTTTTTAGGTAATTTTGTGAATTGCCAGAATTACTGCCTGTAACTAGGTAGACCTGATCAGATCCATTAGGCATTTTTATCCGTATTGTTGCTTTTCTTTAATCTCTTCGATTGTTTTACAATCAATGCATTGTGTTGCAGTGGGCCTTGCTTCAAGTCTTTTAATTCCTATCTCAATACCGCAAGTTTCACAGAAGCCGTAAAAATTATCTGATAGATCCTTCATAGACTGTTCAATTTTTGAAATGAGTTTCCTTTCTCTGTCTCTTTTTCGTAGTTCAAGCATGAATTCCTCTTCTTTAGATGCTCTATCTACAGAATCAGGGAAATTACCTTGATCAGTCTGAATTAAATTTTCGGTTTTTTCTTGCTCTTCGTGAAGGGCATTTTTCCATGCTTGTAAAATATTTTCAAAATGCTTTTTTTGATTAGCATTCATATATTTTTCATTTTTTTTCGATTTGTAAGGCTGAAAGGTGCTAGAAAAATTTGAAAAATCAGAAATATCAATATTAGATTTTTTAGGAGCTTTTTTTTTGGCAGCCTTCTTTGTAGTTGATTTTTTTGCAGCCCTCTTTGCAGGAGCTTTTCTTGCAGTGATTTTTTTAACTGATTTTTTTACTGCCTTTGCTGCTTTAGTTGATGACTTTGTTTTTGCAGGAACTTTCTTTGAGGAAGCTTTTGGTTTAGATTTTGTTTTTTTTGCTGTAGCCATCAATTAGAAATTTAGGTTGTGCAAGATAGCAAAAGAAACTTTAATTTACTAGTTTTTTTTAAAGTGAATTGAATTCTTTTTGGTACTTTAAATAGTCTTCTCTTTGCAGCCTAGGACCAAAAACGGTTACGCCCCTTGAAGCTAAAAAACATCCAAATTTCGCAGCTTCTTCATTTGAGGATCCTCCAAGCAAACGATTTAAAACGGCTCCAGCAAACATATCTCCAGCTCCATTTGTATCTAATGGATCCACTTTGTATCCTTCAATATATTCAATATCACTATTTTCAAGGATCATAGCTCCTTTAGAGCCAAGAGTTACGAAAACTTTTTTTGAATACTCTCCGAGTTTCTTTATTGCATGCTCAAGGTTTTCTAAATCAGTTATTACTTTTGCTTCTTCATCGTTACAAAACAAAACATCAACTTTGGAATTCAAAACATTTAGCATCCTTTCCTTAAATGCTGACACTATGTTTGGATCTGATAAAGTGAAAGCAATTTGAACATTTTTACTTTTTGCCAATCTTATTGCTTCCATGCAAGCATCATAAGAATCATCTCCGCTCATCATATACCCTTCCAAATATATTAATTTGCTATCATTAAATATCTCATCAGCTACATCTGTGGCAGACAAATCAGAGCTTATTCCTAAGCAGGTACTCATTGTTCTTTCAGCATCTGGACTTACCATGACCGTGCAAGTTCCGGAATTTATATTTGAATCTAGCATGACTGAGTGATCTATATTCACTCCTGCATCAGAGAGATCGTCTAAATAAAAATTACCATTCTTGTCATTTCCTACCTTACATATATAGCTGCAGGATGATCCTAAAATCGATGCAGCAAAAATAGTATTAGTTGCAGATCCTCCACAAGCTAAACTGGGTTTTCCATACTCTTTTTCTAAGCTATTTAGTAAATTAGTTTGTTCGTCAGAATCAACTAAATGCATAGTTCCTTTTTCAAAACCTTTTTTCTTTAGAAAAGAATCAGTTACGTGAAATTCACTGTCAACTAGGGCATTTCCAAGTCCAATGAGATCGAATTTAGCCATTTAACTTCCTTTAATAATTTTTTTTATTTTCTTTAAAGCTCTTGAAGGTGAATCATTATTAAAAAGAAATTTTGAAATTGCAAAAAAATTATAATTATCCTTTAAAAGTACTCCTATATTTTTTTCATCAATTCCTCCAATCGCAATTAAAGGCTTAGAAGAATTCTTTATCAAAAGAGATCTTTGATTAGCATTCACTAAAACAGTATCAGTCTTAGTTGTTGTTCTAAACATTGAGCCAACAGCTAAATAATCCCAGTCAAATAAATCGACAGGGGGATTTTTCACGAGACCTAGATTATTTTTGCAAGAAAGACCTATGACTTTTTCTCTAAAATATGAGCTAAATACTTTTTTTTGATCATCAGGTTTTTTAAGAAAGTTCTCATAATCTTCCATCCCTAAGTGGACGCCATCAGCATTTAAATCTTTTGCAATCTCTATGTGATCATTAATGATCAATTTACAGCTATGATTTTTTGTGAATTTTACTATCTTGCTAGCCACAGAATATATCTGATCTAATGTGTCAGCCTTTCTTCTGATTTGGAGAAAATTAATTTTTGCCTCTATCAATTCTTGTGACTTTTCTATCAATTCATTTTCTTCAATATCATCTGGAGTAATTGCGTAAATGCCTTTCATAACAATTTTTGACCCTTTCCAATTTTCTTGAAAAGTTTCAAGTATGAGGAAGTTTGATTGCTTGCCTTTTCACAAGCGTCTACAACAGAGAATTTTTTTGCTAAAAAAATAGTTAACAAAGATGAGAGCATACATCCCGTTCCATGAAAATTTCCTTTTAAAAGATGATTCTTAAATTGAAGTGGATCAGATCCATCGCTAAATAAATAATTCACAATCTTGTTATTTTTAATTTTGCCAGTGACTAAAGTATTTTTAATCCCTAATTCATAAAAGAACTTGATTGAATTTTCTATATTATTTTTATTACTTAATTTAAGAAGTTCATCTTCATTAGGTGTTACGATACTAGCTAGAGGTAATAATTCATCTCTCATAAATTCGATAGCTTTTTTATTTAAAAAAGACTTCCCAGATGTTGGCCCAATTACAGGATCTATCACAACAGGCATTTTTGTTTTTACTAGAAAATTCTTTATTACTCGAGCAATCTCATAGCTACCAATCAGGCCAATTTTGATTGCATCTGGTTTTATATCATCAAGAATGAAATCTAATTGTTTTTTAAATACTTTCTCAGTTGCAGGAAAATTATCTTTAGATTTCTGTGAATTTTGGACAGTTTCACTAGTTATTAAAGTCAGTGGATGACATTCATTAAGGCGACAAATATTAGCATCCATCATCACTCCAGCCCCTCCGCTTGGATCATGCCCCCCTATAATTAAAATTTTCTTTTTCATGTTTTTTGATTTCAATTTAGTATAATTCCCAGCCGTTTTTAAATATAGATAATGAAAAAAATTAAAATCGCCATAGCAGGAGTCACGGGATACTCTTCTGTATATGCGTCATCAAGTTTCGGAGATAGGCTGGAAGAATCATCCTCTGTCAAAAAGAAAGATGAAGTCTTAATTATTTCAGATATTGATAAAGCATCTTTTTCTAATATTGATGCCATCTTCTTTTGTACTCCTCACGGTTTTTCAATGAATTATGTTTCAAAGATATTATCTGCAGGAGTCAAAATTATCGATTTATCAGCTGATTATAGATTCAATGATGCAGATAGATGGAAGAAAAATTATGACACTGATCATAAAGATCCTATAAATTTGAAGGAGAGCATCTATGGTTTGCCAGAACTTTTCAGGGACGACATAAAAATTTCTCACTTAGTTGCGGTGCCAGGTTGCTATCCAACTGCAAGTCTCTTGTCACTAATGCCGATCATGAGCCAGCTAAAAAGTAACGATATCATCATAGATGCTAAATCTGGTTACAGTGGAGCTGGAAAAGCAAAATCTGAAGGGGGCCTCGCAGAGTCGATGAAAGATAACTTTAAAGTTTACTCTCCTGATTTTCACAGGCATGAGGATGAGATCAAATACTATGCAGACAAAATCATGGATCAGAAATTTAATGTTTCGTTTGTTCCCCACTTACTCCCTCACTTCAGAGGGGAGTACATAACAGCATATGTTGAACCTGAAGATATAAACAAAGATTTCCAAAAAATTTACGAAGATTACTATGTCGATGAAAAACTAGTAAAAGTTTTAAAAAAAGGTACAGTACCTGAAATAACAAATATAAGCGGGATGCCAACTTGCGAAATTGCCGTTAGTGCCAAAATAAGCAGCAATAAATTAATCATAAATGCTGCCTTAGACAACCTACTTAAAGGTGCAGCAAGTCAAGCAGTTCAGTGTTTTAATCTTATGCATGACATAGATGAGTTTCATTCGCTAAAATATTGATAATGATAGAAAAATTTGAACCCAAAGAAATTTTCTTAACAGAAAATGCAATTTCAAAAATTCTCTCATTGAGAGAAGAAGAATCAAATAAATCTCTTATGTTAAGAGTTTTTGTTACTGGTGGTGGCTGTTCAGGTTTCCAATATGGATTCAAATTTGATGATCAAAAAGATGATGAGGACACTCTTGTAGATTTTGATGGTGCAGACGTTGTCGTAGATCCTCTAAGTATGCAATATGTATTTGGATCTACTATAGATTATGTACAGAATCTTGAGGGAGCAAAATTTGTTGTTGATAATCCAAATGCTGCAACTCAATGCGGTTGCGGAGCATCCTTTTCAATTTAATTTTTGTTAATCTCGCCTAATAAGCTAGGCTTAGCGCCTGTTGAAAGCTTTAAGTATATTTTTTCCCCAGCAAGCCTTTTTTTTGCCAACCAAGCAAAAGTTGCAGCTTCAATATATTTTGGCTTAAGTCCCAAAGTATTTATATTTTTTATTGGAAACGACGATCCAAGAAGTATCTTTAATCTTGATACCAGAAACTTATTTTCTGCTCCGCCACCACAGAGGTAAACAGAAGCTTTTTTGATAGGACAAAAATTTTCGATGCTTTTAAAGATTGATCGAGCGGTTATTTCTGTTAGGCAGGCTGCTTGATCAGCAGAAGAAGCTTTTCCAAGTTTTATTTGGAATCAATCATACAGTTGCCTGGACCACAATCCCATCCAAAGGAGTTCCCTTTTTTTGGAATGAATGTCATATTTGAAATTCCACCTATGTTTATGATGAGCCTGTCTTCGGTAGAAGATTTAAAAAACTCCTTATGAAAGGATGGAGTTAAAGGTGCTCCTTGACCTCCATTTTTTATATTGGCCTGTCTGAAGTTAGATACAGTGGTTATATTTGTTTCTCTTCCTATTAAAAATGGGTCTCCTACTTGAAGAGAAAATGTTTTCCTTCCTTGTCTTTTATGCATAAGAGTTTGTCCGTGAGATCCAATTGCACAAATTTCACTAGCCTTGAAAGGGGTTTTTTTAATGAGCTTATTTATTGTCTTGGCTGAAATTTCTCCTACCTTATTATCAATATCTTTCAGAACCCCTTTAGAAGGAAGTTTCTTATTTCTTGATATATCTAAGATCGCATCTTTAAGTTTTTCATCGTATTTGGTGGAAGCAAAGTTTAAAAAAGATATCTTTTTATCAATTTTGAATAACCCTGCATCTATTGAATCTGCACTCGTCCCAGACAGGACTCCGATGAACAAGTTACTCTTCAATTTTTTCTTCATTTGAACTGAAAAGCTTTTTTTTAAGTGTGTTCATTTTCAAATCAAGAGCTAAAGCAAAATTCGTAAAATCTTCTTTATTTTCTGATTCGATAGGCTTGGCATTAGGGAATTTAACTCTCAAGGGGTCTGTATGCATCCCATTCACTCGGAATTCATAATGAAGATGCGGTCCAGTTGCTAGACCAGACTTACCCACATAACCAATAATGTCTCCCTGATCAACTTTAGAGCCAACTTGAAGACCTTTGGCATATCCTGACAAATGAGCATATCTAGTTGTGTATTCATTAAAATGCCTTATCTCAATTAATCTTCCATATCCGCCCTTATTTGCTCTAAAGATTACAGTTCCTTCACCTGTAGCTCTGACTGGTGTGCCAGTTTTCGCAGCATAGTCAACACCAGTATGAGCTCTTATGGTATTCAAAATAGGATGTTTTCGATTCAAGTTGTATTTTGAACTCACATAACTAAATTCTACGGGAGATCTCAAGAATGCCTTTTTTAAGTTATTTCCTTCTTGTGAAAAATAGTCCTTTTTGCCATCTTGAAAATATCGAACAGCACTGAATTTATTTTCACCCCTATAAAAATTAGCAGAAATTATGTCCCCGTTTCTTACCTTGTTGCCTTTCCAATAAAGTTGCTCATATATAAGCTCAAAACTATCTCCAGATCTTATGTCATAAATAAAATCAATGTCCCAGCCAAATATGTAAGCTAAATCCATGATTATACTTTCAGGAATATTGCTTTTTTTTCCGGACATAAAGAGTGAATCTTCAATCGTTGCTGAATGATAGATTTCTTCTTTATCAAGAATTCTTGAAAACTTAGATATTTTAAATAAACCATTTTTGAAGATTGCCTCGTATCCATCCATAAAATTTGATGTCACTGAAATTGATGCTGGATTCATTAAAAAATCATGAACAATTTCTACGAAGTCTCCTTCTTTGATTCTGGCCATTCTTTCTGAACCTTTTGCTCTTACTAAGGCTTGGATAAACCTATCTGGAATATTTTCGTTTCTTAGAATCTTTATTAAATTATCCTGACTCTTAACTTTTATCTGCTTGTATACCTTTTTGTCATCTGTCTCTTGTTGCCCTAGTTTTATTGTTTCTCGCTCATATTTTATTTCTTCATCAGCAGGTAAAGATAAAGAAAACTCCTCTAATCCTCTTGGTAATGAGAAGTACATCAGAGCTATTAAAGAACTTATTAATAAGAATATGATTCCTAAATAAATTCGAATTTCTTTAAAAAAACTAAGCATTAATTGAATTTTAAATTAAAAAAATAGGTAAATAAGGTTGATCTAAATTATCATAAACACAGATCATGGATAAAGATACTAAACAAGCTCTTGAAATTATCAAAAGAGGTTCTGATGAAATCATACCCGAAGACTCTTTTAAGAAATTATTAACATCTAAAAAAAAACTTACAGTTAAGGCTGGATTTGATCCTACCTCAGCAGACCTGCATTTAGGGCATACGGTACTTATAAACAAACTCAAAGCATTTCAGGATTTAGGACATACGGTAATATTTTTAATAGGAGATTTTACTGGCTTAATTGGTGATCCCTCAGGAGTCAACGAGACAAGACCAAATATCGATGAAAAGAAATTAATAGAGAATTCGAAAACTTACGCTGACTCTCCTCGATAATGACTGTTGCGAGAATGCTAGAAAGAGATGACTTTAAAAAAAGATATGAAAATAATAAGCCGATTTCTTTGCATGAATTTTTATATCCACTCGTTCAAGGATATGACTCCTTTGCGCTGAAAGCAGACATCGAATTAGGAGGAACTGATCAAAAGTTTAATCTTCTAGTCGGTAGAGAAGTTCAGAAACATTACGGACAGAATGAGCAAGTAATTATTACCGTACCTTTATTAGAAGGATTAGATGGCGTTAAAAAGATGTCTAAATCTCTCAATAACTACATAGCTTTAAATGACAAACCAAATGAAATGTTTGGAAAAGTTATGTCCATATCTGATGATTTAATGTGGAGATATTTTGATTTACTCAGCTTCAGATCTAATGATGAGATAACTTCATTTAAGGATAAGGTTAAAAACGGAGAGAATCCTATGACCTTTAAAAAGAAACTTGCCACAGAGATTGTTGAAAGGTTTTATGACAAGAAATCATCAGAGAATGCCGAGATAGCATTCACAAATGTTTTTAGTAACAAGTTAGAACCTAATGAAGTCCCTATTTTTGAAATAAATGAAACCTCTGGGATTTCAATCGTTGAACTTCTTACTCATGAGGATTTAGGTAATGAATTTATTCAAAGTAAGTCAGAGTGTAGAAGATTGATAAAACAATCAGGGATTAAAATGAACAATAAAAAAGTTGAAAATCCTGATCTTTTGATAAATTTGGGAGAAGAAAATTACTTCCAAATAGGTAAAAGAAAGCATCTAAGAATTAAGCTGGTAAGTTAAAAAAAATAGTACTTTGTTTTTTTTTAAACAAATGTATACTGACCGTCCCGAACGCCAAAAATCCTTTTTTTTTTGCGCATTTGCAGGGGTGTTTTTTTACAGTTTATTCAAGTAATTCGTGCGGGCACTTGCCTTAAATATTAAGGTTCGTGCAATTTTTTTAGAAGTTTTTTAAAACTTCATTTGATGAGTTGTTACACGACAACTCACACTCGTAATTGATGTTCATTTATTGAGCGTCCATTTTTAAACTGAAGAGTTTGATCATGGCTCAGATTGAACGCTGGCGGCAAGCCTCATACATGCAAGTCGAGCGAGAACGTTACTTCGGTAGCTAGTAAAGCGGCGGACGGGTGAGTAACGCGTAGGAATCTACCTTTCAGCGGGGGATAGCTCGGGGAAACCCGAATTAATACCGCATACACCCTAAGGGGGAAAGAGGGCCTATCCTTGGAAGCTCTCGCTGTTAGATGAGCCTGCGTGAGATTAGTTTGTTGGTGGGGTAATGGCCTACCAAGACTACGATCTCTAGCTGGTCTGAGAGGACGATCAGCCACACTGGGACTGAGACACGGCCCAGACTCCTACGGGAGGCAGCAGTAGGGAATATTGGACAATGGGGGCAACCCTGATCCAG
>LULI01000104.1_pt1 | contig 48062 bp, 44 predicted proteins | sample 728191 | NCBI WGS metagenome assembly LULI01 (sample SAMN03860293, study PRJNA289734) | marine metagenome | biome: seawater column; feature: ocean; material: water; isolation source: Red Sea water column Station 169 - depth 50m | place: Saudi Arabia: Red Sea | collected 2011-10-15 | depth 50 m | reverse complement strand
CTCAAAGACAGATATGGTAATTCTTGAAGGAATTTATTCTGATGAAAAAAATATAGATGGTGAATATATTAATCCTGATCATATAAACGAATTAACAAATTATGTTCAATCTATTGATTCAAATGTAAATGAATTTTCAGGATCATTAGACATAAAAGATGGGCAAATATTATCAGAAAATATAACTGTAATTCATTCTAGATCAATTGCAGAAGATATAAGAATCTCTAATTCAATTGATGATGGTTTATTTTCAGGAAAACTTGACGTTAAAAATGGAAAAATATCAGAACAAGTTACTATAAATGGTAAATCACTTGTAAGCTCCGCCGAATTGACAGCAAAAGCATTCTCGCAAGGAATACTTGGTCAATATGGTGGTAAGTTAGTAGCTATAGCCTTATTATTATTCGCATTTTCTACATCAATAACCTGGTGTTACTATGGGGATAGATCAACTGCGTATATTTTTGGAGAGAAGGGCGTTGTTTGGTATAGAAATTTCTATGTTTTATGTTTTGTTTTAGCTGCAGTTATTGATACAACTGTAGTTTGGAACATTGCTTATGTTGTTGTAGCACTTGTATCGATCCCAAACTTAATTGCTATGTTTGTTCTCAGAAAGGAAATGAAATCTCTCTCTGATAATTTTGAAATTAAATAGCATAATCAATTTGAATAAAATCAAAAATTTATTATTGTTTATTGCAATTCCCTCAATCTTTTCATGTGGAAGCGGAGGTGGAGCTGATACTCAAAATACAATAGTTAATAATGTTCCTATTTCATATTCTTATTCACCACCTTTAGGAAAATCGATAGATAATTGTGTTGCTAAAAGTGATAGTGCAAATTGGCAAGAAGACTTTCTCAATTCTGAGTTAGATATTTCTAAGTGGTCATTTGATGAAGGTTGCAACAATAATGGTGGAGGTTGTAATGGCAATAATGAATACCAAAACTATACACTGAATGATTCTGATAATCTCTTTATTGAAAATGGCTTTTTGAAAATTCAACCTATATATGAAATAAATACAGGTTCTGATAATGTTACTCAGAATTATACCTCAGCAAAAATCATGACAAAGGATAAATTCCCAATTGATATTAATAGCAGGGTAACTATTTGTTTTAAACTTCCTGAGGGAACTGGTTTGTGGCCAGCCATCTGGATGCTTCCTTTTGACAATTCTCCCTGGCCTAGTGGAGGTGAAATAGACCTTATTGAAGCAAAAGGTAGGTCATATCCCATTGATGGATCACCAGGACAATCTAATATAATAAGTTCTGCTGTTCATTTTGGAACACAATGGCCTGATCATAAATATATTGTTAATGAATTTTATTCATCAATTGAAAACAATTATCAAGATTTTTTTCATTCGGTTACTTTAATTTTTCAAAATAATAAAATTGATATTTATGTTAATGATGAAACGACTCCCCACCTCAGTGTTGATCCATCAATTTATCCTTTAAATCAATATGCATATCCATTCAATAGACAATATTATTTAATTATTAATGTTGCTGTAGGTGGAAATTTTGATTCTGGAAGAGTTGAACCATCTGAAATTTGTATTGATTCAAGTTGTTCAAATTTTATAGATAATCCAGATAAAAAAAGATTGATAATAGACTGGATTGAATACGAAAAATTATATTAATTTTTTTTATGTAATAAAGAAACAATTTCTAGATGTTTGGTATTAGGAAATTGATCAAATAATTCAATTTTTTCAATATAATGACTCTTTAGTAAATTTATGTCTCTTATGTATGTGTTTTGATTACAGGAAATATAAATAACACTCTTAAAGTTATTTAAAATATTAACTGTATTAAGATCTAACCCTGATCTTGGTGGATCAACTAAAACATGTGAAAAATCAAAGTCTGTAATTTCATTTTGCTTCATTCGATTAAATTTTTTACCATTTATTAATTCATATACTTCATTTGATGATAGTCTTGCTGAAGAAATATTTGATATTGAATTTTTAATAATAGCTTTATTAAGACATTGAATTGCATTTCTATTGTTTTCTGTTGCTAAAACTTTACTGAATAAAGATGATAACGGTAATGAGAATGTACCTACACCACAATATAATTCTAATAAGTCTTTTGGATTATTAATAAAATCTTGTACTTTAGTAATCATTTTTTCTAAAAGAAATTTATTTGGTTGAAAGAAACAGTTGTCGGTTTGATATAAAACTAAATTATTTAACTTTAAATGGTACTCAAAAAAATAGTTTTGAGATGAATAACAAAAGTTTTTTGATCTAATAATAATATTTATTTTTAATTCATTAGACAATTTATCAATTAACTTAATATGGTTATCAGTGATTTTTTTATGGTAAATAAGAGAAGTTGTAACAAGATTCGAGCTATTAGATCTAAAATTAATTTGAAATAATTTGTTTTTTAACTTTTCTGAATTATTAATTTTATCCAATAAAAGTGTCATAGTTTTTTGAATTTCAACAGTAGCAACTTTAAAAGATTTTAGATAAATCTTTTTATTGTTTTCATACATAACATAACCTCCTTTGCTAAAAGAAAATTCGCATCTATTTCTATAATTTAAAGCAGGACTTAAATTTATATTTACATCATTTTGAAAATGACTTTTTATATTTGTTTTAAATTCATCGAATTTATTCATTAAAAAAACTTGTAATAACCAAAATTAAACTTATAAAACTTAAATTAATAACAAGAAATAACAATATTACTTTAAAAAGTGAAATATTATTTAAATCTTTTTTTAATTCATCTTTTTTTCTAATTCCTAAAAAAGAATTTATAATTCTGTAAAACCACATATTTTTATGAACAAAATTATTAATATTACAAAATCAGCTGAGGAATACTTGGCTAAATTAATTAAAGACAAAAATGAAACAGATTTGTCAATAAGAATATTTATTTCTGACCCAGGTACCCCAAAAGCAGAAACTTGTCTTGCTTATTGTAAACCAGATGAGTCTATGCCTGATGATATGATAATTAATTTAGATTTAATAACTGTCAATATTGAAAAAAGAAGCATTCCATTTCTTAAAGATTGTGAAGTTAATTTTGATAATGATACATTTGGAGGCCAACTTACAATTAAGGCTCCAAATGCAAGAGTGCCGAATATTTCACCTGATAGCCCTGTAGAGGACAGAATAAATTATGTAATTTATAACGAGATAAATCCTATGCTTGAATCTCATGGAGGAGAGGTTAGTCTTGTAGAATTTAGTGATAAAAATGAAGCTGTTCTTCAATTTGGAGGAGGTTGTCAAGGTTGCGGTATGGTTGATGTTACACTCAAAGATGGTATTGAGACCACATTAGTAGATCAAATACCGGAAGTAGAAGCGGTTGTTGATGTAACCGATCATTCTCTTGATGAAAATGCATATTACAAATAATTAAATTTCATTTACAGAAACTACCACGCCAAAATATGGATGATCGAAAAAGTGAATTTCCTCACTAAATATTCTTTTTTCATTATCGATGAAGATTGTAATATTGGGACTTTTTGTATATAAATCTCCTAAATATGCCTTAAGATCAATATGCATAAATCTTTTTTTATAGAGCTTTATAAGAAAGCCATAATTATTTTGACTTTGATATGACAAATAATCTATAGATTCATTATCGGGAATTGTTTGGATCCATGATTTTGAATCAAGTAAAATATAATCTTTGTCATTACCAATTTTATTTTTAAGCTCATTCAAAACAGTTAAATTATCATAATCTCTATAGAGAGGTTCTGGTAATTTATTAATGTCTAAGCTATCAATATTATCAAATAAGTCTTTATAAAATTCAGACATATTTGAAAAGTTACTATGTTCTGTTTTACTAAATAAAGAGGCTTCATCAAATAAATAAACAATATTTTTATCAGGTATTTTTAATTTTGTTTTGAAAGTTTCATTAGTCTGGATATCTGTAAACTTAAAAATAATTAGTTCTATTTTGTATTCAGCCGTATCTTCTTGAGCAAAACTAATATTTATTAATAATATTAATAATAAGGATCTTTTTTTAAAAAATTTCATCTAACAACTTATTTATTTTTTTTCTTCTAACCTCAGAGTTTAATTCATCATACTTATAAATAAATTTATTATTTGAATTAATTTGATATATTTTAGGCTTATCTTTGGCAAGACTAATTAATTTATCGAAATGAGTGTCTTTTATAGCATCTGTTATTTCAATATTTGTATTTTTTTTATTAGACTTAATTGATTTAATTCCAGTATTTAGTACCTTTAAATAAAATTTTTTGTTATCTATTAAATTTTTAGTTTCAATTGGTATTTTTCCGCATCTGTCCTTAAGGTTTTTATTCAAAGTCTTTAAATCTTTTAAAGTTAAAACTTCATCAAGTTTTTTATAGATTTTTAAACGCTCTAGAGGTGAAGGCAAATAATCTTCACTAATATATGCAGAATCATAAAAATTTATCTCTATATCTTTTTTAATTGATAGTTTATTATTTTTTTGAGAATTTATAGCATCTTTTAACATCGATAAATATAAAGATAAACCTATGTTGTCAATGTGACCGCTTTGTTTATCTCCTAACATTTCTCCACCGCCTCTAAGTTCAAGATCTTCTTCTGCAATTAAAAATCCTTCTCCAAGACTAGAATGTCTAATTATAGAATCTAATCTATTTCTAGAAAGCTTAGGTATTTCTAGTGTTGGAATTAAAAAATAACAATAACCTTGTTTCTCTGACCTCCCAACTCTCCCTCGAAGCTGATGAAGTTGTGATAGTCCAAAATTATGTGAGTTGATAATTATCATTGTGTTTGCATTTGGAATATCGAGCCCCATTTCAATAATAGTTGTACAAATTAATCCATCTATATCACCATTTTTAAAATCATGCATTACATTTCTTATTTCTTTTTTTGAAAGTCTTCCGTGAGCAATTGAAACCTTAAAATCAGGCAATAAGTTATTAATTTCTTTTTCTATAGCCGCCATTTTGTCTATATCATTTTGAACAATGAAACATTGACCACCTCTAACTTTTTCTCTTGTTAATGCTTCTTTAAGAAGCTGTGAGGTTTGAATTTTTAGAAATGATTTTATGTTAATTCTATTTGTTGGCGGAGTCTGTAAAAAAGAAAAATCTTTTAAACCTGAGAACACAAGATTCATGGTTCTTGGAATAGGGGTAGCAGATAAGTAAAGCACATGAATATTTGATTTCCTATTTTTAATGAAGTTTTTTTGTTTAATACCAAATTTATGTTCTTCATCAATGATTAGCAAACCAGTATTTTCATAATTGATAGTATTATTAAAAACAATGTGAGTAGCAATTAAGATATCAATCTTTTTTGCATTAAAATCATTAATTACATGTTCTTTGTTTTTATTTGATGTGTGTCTATTTAACTTGTTTATGGATACTGGGAAATTTTCAAATCTTTTGATAAAGGAATCATAATGTTGATCACAAAGTACTGTACTTGGGGTAATAATAATTACCTGTTTATTAGATGAAACTGATATGAACGCTGCCCTCATTGCAACTTCTGTTTTTCCAAATCCTACATCTCCACATAAAACACGATTCATAGGTTTTATAAGAGAAAGATCCTTTTTTATTGATAGAATGGATTCGATTTGATCTGGTGTTTCACTATATGGAAATTCTTTTTCAAAATTTAAAAATAAGTCTTCATCAGCTTTTAAACGTGGTGAACTTGCATTATTTCTTCTTGATTCAATATCTAATATTTCTGCTGCATGATCAACAACTCTTTTATCTGCTCTAGATTTTTTAATTGACCATTTATTTGATGATAGTGAATCAATCTTAATATTGATATTATTATTTTTATGATAATTCGTAATTTTATTAATATGTTTAAGCGGAACATATAAAATCTCATTTTTGTCGTATATTATTTTTATATATTCACTGAATTTTTTATTAGCTTCGACAACTTCTAATCCTTCATAAATACCCAAACCATAATCTTCATGAATTATTAAGTCCCCACTCTGAAAAAGTTTTGATAAAGTATCTTTCTTTATTGATTTAGTGTTTGATAGATCTATTTGGTATGCTGACTTATCGATATATTCTTTATGAAAAATAAGTGTGTTCTCATCTCGAATATTAATTGGCCTTACAATATTTCCATAAATTATAGAAAGATCGTTTTTTATCTCACTAGTGTTTTTAATTTTAATTGCTTCAGTTTTATATTTTTCTTTTAATTTTTTAATTTCCGAGGGTATAGAAGACATTAATACTATTTTTCTGTCTTTAAAATTATTATCTTCAATTGCTTCTTCAATCTGTTTAAATGATTCAAATGAATGATCAATCTTATCTATGTCAATTTCTTTTATTGATTCAGTAAAATCTAATATATCTTTGTAACTTAAGAATAAATCTGATGGCTTAATTAATGGTCTGTTTGAATCATTTAATTCATCCTTATATCTATTTCTAATGAGGTCGTCATATTTTTTTATGTTATCACTTAAGTCATGATATTTAATGAAGTTGTAATCATTAAATATATCTAAAAAAGTTGATATTTTTTCAAAAAAGAAAGGAAAATATATCTCAATTCCTTCTGGAACTTTATTATTTTTTATCTTTTGAAATATAGAGCAATATCTTTCATCTATATCCGGAAAATAATCTCGCCATTTATTAATAAATGACGAAACTTTTAAATTATCCAGACTATATAAATTTCCTTTAGAAATAGAAAATTGATTAATATTTTTTATTGATAACTGGGATTCGATATCAAACAGTCTTATAGATTCAATATGATCATCAAATATTTCAATTCTTAACGGACTTTTATAAATAGGTGAAAAAACATCAATAATACCGCCTCTTACCGAATACTCATTTATTTTCTCTACATTTGTAATTTTTTGATAATTTAGAGATTCAAGAATTTTTATAATTCTATCAATAGATAACTCATCGTTTATTGAAAATGTCTTTTCAGATTTAAAGAAGTATCTATCAGGGAATATTTCAAATAAATTTTTTACTGAGCTAATTAAAATATGTTTATCTTTATTTTTATTATTAATTAATTGAAATCTTTGTTTAGTTATATCTTCTGGAATTGAAAAATGATCATAGGGAAGAATATCATTCTCAGGAAAGATATGAATTGGGTTATTTTTAATTAAAAATGAAAGTTCGTTATATATATACTTTGATTCAATATTGTCTTTAGTGATAAGACATAGAGAATTTGTTGATTTATCAAAATATTTCTTAATAGAATATGCATAATTTTGATAGTTATTTTGTTTATTTTTAGTCATCTAGTTGTGTATAATGAGGACCTTATTCTATCAATCAAATTTAATATATAAAGAAAAAAATATGGATATAAACTTTAGTAAAGAAGATATTGCTTTTAGAGATGAAGTTAGAGACTGGTTGGCTAACGATTATCCAAAGCATGTAAAAGAAAAAACTGACGCTGGTATTACAATTAGTAAAGAGGATTTAATAGATTTCCACAAAGCGTTATCAAAGAAGGGTTGGATGGGTTACAACTGGCCTGTTGAGTATGGTGGAACTGGTTGGTCAGCTTCGAAGTTATACATTTTTAATAAAGAGCTCGGTTTAGCTGGATGTCCACCAATATTGCCTTTTGGTGTTGGCATGGTTGGTCCTGTCATATATACATTTGGTAATGATGAGCAAAAAGAAAGATTTTTACCTGATATACTTAATTTCAATACATGGTGGTGTCAGGGCTATTCTGAACCAGGTTCCGGATCAGATCTAGCTTCTCTTAAAACAAAAGCTGTTCTTAGAAATGATCTCGATGAAGATTATTATGTTGTTAATGGATCTAAGACATGGACAACATTAGCTCAAAATGCCGATTGGATATTCTGTTTAGTTAGAACTGATAATAGTGGTATAAAGCAAGAAGGAATTTCATTTCTACTTATTGATATGAAATCACCAGGAATTGAGGTTAAACCAATAATAACTATTGACGGAGATCACGAGGTTAATTCGGTATTTTTTACTGATGTGAAAGTACCAGCCAATAATCTTATAGGTGAAGAGGGTAAAGGATGGACTTACGCAAAATTCCTTCTAGCACATGAAAGATTTGGCATAGCTGGCGTGGGAGCTTCAATGAGACAACTCAACAGATTGAAAGAGATAATTTCCAAACTTGATAATTCAGATTTGCAAAAAAAAGTAAATGAACTTGAGGTTGCGTTATCGGCAATTGAAATAACAGAATTGAGACTTCTATCCGCTCTTGAAAATGGTGGCCATCCTGGAGCTGAATCGTCAATATTAAAAATCAAAGGAACTGAAATGCAACAAGCCTTATCAGAACTATTTGTGGAGGCATCTGGAGAGTATGCCTTAATGTATCCAGGACCGCATGGGTATGAAAATAATGATAAACCAGCAGGTCCAGATTATGCTGCTGAAGGCCTATCTGGATTTTTGAATCTTAGAAAAACATCAATATATGGTGGCAGCAATGAAATTCAAAAAAATATCTTATCCAAGTTTGTGTTGGGCGTTTAATTAATGAATCTTGATTATAACGATGAACAAAATATGTTGCGAGAGCAGATACAAAAATTTTGTGAATCTGAATATGATTTTTATAAACGAGAAGAAATAGTTAAATCATCAAAAGATTTTGATCCAAACGTTTGGAATTTGTTTGCTGAACAGGGATGGTTATCAATGCCATTTTCAGAACAATCTGGTGGCCTTGGTTTTGGCCCTATTGAATTATCAATTTTGTTTGAAGAATTTGGAAAAGCACTTGTAATAGAGCCATATTTATCAACCGTTGTTCTCTCTGGAACATTATTAGATAAATCAACATTTTCAGAAAAGAATGACTTAATAGAAAAAATTTGTACTGGATCTATTCATATTTCCCTGGCATATGCTGAAGTTGATAAGGGATACGACTATCTAAACCCTACTACAACTTTAGACTCAAAATTTATTTTGAATGGAACAAAAACATTAGTTCTTAATGGATCTAACGCTGAAAAAATTATTGTAACTTGTAATAATGATGAGACTTTAAATATTGTTATATTAGATGCAAATACATCAGGTGTCTCAATAAACTCTTTTTCAACTGTAGATGGACAGTCATGCTCAGAAATTTCTTTTGAAAATGTTAAATTAAATAAATCAAATATTGTTGCTACAGGCAATGATGCTAAGAACTTATTAAAAGAAACAATTAATTTAGCTACATTATGTATATGTGCTGAGGCTGTTGGTTGTATGGAGTCTTGCTATCATAAGACATTAGAATATACAAAAGGTAGAGAGCAATTTGGTCAACCTATATCTGGTTTTCAAGTTTTACAACATAGAATGGTTGATATGTTTATTGAGTCAGAATTAGCAAAGTCACTTTTAATCAAAGCAATGTTGGAAGTTAATAATAGATCTGATGATATGTATAAACATGTCTCTGCTCTAAAATCATATGTCGGAAAATCTGGAAAACTTTCAGCAAAAGAAGCTGTTCAACTTCATGGAGGCATGGGTGTTAGTGAGGAAATGATGATCGGACATTACCTTAAAAAAATGATTTCAGTCGATGCATTATTTGGAAATGCTGACTATCATCTTAAAACTTTTTCATAATACTTTATTTAGGTATTTTACTAAAAGATTTATAATCAAACCATGAGTGATAACAGGGATATCAATCTTCAGTCTACTAAAAGACAAAAAAGGATCTTACCTGAAGATTCATTTGGCGATTGGAAATGGAGAGAAGGTCTTGCTGAGCTAATGGTTCCCATTATTGGTTCTTTGTATCGTAATGGCATAAATATCCTTATTTATGGTAAATCTCTTGTAAATGAATCACCAGTAGCAATAATGAAGGCACATCGCTTTGCTAGACAATCTGATAATAATGAACTCAGTGAATTAGAAACTTATCCAATTTTAAAATATATAGAAACTTTAGATCTAGCTGATTGTGAGATTGATGTTGGTGAAATAGCTGTTAAATGTCCATTTTTTGAAGAAATTAAAAGTGATGATAATAAAATTGGGGATTACATTGATAGCGAGCTGGAATCTGTATTAAATAAGAAATCAAATAGACCTCCTGAACCTGCAAATATAGTGTTGTATGGTTTTGGAAGGATTGGAAGACTTGTTGCTAGAATGATGACACAAACTACAGGACCAGGTAATTATTTTAAATTAAGAGCTATTGTCATTAGAAAAGCTTCTGATGATGATATATTTAAACGAGCCAGCTTGTTAACAAAAGATTCTGTTCATGGTCCTTTTGATGGCACAGTAAGAGTTGACCAAGAAAATTCATGCTTAGTAATTAACGGAAATCCAGTAAAAGTTATTTATGCATCTGGTCCGGAAAAAGTTACTTATGCAGATCATGGTATAAATAGTCCAGTCGTAATTGATAATACTGGTATATGGAGAGACGAAGAAGCATTATCTGTTCATATTAAATCAGGAGCCTCAAAGGTTATTTTAACTGCGCCTGCAAAAGGAAATATCAAAAATATTGTATACGGAATAAATGATTCTATTCTTGAAGAAAATGATCAGATTATATCTGCTGCTTCATGCACAACAAATGCAATTGTTCCTGTTCTGAAAACTATTAATGATAAGTTTAAGATTAATGGAGGCCACATTGAAACTGTTCATGCTTATACAAATGATCAAAATCTAATCGATAATTTTCACAAAAAAGATAGGCGTGGTAGAGGTGCGCCACTTAATATGGTAATAACATCAACTGGGGCTGTAAATGCGGTTGCGAAAGCTCTACCAGAACTTAAAGGAAAACTTACTGGTAATGCCATAAGAGTGCCGACGCCAAATGTTAGTCTTGCAATATTATCACTGGAATTAGATGAAAAAGTTACTGTTGAAACAATAAATGATTATCTTAGATCTATAGCTTTTCACTCTAAATATAGAGAAATTATAGGATTTGTTAATTCATCTGAAGTTGTCTCTACTGATTTTTATTCATCACCATTTGCAACAGTAATAGATTCTCAGGCTACTATTACTAATGACAAAAGAGTAACTCTTTATTGTTGGTACGATAATGAATACGGCTATACTAAACAAGTAATTAGTCTATCTAAGAAAGTAGCTAAAATTAATTTACCAAGATTACCTAAACCAATTAGCTAAAAACATAGAATCCTAGGCGCTTTAGCCTTATAATTCTATTGTTTTTTATTGTTTCAACCGTAACTTTATTAAGGCACACAAAAAGTGATAAAAATATCAAAAGGTCTTGATTTACCAATATCAGGCTCACCTACAAATATAATTTCTGACGAACCTAAAGTTTCGTCTGTAGCTTTGCTATCTAATGATTTTATTGGCATGAAACCAACCATGCTAGTGAAAAAAGGAGAGATTGTTAAAGCTGGTCAAAAAATTTTTGAAGATAAGAAAAATATTGGAGTTTATTTTACTTCTCCTGCTGGTGGTATTGTTAAGGATATAAACAGGGGAGATAAAAGAAGGTTTTTATCAATCGAAATAGACATAACAGATACTGAAGAGTTGGTTAATTTTGATATGGGCGATTCAGTTGATCAAATTAAAGCATGCCTTATTGATTCTGGACTATGGAATGCTTTTAGAACAAGGCCCTTTAATAGAACACCTGGCATTAATGAAACTCCTGATGCTGTTTTTATAAATTGCTGTGACTCTAATCCTCTTTCGATAGATCCGTATGAAATAATATCACTTAACAAAACTGAGTTTGATGAAGGACTGAATGTTTTATTAAATTTTTTTAATTGCAATATAAATCTTTGTTATCAAAATAACGATTTTGATACATCATTTGAAAAAATAAATTACTATCAATTCCAAGGCCCACATCCATCAGGACTAGCAAGTACTCATATTTCTAAGATTTATCCAGTAAATCTAGATAGAAAAGTTTGGACAATTAATTATCAAGACATTATTTCAATTGGATACCTTAAGCATAACAAAGAAATTAGAACTTCAAAATATATATCGTTAGCTGGTCCCTCGGTTTATGAACCATCTTTAATAAAGGTAAGAATTGGAGGAAATATTGACGAAATTACAGCTGGTAAAATTGAACCGAATTCAAGAATCATTTCTGGATCTGTTCTTCATGGTCATCAATCTGAAGGAGTCATGAATTATCTTGGATATTACGATTCTCAAATATCTGTTATTGCAGATGAAGTTAATAATATATTTATGAATTGGCTTATGCCAGGTTCATCTTTACATTCAAAATTAAATATTTTCATATCTTCATTTATCAAACCTGAAAAATTTACTTTCAATACTTCTATTGGTGGTGGTAATAGAGCCATAGTTCCAATTTCATCATACGAAGAAGTAATTCCTATGGATATACTAGTAACACAATTGTTAAAAGCATTAGTAGTGTCCGATATTGATATGGCTATAGATTTAGGTATGTTAGAACTAGTACCAGAGGACTTGGCATTATGTTCATACGTATGCCCAAGTAAATACGATTATTCATCAATATTAATGGATAACCTTAACAAACTTTATTTAGAATCATGAAAATTTTAAGAAATTATCTTGATAATATAAAACCAAATTTTGTAAGCGATGGTAAACACGTTAAGTGGTTTCCATTATTCGATGCTATTGAAAATTTATTTTTTTCTTATGGTAAAAAAACAAAAAATCCAATACATGTAAGAGATGCTGTTGATATTCAAAAAGTAATGGTTACTGTTTGGTTAGCAACTTTTCCAGCTATGTTTTTTGGTATGTATAATCTTGGTGCGAACTCTCTTGAATATTTAGAATCAATTAATCAACAAAATACTGGTGATTGGCATCATTATTTTGTGAGTATAGTTGGATATGATTCAAGCAGTTTTCTAAGCAAGCTTTGGTTTGGCGCATGTTATTTTCTGCCAATATACTTTGTTGTTTTTACAGTAGGTATTGCTTGGGAAGCTTTATTTGCAATTGTTAGAAAACATGAAATCAACGAAGGAGCTTTTGTTTCAACAGTTCTATTTGCTCTAAGTTGTCCACCTGATATTCCTCTTTGGCAAGCTGCTATGGGTATTTCATTTGGTCTTGTAATAGGTAAAGAAATATTTGGTGGAACTGGTAAAAATTTCTTAAATCCTGCACTTACCGGTCGAGCTTTTTTATACTTTGCATATCCTGCTCAGATATCAGGAGATAAAGTATGGGTAGCAGGTATTTCTGATTACAATATAATTCCTGAGGGTTACAGTGGAGCCACAGCCTTAGGTGTAGCTGCTGAGAGCGGTATGGCTGGAATAACTAATTCCTATACATGGATGGATGCATTTCTAGGTAATATTCCTGGTTCAGTTGGTGAAACATCTATTATTGCTATATTAATTGGATTAGCAGTTCTATTAATTACTAAAGTTGCTTCATATAGAATTGTTTTAGGAACTTTTGTTGGAATGATATTAATGTCATCTCTATTAAATATAGTGGGATCAGATTCAAATCCAATGTTTGCTATTCCTTGGTATTGGCATGCTGTTATTGGAAGTTTTGCTTTTGGTTTGGTGTTTATGGCAACAGAGCCAGTTTCAGGTTCAGGAACTAATACTGGAAGATGGATATACGGAATTGTAATTGGAGTTACAGTTATATTAATACGTGTTATTAATCCAGCATTTCCTTCGTTATGTCTAATATAAAAAGAAGAAAGGCTTTATATAATGAATGAATCAATAGTTAAAACAATTGGAGTTGCATTTGCAGTTTGTTTAATTTGCTCACTGGTTGTTTCTTCATCAGCAGTTAGTCTTAGGGATCTTCAAAAAGAAAATAAACTAAATGATAAAAGAATAAAAATACTACAAGTTGCAGATATCTATGATCCAAGTATTTCTATTGCTGAGCAATTTTCTGAATTGGAGTCAAAGTTTATTGATTTTAATACTGGATTAATGATGGATGAATACAATAATTTTAGTATAGATGACTATGATCAAATCATTGTTACAAAAGATCCTAATTTATCATCCAAAGTTCCAAGTTCAGAGGATATTGCAATTATAAAAAACAGAGAAAATGTTGGAAAGATTTATATATTAAGAGACGAAGTAGGCACTATTGATAAATTAGTACTTCCAATAAGAGGTTACGGGCTCTGGGGAACTCTATATGGTTATATTTCAATTGAAGAAGATTTTAATACTGTTTCTGGAATAGAATTTTATGATCACAAAGAAACACCTGGTTTGGGTGCAGAAGTTGATAATCCAAAATGGAAAGCTTTGTGGAAAGGAAAAAAAATATATAAAGACAATAAAGTTAATTTAGCAGTAATTAAAGGAAAAGTTGAGGCAGGGGATTCTGAGTCATCCTACAAAATAGATGGTCTATCTGGAGCCACTATCACAAGCAGGGGAGTTACAAACATGGTAGCTTATTGGTTTGGTGAGTCAGGATATTCATCATTATTAAGAGAATTAAACTATGAATCTTAAAAAGTATCAGGATGTAATTGTTAAGCCACTTATAGATGAGAATCCTATTACATTGCAAATTCTAGGTATTTGTTCTGCATTGGCAGTTACAAACAATCTTTCAGTCACAATGGTAATGTGTGTAGCAGTAATAAGTGTAATTTCTTTTTCAAACCTTTTTATATCATTAATCAGGAACTATATTCCATCGAGTATTAGAATTATTGTTCAAATGACAATAATTGCATCACTTGTAATTGTTGTAGATGAATTATTAAAAGCATACGATTATGAAACAAGCAAAAAGCTCTCTGTTTTTGTAGGTTTAATAATAACGAATTGTATTGTAATGGGTCGTGCTGAAGCTTTTGCTATGAAAGAAAAACCATTATTAAGTTTTTTAGATGGTCTAGGAAACGGTATTGGATATAGTTTAATTTTGATCGCAGTAGCAACAATAAGAGAGCTATTTGGAGCAGGAACTTTATTTGGATATGAAATTCTTCCACTAATATCTAATGGTGGTTGGTACATGGGTAATAATTTATTACTGTTACCCCCGAGCTCATTTATTATCATAGGTTTATTTATTTGGTTAATAAGATCATTAAAATCTGATCAGGTTGAAGAAGATGACTTCTTTGTTTCAAAGCATTCAACCAGTCCTGATTTATCTAAAAGAGAAATAAATGTTTGAACATTACTTAAATATTTTTATAACAACTGTATTCATTGAAAATATTGCATTGTCTCTTTTTCTTGGAATGTGCACATTCATAGCTATATCAAAAAAAATTGATGCTGCTTTTGGGCTTGGAATTGCAGTAATTGTTGTTTGTTTGATCACGGTGCCTTTAAATAACCTAATTTATAACTATATTTTAAGAGAAGATGCATTAACCTGGATTGGTATTGAAGGTACAAATCTAGAATTTGTTGAATTGATTAGTTACATTGGTGTCATTGCAGCAAGTGTTCAAATATTAGAAATGTTTTTAGACAAGTATGTACCTGCTTTATATAATGCTTTAGGTCAATTTTTACCATTAATTACAGTTAATTGTGCAATTTTAGGTGCTTCCTTATTTATGGTTGAGAAAGATTTAATGTTTGTTGAAAGTATTGTTTATGGATTTGGAGCAGGTTTTGGATGGGCTTTGGCTATTGTTGTTTTGGCTGGTATTCGAGAAAAACTAAAATATTCTGATATACCAGATGGATTAAAAGGTCTTGGCACAACATTTATTATTGTAGGATTAATGAGTTTTGGTTTTATGTCATTTGGAGGTATTTCACTTTAATATGAGTATAGATTTAATTTTAGGTGTTACCGCTTTTAGTGGAATTATTCTTCTGCTTGTTCTTGTAATAATATTTGCAAGATCAAAGCTTGTATCAACAGGCAATGTTTCTATTGAAATTAATGGTGATGATTCCAATCCAATAGTTGTACCAGCCGGAGCAAAGTTATTACAAACATTAGCTGATAACAATATATTTCTTGCCTCTGCTTGCGGTGGCGGTGGAACCTGTAGTCAGTGTAAATGTCAGGTATTTGAAGGCGGTGGCTCCATATTAGCTGCAGAAGAGTCACATTTTAATTCAACACAACAAAAAGATGGTTGGAGATTGTCATGCCAGGTACCGGTAAAGAATGATTTAAAAATTGCAGTTCCTGAGGATGTTTTTGGTGTAAAAGAATGGGAATGTGAAGTTATATCTAATGAGAATGTTGCAACCTTTATTAAAGAACTGATTCTTAAATTACCAGAAGGTGAAAATGTAGATTTTAGAGCTGGCGGTTATGTACAACTTGAGGCTCCAGCTTATGATATCGATTACAAAGATTTTGATATTGAAAAAGAATATCATGAAGATTGGGATAGATTTAAGATTTGGAATAACAAATCATCTACTAATGAACCAGTTATTAGAGCATACTCTATGGCTAATTATCCTGAAGAAAAAGGTATTATTAAATTTAACATAAGAATTGCATCACCACCTCCAGGCCAAGATGTTCCACCAGGATTAATGTCTTCTTGGACTTTTGGTCTTAAACCTGGAGATAAAGTTAAAGTGTTTGGACCATTTGGAGAATTTTTTGCTAAAGAAACTGATGCAGAAATGGTTTTTGTAGGAGGTGGAGCAGGTATGGCACCTATGAGATCTCATATATTTGATCAATTACTTAGAATAAATACCAATAGGAAAATAACCTTTTGGTATGGAGCTAGAAGTCTAAAAGAAATGTTTTATGTAAACGAATTTGACGAGTTAGCGAAGAAATACGATAACTTTGAATGGCATGTTGCATTATCTGATCCATTACCTGAAGATGACTGGGATGGTGAAACTGGCTTCATACATAATGTATTATATGAAAATTATCTTAAAACTCACGACGCACCTGAAGATTGTGAATATTATATGTGTGGTCCGCCAATGATGAACAAAGCTGTAATTGATATGTTAATTAATTTAGGTGTAGAGCCAGAAAATATCGCTTTAGACGACTTTGGTGGTTAATAAATTTTAACAAAGTGTCTAGATATTTTTTTTCTAAACTAATAGCTCTTATAGCTGGAATTATTTTATTACTCATTGCATATAATCATAATGCTAATTCTTTATATGTAATATCAGGAAATGCATACGGAACAAAGTGGTCTGTTTCATCGCCTCAATATATTGCAGATAACCACAAAGAAGCTATTAAAGATATTATTAATGATATTGACTATGTAGCCTCAAACTACAAGTCAAAATCTGAAATTTCAAAAATTAATTTGAACTTTAAACAATCTCAATTTGTTTCAAATGACCTATTTGAGATTTTAAAAATAGCTAAAAGTGTAGAAGATATTTCGGACGGATACTACAACATTATGTTGGGTAAAATTTCTAGTAGTTTGGGGTTTGCACCAGATTTTGGTAAAAAATCTCTTCAAAAAAAGTTGTCAACATATGAGCTTGATGAAAAAAATAGTTCTTTAATAAGATACTCTGAGAATTGGTTTGACTTGTCTTCTATTGCTAAAGGATATGCAGTACAAAAAATACATGAATACCTTACTTTGTCTAATCTTAATAATCATCTTATTGATATAGGAGGTGAATTAATAATTAGTGGAAGTAAAAATGGTAAACCATGGAATATTGGTATACAAAATCCTTTATCAAATATAGATAGTTCAACTACAACCATAAATAATGAGAATAATGATTTTCTTGCTATTGCAACATCTGGAGAGTACAGAAATTTTAAATTAGATAAAGATGGAAACAAAATTACTCATACCATTAATCCTCTTACTCTTTCATCTATAGATAATGATATTTTATCGGTAACTGTTATTAATGATTACTCTGCAACATATTCGGATGCTTATGCAACAGCCTTTAATGCAATGGGAAAAAGCAAAGCAATTGAAGTAGCTAATAAAAATAATATTGCAACCATGATTATTTATAAAAAAGCTAACAATGATATAGATATTGTTTTTTCAGATAAATGGTATGATTTATTTATATGAATGAGTTATTTCTGTCATTTTTAATAATTGCGTTTGCTTTTACTGGCTTAGCAGTAGGCCTTATTTTTAAAAATCAACCAATTAAAGGTTCTTGTGGGGGAATGGCTAATCTTAAGGATGGCTCTACTTGTGAAATATGCGGAAGATCTGATCCAGAAAATTGTAAAGATTAGTTCCTTTTATAATCATGGTTAATGGTCATTGTGATGAAAAATTCTCCAAACTTAAAAAAATCCTAGAACAACAAATAAGTTCTGATTTTGAACTGGGGGCATCTGTTGCTGTTGAGTGGAAAGGCAAAGAAGTCGTTAATCTTTATGGTGGTTATAGAGATGAAACTAAAATTTCAAAGTGGGATAAGGACACTATTGTTAACGTTTTCTCTGTAACTAAAGCTATTTCTGGAATATGTATTACAAAATTGGTTGATGCCGGTTTGCTAGATGTAAATGAATATGTTGGCTATTACTGGCCAGAATATTCATGTAATGGTAAAGAAAATACAAAAGTTATCGATTTCCTTACTCATAGAGCAGGTATGTTTGGATTTGAAAATGATATTCCTCAAGCAAGTTGGAATGACTGGTATGTTTATGTAAAAGCTTTAGAAAAACAAAAACCATTTGTTACTCCAGGCTTGTCTCAAGGATACCATGCAGTTACATTTGCATGGTTGGTTGGTGAATTATTTAAGAGAGTTGAGGGAAGATCTATTGGAAGATATTTTAAAGAAGAAATAGCCGATCCATTAAACATTGATTTTCATATTGGTCTTAATGATAATCAAATGAATAGATGTGCATCAATCACCTCATTTGATAGATTGGATTCAATTAAACCACCTATTGATTTTATAAAATTTATACCTAATTTTTTTCTCAATCATGAATTGATTAATTTAAAAAAATCTCTAAAGACAAAGCATTTCTTAAAAGCATTTATGCCAGAACCTTTTCAAGAGAATGATGTTAATTCAATTGATTTTAGATCAGCTGAACTTCCAGCTGGCAATGGTCATGGAACTGCAGCTGGCCTTGCAAAATTATTTGGTATTCTTGCTTCTGGATGTAGCAGAGACAACATTAAAATAATGGATAAAAAAACTTTAGAGCAAGCAACAAAAGTGTATTCAAGTGGTCCTGATTCAGTATTATTTGGAGTAAAACTTAAGTTTGGATACTGTTTTATGTTAGATGGCAATAAGAAGACAAATATAAACTTTGCACCAATCTTTTACAAAAATACATTTGGACATGCTGGAATAGGGGGTTCAGTTGCTTTTGGAGATAAAGATAATAATTTAGGATACAGTTTCGTTTGTAATAAACAACAAAAATCTAAAAATCTCTATAAGACATCTAATATGCTGACAAAAGCTCTTTATGAGGCAATTAATTAAAATTGATTCATAGTATTATCCTTACCAGCAGCCTTTAAGGCAGCTTCACCAGCAAAGTATTCTTTATGATCATCTCCCATATCTGAACCTGACATATTTTGATGTTTTACACACGCTATTCCTTGACGAATTTCTTTTCTCTGAACATTTGCAACATATCCGAGCATGCCTTCAGATCCAAAATATTCTTTTGCAAGGTTGTCAGTGGAAAGTGCAGCAGTATGGTATGTTGGTAATGTTATTAGATGATGAAATATACCTGCCTCTTTTGAAGCATCAGCTTGGAATGTCCTTATCTTATCATCAGCTTGCTTTGCTAAATCAGTTTCATCATATTTCTCATTCATTAAATCATCTCTATCATATTTTGAAACATCATCTCCATTTTCATTCATTACGTCAAAAACTTGTTGTCTAAAGTTCAAGGTCCAATTAAATGATGGACTATTGTTATATACTAATTTTGCATTTGGTATTGTCTTTCTTATCTCTTTCATCATCGATGCTATTTGACCAATATGTGGCTTTTCAGTTTCAATCCAAATTAAATCTGCACCGTTTTGTAAGCTAGTAATTGAATCAAGAATACATCTCTCCTCACCAGTTCCCTTTCTAAACTGGTAAAGATTAGATGGAAGTCTTTTTGGTCTAACAATTTTGCCATCTCTGTTAATCATAACGTCACCATGTTTCATGTTTGAATCATCAATTTCATCAACATCAAGAAATGAGTTATATTTATCTCCCAAATCACCTTTTTCATTAGTTATTGCAAGCCTTGCTGTTAAACCAGCTCCTAAAGAATCAGTTCTAGCAACAATAATTCCATCATCAACTCCTAATTCTAAGAATGCATATCTAACAGCATTTATTTTTGCTAAAAACTCAGCATGAGGCACAGTAACTTTGCCATCTTGATGTCCACATTGCTTTTCGTCAGATACTTGATTTTCTATTTGGATTGCACAAGCTCCAGCTTCAATCATTTGTTTTGCCATTAGGTATGTTGCTTCTTCATTACCAAAACCAGCATCAATATCGGCAATTATTGGAACAATATGTGTTTCAAAATTATCTATTTTTTCTTGAACAGCAGGTTTATCCTTTTCAGATGCATTATCTAATTCTCTAAATAAACCTCCTAACTCTCTAGCATCAGCCTGTTTTAAAAATGTATATAACTCATTTATAAGACTTGCTACTGAGGTCTTTTCATGCATTGATTGATCAGGCAATGGTCCAAATTGTGATCTAAGTGCTGCAATCATCCAACCAGACAAGTACAAATATTTTTTATTATTTGTACCAAAATGTTTTTTTATAGAAATTAGTTTTTGTTGTCCTATAAAACCATGCCAACATCCAAGTGATTGAGTGTAAGCAGTGGGATCTTTATCATATTCGTCCATATCTTTACGCATTATCGATGCAGTATATTTAGCGATATCAATACCAGTCTTAAATTGATTTTGAAGTCTCATACGGGCAACATAATTTGGATTTATTGCATCCCAATTTGATGTATCGATATCAGTAATAGATGAAGCTTCTTCTAAAGAATTTTTGTATTTTGACATAAAATTTCCCCTGTTATGTAGTGAAGTAGATAATATTATGTAGATTGTGTCAATATAATGAAGAAATGCAGTTATTTAGGGATTATTTCAGTAGTTTTACTACAAATAACCATTAATTTATATTTTTTTTGCTAGACCAATATATTTTGCAGGAGTTAAAGATAGAAGCTTTTCTTTTGATTTAATTGATATATCTAATGAGTTTACAAAACTTTTATATGAATCTTTATCCAGTTTTTTACCTCTTGATAAATTTTTTAATAGCTCATATCCATCATCAATACCTTCATACCTCATTATTGTTTGTACTGCTTCAGTTAAAACCTCCCAATTGTTGTCAAGTTCACTAAAGATAAATTCTTTATTTGGTGAGATTTTTTGTAATCCATTTAGCAAGGAAGTTATACCAATTTTTGTATAACCAAATGACATTCCAATATTTCTCAAAACAGTGCTATCTGATAAATCTCTTTGAAGTCTAGATCTAGGAAGCTTGTTAATAAAATATTCATTTAATGAGTTGGATAGTCCAAAATTTCCTTCTGCATTTTCAAAATCTATTGGATTTACTTTATGAGGCATGGTGGATGAACCTACTTCATTATTACTCAGTTTAAGTTTGAAAATCTCATTTGAAATATATATCCACATGTCCTGTGACGTATCAATGCAGATATTATTTATTCTTGTAATTGATTGTAATAACTCAGCAATCCAGTCATGAGGTTCTATCTGTGTAGTAATAGGATTTTGATTAACTTTAAACATTTTGATAAATTTATTTGTAAATGTTATCCAATTAATACGAGTCTCAGCAATGTCTAAGGCGTGATAGTTACCTACAGCTCCACTAAACTTTGCTAGCGGTGCTATCGAATTTAATTTTTTTATCTCTCTTTCAATTCTTGTTTGAAATACTTTTATTTCTTTGCCAATTGTAGTGGGGGATGCTGCTTGACCATGTGTTCTAGATAGAAGTGGGATTTTTGACCATTTTGATGAAAGTTTTTTTAAGCTTGTATTCAGATTTTTTAAATCTTTTTCGCAAACCTGTATTCCATCTTTAATCATAATTGCATATGACAAAGAATTAATATCTTCACTAGTTAAACCGAAATGAATTAAATTTATATATTTCTTTAACACGCTATCTTTTTTAAAGAAATTTCTTATGTAATACTCGACTGCTTTAACATCATGATTTGTTACTTTTTCTATTTTTTTTATCTCTAAAACACTCTTATCATTAAAAGAATCTCGAAACTTAATGATTTTATTTTTTGATTGATTTGATATTTTAGAAAAATAATTAGGATATTTTTCACATAAAAATAGCAACCAATTAATTTCTATAATAAATCTTGTCTTTAATAAGCTATATTCAGAAAAAATACTTCTTATGTCTTCAATTTTAGATGAGTATCTATTGTCAAGCGGAGAAATATTATTATGATCAAATTTCATGGGTTAATATTAATTAATTATTAGTATTATGCGCTTTTAGAAATAATTCCTCCACCCAAACATATATTGTTATCATAAAAAACAGCAGACTGACCTGTGGCAACTCCTCTTATCGGCTCAGAAAATTCAACATTAAAAATTTCATTTCTGAAATATATTTTACAATCTATTGGTGTATGCTGATGCCTAACTTGAACGCTACAATTTTTAGGAAAAGAATGATCGATATCATTAATCCATGAAATGTTTTCACACTCTAAACGTTTACTAAAAAGCAACTCGTTATTAATACCCTGACATACATAGACTTCGTTTTTATCGATATCTTTATCAAAAACATACCAAGGAAGATCCTCTTTACCTCTTACACCACCAATATTTAAACCTTGTCTTTGGCCTTTAGTGAAGAGGGTAGCACCATTATGTATTCCAACTTCAGTTCCAAATTCATCATAAATAATTCCTTTTTCTAATTTTATGAATCTACCTAAGAAATCTTTTAGATTTCTTTCACCAACAAAACATATGCCTACGGAATCTTTTTTTGAAGATACAGGTAGTTTTATTTCTTTAGCAATTTTTCTTACTTCCGTTTTAAGAAGATTTTCTAGTGGAAAGATACACTTTTCAAATTCTTTTTCTCTAACCTCATGAAGAAAATATGTTTGATCTTTTTCTAAATCTTTTGATCTTACGAGTAGTTTCATTCCATCAATATAATTCAATGATGCATAATGTCCTGTAGCAATATAATCAGCGCCAATATTAAAGGCGTAATCAAGAAAGGACTTAAATTTAATTTCACGATTACATAAAATATCAGGATTTGGTGTTCTACCTTTCCTGTGCTCATTCAAAAACTCTTCAAATACTCTATCCCAATATTCATCTGAAAAGTTTGCTTTATGAAGTGGTATATCTAACATATCACAGACTTTTGAAGCATCCTCAAAGTCAATTTCTGAGGTACAAACTTCACCAGGCTCACTTTGCCAGTTTTGCATAAATAGACCAACTACTTTAAATCCTTGCTCTTTTAATAAATATGCGGATACAGATGAATCAACACCACCAGACATCCCAACTACAACAGTTTTTTCACTATTTTTCATATTATTAAATGAATTCATAAATTAATATTTTAGGAGTATAATTATCACCGATTTTAACTGCAAATAACGAATTAAGAGAGCTATTATTCTATGCCTTACAAGAAAATAAAAGTCCCAAAAAAAGGCTCCAAAATTACTTACGATAAAGGGAAGATTATTATTCCAGACAATCCAATCATTCCTTATATTGAAGGTGATGGAATTGGTGTTGATATAACACCGCCAATGATAAATGTTGTCAATGAAGCTGTAAAAATAGCATACAAAGATAAAAAGAAAATTGAATGGATGGAGGTATATTGTGGAGAGAAAGCTACACAAGTTTATTCAAAAGATACATGGTTACCTGATGAGACTATAGATGCATTAAAAGAATTTGTTGTAAGCATCAAAGGCCCTCTAACAACACCTGTAGGTGGTGGAATTAGGTCATTAAACGTTTCATTGAGACAAATCTTAGATTTATATGTATGTTTAAGACCAATTAGATATTTTGATGGTGTTCCTTCGCCAGTAAAAAGACCTCAAGATGTTGATATGGTTATATTTAGAGAAAATTCAGAAGATATATATTGTGGTGTAGAGTTTGAAGGAAATTCAAAGGAAGCTAAGAGTTTAGTTAAAACATTAAAAACAAGATTTGATGTTTCAAAAATAAGATTTGATGATAATGTAGGCATAGGTGTTAAACCAATATCTAAAGATGGAACCTCAAGACTTGTAAAAAAAGCTATAGATTATGCAATTGATAATAATCGCTCGTCAGTAACTTTAGTTCATAAAGGAAATATTATGAAATATACCGAAGGTGCATTTAGAGATTGGGGATATGAATTAGCAAAAAATGAATATGGTGGTATCGAAATTGACGAAGGTCCATGGCAAGAGATTGTTAATCCAAATAATGGTAAAAAAATTGTTATTAAAGATGTAATTTGTGATGCGTTTTTACAACAAATATTATTAAGACCTATGGAATATGACGTTATAGCAACAATGAATCTTAATGGTGACTATATATCTGATGCTTTAGCTGCAATGGTTGGTGGGATTGGTATAGCTCCTGGAGCAAATATATCTGATGAATATGCAGTTTTTGAAGCTACACATGGTACCGCACCTAAATATGCTGGACAAAATAAAGTTAATCCAGGAAGTCTCATTCTTTCTGCAGAGATGATGTTGAGACATATGGGTTGGATAGATGCAGCAGATTTAATTATGTCATCTATGGACAGAGCAATTGGTGCCAAAAAAGTAACTTATGATTTTGCTAGGATGATGAGTGATGCAGATCTTGTATCTTCATCAGGATTTGCAGATGAGATGATCAAAAGAATGTAATGTTTAAGTTATCTCAGGATAATGATAATGACTCAACTTCATCAGACCTTGGAGCTGTTGTTCTAGAAAAAGAGCCTGAAGTTAAAGAACCACCATCATATCAAGTAGTATTAATTAATGATGACTATACTCCGATGGAGTTTGTTGTTTTTGTTCTTCAAACTGTATTTGGACATACTCATCAAAAATCTACAGAAATAATGATGACAGTTCATACAAAAGGTAAGGGTGTTTGTGGTATATTCTCTAAAGAGATTGCTGAAATGATGTCATATGAAGTCAACACAATGGCTAAAGATCATGGACATCCTCTTTTGAGTGAAATAGAACCTTTAACAGATTAATAAATGTTTAGTAAAGAATTAGAACTATCTATAGCTGCGTTATTTGATAAAGCTCATGAGGCTAATATTCAATATATTACTGTTGAGCACCTCTTATTAATGATAATGAGCGATTTTGATGTTAAAGAATTTTTTAAATCTAAAGGTATTAGTAATGATTCACTGAAAGATGATTTAAATAATCATTTAAATAAAAATGTTGTATCAAAAATTGACCAACAAAAACCTGTTCAACCAACATTAGGTTTTCAAAGAGTTCTTCAAAGAGCTGTATTTCATATCCAATCATCTGGAAAAGGCGTCGTTAAACCTATAAATATTCTAGTTGCTATTTTTTCAGAAAAAGAATCACATTCTGTCTTTTTACTTAACAAATATAAGTTAAGCAGGCTTGATGTAGTTAGTTATTTATCGCATGGCCCTAAAACTTCATCAGTGAATGAAAAATCGATTAATAATAATTCATCAGATGAAAAAGAATTATCTTCTGAGAACGAATTTTTAATCAACCTTAACAATTTAGTATCAAATAATAAAATTGATAAAATTATTGGTAGAAAAAAAGAAATTGAAAGATTAGTTCAAATACTATCCAGAAGAAATAAAAATAATCCATTATTAGTTGGTGAATCAGGTGTTGGAAAAACAGCAATTGCAGAGGGTCTGGCATATTTAATTTCAGAAAAAGAAGTACCATCTATAATGCAAAATACGGTTGTTTATTCATTAGATATAGCAGCTTTAATAGCAGGCACTAAATATAGAGGTGATTTTGAGAAACGCTTAAAACAAGTTTTATCGTTTTTATCTAAACAAGATAATCCAATATTATTTATTGATGAAATACATACTATTATAGGAGCGGGATCTGCTTCAGGCGGCTCATTGGATGTATCAAATTTGCTTAAGCCTGCCCTAGGAAAGGGAGAAATTAGATGTATTGGCTCAACAACTTTCCAAGAATATAGAGGAATATTTAGTCAAAATCAGGCTTTATCTAGAAGATTTCAAAAAATTGATGTAGTTGAACCTAATTTTGATGAATGTGAGGAAATTCTTAATGGTATTAAGGATATTTATGAAGAATATCATGACGTTAAATATACTGATGAGGCTATCAAATCATCTATTGAGCTTTCTTCAAAATATATAAATGATAGATTTTTACCAGACAAAGCAATAGATGTAATTGATGAAACAGGTGCATTATTAAATATCAACAGAAAAAATGATAAAACAATTAAAGTCTCAAAAAATGATATTGAAATGACCATATCAAAAATTACTAAAATACCAGAACAAACAATCACAACTAGTGATAAAAAAGATCTTAAGAATTTAGAAGAGAACTTAAAAAGAGTTATTTTTGGTCAAGATAAAGCAGTTAAAACATTATCCAATGCTATTAAGTTATCTAGGGTAGGTCTTAGAGATGAAAATAAGACTATTGGATCATTTTTATTTACAGGTCCAACAGGGGTGGGTAAAACAGAAATATCTAAACAATTATCTGAAATTCTTGGTATTGATCTTATTAGATTTGATATGAGCGAATATATGGAGAGACATACTGTTTCACGTTTAATTGGAGCTCCCCCAGGTTATGTTGGGTTTGATCAAGGAGGACTTCTAACCGAAGCAATTGTTAAATCACCTCACTGTGTTCTCTTGTTAGATGAAATTGAAAAGGCCCATCCAGATATTTTTAATATACTTCTTCAAGTTATGGATGCTGGTCAATTGACTGATAATAATGGACGAAAGTCAGATTTTAGAAATGTAATATTGATCATGACAACAAACATCGGTGCTGAACTTTTAAGTAAAAGAAACATTGGTTTTGCTGAATCATCCAATGAATCAGATGCCATGAATTCGCTTAAAAGATTATTTTCACCCGAGTTTAGAAATAGACTTGATGAAACAATACAATTTAATTACTTAGATAAGAGTGTCATTTTATCAATTGTTGATAAGTTTCTCACCAAACTTCAAGCACAACTTGACAAAAGAAATGTTGAAATACAAGTTTCTAAAAAAGTCATTGAATGGATTGCTGATAATGGATATGACAAAGAGATGGGTGCAAGACCTATGGAAAGGTTTATATCTCAAAATATTAAAAAACCACTTGTAGATAAACTATTGTTTGGAAATCTAAAAAGTGGCGGATTAATTAAACTAGATATTGAGAAAGGCAACTTAAAATTTAGTGATGCTAAGACAAAGGTAAAAGCTTAAATTACCTACCTCTAAACGTAATTCTCCCAACGGTCAAATCATATGGTGTCATCTCAACTTTTACTTTGTCACCAGTTAGTATTCTAATGTAGTGTTTTCTCATTTTCCCAGATATATGAGCAGTGATGATGTGACCATTGTCTAGCTTTACTTTGAATTTAGTATTGGGAAGTGTTTCAATAACTTCTCCCTCAAATTCTAACTGATCTTCTTTTGACATGTTTGTATTCTACACCATAAGAATATCTTGTTATTACTTATCTTTATCTATTTTGAAATATAAAAATTAAAGAAATTGATTGAATAATACCAATAATAAGGAATACAAATATATTTGCTGGTATACCAAAAGGATTTGGTTCATCTATTCCTTCACCAATTGGAACACCTCCATATAGTGACATCGTAAATATTGCAGAAAAAAAACCTAACACAATACATAGACTAAGAAGTGCTGGTAATAATGAATAATTACTTATCCATAAAAGGTATAAACCTATTCCCGCTATAAATATATTTGTTGATAATCTCCACACTTCATGAACTCTTGAATGAGCGTCCCAGTCAGGATTTAATAAATGTGTGTGTCCAGTATCAACAATTAATGGAAGTATTGTTCCTAATAGTAGACAAATTGTAGTTAAATACTTACTTGTCATCTTTAGGCATTCTAGCTTTAAGAAATTCAGGTAAATAGTCTGTATTTGAATGGTTATTAATTTTTACACATTTGTTTTCTAGTGTACCAATTCCTTCAATGGTTGTTTTTAAGATATCACCATCTTTAAGAAATTTACCCTGAGTTGCACCAACACCCTCAGGTGTACCTGTAAAAATAACATCACCAGTATTTAAAGTTATAAATTCAGATATGTATGAAATTAAATATGGAATATCAAATATTAAATCGTTAGTGAGTGTTTCTTGTCTTAATTCATCATTTACCCAACATTGAAGTTTTAAGGATTCCTTATTATCAAATAAATCTGTTGATACTAAATATGGTCCTATTGGCCCGAAAGTATCAAATGATTTACCTAAATTGAATTGTGGTGGTGTTGCGTGAAATTGAACTGGTCTATCTGATATATCTTGGCCAACACATAAACCAGCTACATGATCCCATGCATCTTCCTTGCTTATATCTTTTCCACCCTTACCGATAACAAAAACTAGTTCAGCCTCATAATCTACCATATCACTTTTCATACATATGTCTGACTTTGGGCCAGAGATGCATGTTGAATGTTTGGTAAAAATCATAGGGAAGGGAGGTATCTCTAGATTAGATTCCTCCGCATGTTTTTTATAATTTAAACCAACAGCAAAAACATTTGTTGGTATTATCGGTGGATCCAGATTTATATCACTTAAATTACCAGAGGGCTCGTAATCATTTAAATTTATATAAAGTTGGCTTAACTTCTCAGTGTCAGATAGAGCTTTAAGAGAATATGATGAAATGTCACCATTTGAGATGGTATTTACATCATAATATTTATCATCTTTTATAAATATTGCTCTTCCAGAATTGCTTCCTAATTTATACCCCATAAAAAACCTCTCAAAAATGAAACTATATGTTAGTCATTTGGATAAAATAATACAACTTCCCAAGAAAAATAGAAGTAATTTATAAGACATCTATATTTGGAAAATATATATAAATTATGTAAACTAACCACATGGATAGAAATTATTATTAGTTTCAATATAGGGGGAATTTATGTATTCATCATTAGTCAAAAAAATATTATTAATTTCAATATTTACATTACCTTTTAGTGTTTTATCTCAAGATGGTGGTGGAATCGAAGAAGTTGTAGTTACAGCTGAAAAAAGAGAACAAAATTTGCAAGATGTACCATCTTCAATAACTGCAGTTTCTGACACTGAAATGGAAAGAGGTACTTACCAAAATATATTTGATCTTCAAACTTCTGTACCAAGTTTAGTTGTTGGTTCTGCCGGTGCTTCAAGACCTTTCTTATTTATTAGAGGTGTTGGAAGTCGTAAATTTGATCCAGGTACAGAAGGGGCTGTTGGTGTTTTTGTCGATGAAATTTATAACACAAGATTTACAAACTCTATGATGGATATCGTTGACTTAGAGAGGGTTGAGGTTTTAAAAGGTCCTCAAGGAACACTCTATGGAAGAAATACCATTGGTGGTGCTATAGCTCTATACACAAAAAAACCTACTCAAGAAACTGAAGGAAAAATTAAAATTGGTTTTGGTACTGAAGGATATGGAAAATTAGCTGCCTCATATTCTGGAGGCTTAACTGATTCATTGGTTGGAAGAGTTACATTATCAACAAAAACTGATGATGGTTTTGCGGAAGAAAAATCATCAGGTAGAAATAATGGTGGTGATGTAGATGCATTTAGACTATCTCTAATCAAGGAAATGGAAAATGGATCAGAACTATCTTTAATGATACAAGACACCTCATACAGTGCAGATGCTCATTTAGCAGAAGCTCAACTTGAGTGTGGCCCTACAATTGATCCAAGTGGCTCTCCTAATTTTATGAGCGTAGCCTATTTCAGAGTTGGTGCTGCTGCAAGTCAACTTGCTAATGCTGGAATAATGCCAAATGACTGTTATTCAACCGGTCATTTATTGCCGTTTTTTCCTGCTGGACCTCTTGCTGGGCAAGTTAATGCTAATGCGCTACCAGCCATTGGCAGTGATTTAGTTCAAAATTTAATTAGAGCTGATATGGCTGATGGACCAAGAATTATTGATAATGATCATCCAGGCTTTAATGATATTGATTCTACTCTTGTAGCACTGAAATATATTAATGATATATCTGATAATTTAACATTAACAGCAATGTTATCAACAAATGACGTTGAAAATCAATCGAGTTTAGATTTTGATGCAACTAGCAGAGCATCCGTTGTTAATTACGTTGAAGAAGAGTCTGATCAAACCACAACTGAATTGAGACTAAACTATACTGGAGACAATTTCTATTGGGTTGGAGGTATTTACCTTTTAGATGACAATATTTATAGTAATTATAACTTTACAACTGATATTCAATCTACATTTGGAATAGTTCAATTAATGCAAATGATGGCAGGTATGACACCAACACCATCAGACAATATGCAGACATCAAATGCAAATGTAACTTCAGAAGCAATATATTGGCAGGGTACTTATGCATTAACTGACAAATTAAATGCAACATTAGGTGTTAGAAAAAGTGACGATGAAAGTGACTACAGAATTGATATAACCACTACATCACCTGGCATACCATTTGTTCAAGTTCCTGGGTCATGGTCAGAAGTTTTAACATTCGGATCAACAGACCCTAAATTTGTTTTAGATTATTCCTTTAATGAAAATACTATGGGATACGTTTCTTATTCATCGGGTTATAAGAGTGGTGGATTTTCATTTGCTACTTGGTCAGAATCTGAATCAAGGGGTGGTTTTAAAGAAGAAGAACTTGATGCAACAGAAATTGGTATCAAATATAAGTCACCTGATAATAGGCTTGTTATGAATGCTGCTTATTACGAATATGACTATAAAGATCAACAGCAGCAGATTATTGTAGTTACCCAATCAGGATCTTTAGCTGGAAAAACATTTAATGCTGGTCAATCTGAAATGACTGGTTTTGAACTTGAGACAAAATTAGCTATTACAGATAATACACAGTTAGATTTTAACTATTACTCTACAGATACCTCATTTAAGTCTTTTGTAATACCAACAGCAGTTCCTCCATTGAATTTTACTGGAAATCAAATGAACTACTCGCCTGAGAAAGCATATAATGTTGCCTTTACAGCTATCTCCGATGATGATTCATCAATATTTAGAATGGCATATTCATTCAAAGACGATTTTTTCATGGATCCAAGCAATAGATTTTTAAGTATGCAGGAAAAATATGGAGTTGCTAATGTAAGTTATACAAAGTACTTTAATGATGATTTAAGAATGAAAATTTTCTGTACTAACTGTACTGATGAAATCTATAAAACTCAGGTTACAACATTTGCTATTCCTTATGGTGGTGGTGGAAGAAACTACTATGCAAATGCAAGAAGAATAGGTGTTGAGATAACTAAAATGTTTTAATTAAAGCCTCTGTTAAAGAGGCTTTTTTTATATAAATTCAATATATTTAAAATATTGATTTTTATTGTTGATTTATTAATATTTATATTAAGCGATGAGTAATTTTGAACTCTATGGTTATGGTGAATCAGTTGCCTCAAATATGGCAAGAGTGGCATTATCTGAAAAAAAAATTTCATATAAATACAATCTTGTCTATCTTGAGTCAAAGGGTGAACATCTAAAAGAAAACTATAGAAAACTTAATCCTAAAACTCTTATTCCTACTCTCACGATAGATGGAAAACCATTGCCTGACAGCATAGAGATAATGAAATATATTGACGATAAATTCCCAGATCAAGGTGAGAAACTATTTTTAAATAATGATGAAAAATTTGAAGAATTGGTTGATTATTTAAAACTAGATGAAAATAAAGGGCTTGGAACAACCTTTGGCACAACTGGTGGTGGTATATCAATTCCAGTTTTAGCTAAATTGTTATGCAAAAGATCAATTTTATCAGTTGCACTTGATTACCTTAGATATCATGGAATTAAACAAAGAAGGGGAATTTTTTTACTTGTAAGAATTTTGGGTGGACCGCCACCAGGTATATATAAGAAAATGATGGCAAGTCTAGCTAAACATTTAGTGTATATAGAAAATTTTTTAGACCACAAAAAAGATTTTATATATGGCGATCTTTATACTGCCGCTGATTGTTGTTTGACAGCATTACTTCATAGAGTTCAAGAAATGAGATTTTTTGGGGTTGTTGATGGAAACGAACTACCTAATATTGCAAAATATTGGAATACTATTTCATCAAGACCTAGTTATAAAGAAGGTATCCTTGATTATCAAACTGGTGAATGGGTACCAGTTTTAGAGGATCTGTATGGAAATGGTCCCAATGATCACAACGATTTTTTGTGGGATAAAATAAAGACATATAAATATAAAAAGGAGGAATAATTATGTCAGAGCCAATTTGTAAAGTAGCAGATATTATTTACGTTAGATTTGAACTTACAGAGTTTGAGGAACAAAAAAAATATTTTGACCATTTTGGATTAATGCTTGCATACGAAGACGAAAACAGTATTTTTTTTAGGGGTTCTGGTACTTCACCTTATGCATATGTAGCTACAAAAGGTAAAGAAAATAAATATATAGGAACTGCATATAAAGCAAATGATTATTCTGATTTAGAGGCTTTATCAAAAGAGTTTAATGTGGATATAGTTGAAAATAAAGAACCTGGTGGTGGACATAAAGTAACTGTCATTGATCCTGATGGAATTGAAGTTGAGGTATGTTATGGAATGACACCTGCTGAACCAGTGGCAGTTGTATCTAAAGTATTAAATACTGGGCAATCAAAACAAAGAGAAAATGAACTTCAACGTTTTGGAAAGGCTGCTGATGAATGGCAGTTAGAAGGAGACAAATGGGTTTATAAGCTTAAATCTAACGTAAAAAGACTTGGTCATACAGCAATTAACTGTAGGGATGCAAAAGCATCAGTTGATTGGTATTCACGTGTTTTAGGTTTTTTAGTAAGTGATGATGTTTTAGGTCCAGATGGTAATTCAATTGGAGCTTTTATGAGATGTGATCAAGGAGATAAACCAGTTGATCATCATACTCTTAATAATATTCAGCTTCCTGGTGATAATTATCCAGGCCCTTATGGTCATTCTGGTTATGAGGTTACAGACTCTGTAGATGACTTAATGGCTGGACACTATCATTTGAAAACAATTGATGAGTATTATCATGAATGGGGTGTTGGTAGACACCTTTTAGGGAGTCAAATGTATGATTACTGGAGGGATACTCATGGGTTTACTCATGAACATTGGACAGATGGCGATCTATTAGATGCAAGCATACCTGAGAATAAAGCATCATTTAGAGATGTTGTAATGGCTCAATACGGACCAGAAACACCTTCTACATTTGGTGTAACATTACCAGTTGATCAAATAGATAAAGTAAGAGCTGAACAACCATCACTTCCAGATATTATTAAACAAATGGAAATTGCTGCAATGGCAGAAAAAAATGATTGAATTAAATGAAGAACAAAAATTAGCTGTTCAAAAGGCTCAAAAAGATTTTTCAGAACTGAAAGCTGGTTCGTCCAACTTAAACGATGATCAGTTAAATTTATTGTTTGGTCAAGCAAGAAGCATGAACGGCTGGCAGGATAAAGATGTCTCTGACAATACATTAAATGATCTTTATGAACTAACTAAAATGGGTCCTACAAGCACTAATTCATGTCCAGCGAGATTTGTATTTATTAAATCTGATGAAATGAAAGAGAAAATTAAACCAGCTCTACTTCCAAATAATGTTGATAAGTGTATGACAGCTCCAGTTATAACAATAATTGGCTATGATTTAGATTTTTCTGATCATATGGGTAAACTTTTTCCTCATATGGATGTTGCTCCAATGTATAAAGGGAATAGTGATATGAATTTTGCTACAGCTTTTAGAAATGGTTCTTTGCAAGGGGCATATTTAATGATTGCGGCTAGAGCGCTTGGTTTGGATTGCGGACCAATGTCAGGATTTAATAATGAGTTAGTCGATGAAGAATTTTTTAGCGGTACAAATATTAAATCAAATTTTTTATGTTGTTTGGGTTATGGAGATCCTTCTAAGATATTCTTTAGACTGCCAAGGTTTGATTTTGATGAAGTTTGTAAAATAGTCTAATCAAAATTTAACAAGATCTGTTAAGTATGTACCCTTCATCTTATTTTTTATTTTTAATAGTTGTTTAAATAATATTATTGGTCCGTCGATCTTAATTTCATTACTAAATCTTTTGTCATTTTCAAGATCATCAAACCATCTCTTTACATTCTCATATCTATTAATTGGTATCCCTGCAGTAAATAATCTTTTAGTTGAGACATACCATGCCAGATCAACAATTGTAAATTCATGTCCTTTAAGATATTTATACTTTTGTAATTGATTATCAAATTTTGTATATATTTCTTTAAATTTATTAGCACTCTCAATAACTTCATCATCTGTAATACCATAATTATAATGATTTTTCCAAAATAAAAGCTCTCGATCTTTATGTTCATCTTCTTTGCCGTTAATAGTTCCTTTGTAAGATGCTTTAAATGATAGTTTTTTAAGATCTTTTTTACCTAGTTTATGTGGAATGATATATCTAAAAGTTAACCTTCGCAGGTCATGATGAAGACTATCTTCAAATGCGAGATCACTTACAATTTCATCAAAAATATTATCTGGAAATAATTTATTTTGTGGAAACTTTTCATCTAAATACATCATTATGTCGTTACTTTCTATATGAACTTCACCGTTATCAACGAGGGTAGGAACCAATCCTCTAGGGTTTATACCAAGAAACCATTCAGAAAACTGTTCCTGTTTAATTAAATTAATTTCGTGAGAATGCCAATCAATATTCTTAATATTAAGAAAGATTCTTAATTTTTGTGAACAAGCAGAGCCCTTAAAATGAAGTAAATGTATTCCTTCCCATGAAAGAACTTCTTTTGTTTTAATATCGGTTATATCTAATTTCATTTAAATAATATTATTTAAGTACTTTTAAAATTCCGAGCTCTCTTGCTTCAAAAAAATATTTCATAAAAACTTTTTTATCATTTGTAGACATTTCAAGCACTTCGTCAATATACTTTTCCATAGAAGCTAAGCCAAATTCAACAACCATAGCAATAGCCACAGCTGACTTAATTTCAGCATTAGGTTTTTTTAATTTTTTTAATTTTGTAAGTTGTTCTAATGTTTGTCTTGAAACAGACAAATTTGAATCAATTTGAACTCTTACTAAATCCATTTGATCATCAAGTACAGCTCTTATAATAGCTTTAAAGTAATCTTCAGTTATAGTTGATAGGGGTTGATACATTTCTCCTTTCTAATTGTTGAACATGTTCAAATGCCAATTGTTTGTAGGTTGCAATTAATAAACCTTTTTTTCCACCAAAATAATGATGAATTTGAGCATGATTTACACCAGCATGGTCAGCAATATCTCTTATAGTAAGTTGATTTGGGCCTACAGATCCAACAAGATATGCTGCAGAATCTATAAGACGCTTTTCAACATTTTTTCTACCTCTTCTATTATTATCATCCATTAGTATATGAATATTAATGCTTAAAAAGCTCACCTTTGAGTTTTGTAGTAAGTTTGTCAATATTATTTACAATATCTTCATCATCTACACAACCATATATATGTTGATCTGGTCGAATTATCGCAGCAGATATATTATTTTCTTTAGCCCAACTAGAAATCTTTTTATCTTGATTAAATTTATTATCTTCTGTCATTAGATGGATATTATTATCAAAAATTTTTGCTGATTCTAAATTCTTAATTTCATTGAATACATTTATATCATTGTGAAATAGTAAAATTCCAAAATTGTTACCAAGATATTGATCAAATAATTTATTATCGACTTTAATATCAAGAGAAGGGTGAGGAATAATTACACCATTAACATCATTAGGGAATAGATAATTATCAATCATTCCATTTTTAATTTTCCATGGCTTTTGAAATTTTAAAGGTTTTAGAAGTTTTGGTATATAACTGGCAACATTGAGATAAATGTCTCTTAAGGTTGCTGTTAACCAATCTTGACTTCCAATTATATCGCCTTGTTTCATTGCGCCTTTTATTACAAAATCCACAATTCCTTTTCTTTCTAATGAATATGTATTAAGAATTTTTTTATTAAAAACGTTGTTCATTACTCCTGATAATTTCCAACATAAGTTATATGAATCCTTTATACCTTGGCATAGACCTTGTCCTAAAAACGGAGGCATTTGATGGGCAGCATCACCTAAAAGAAAACAATTATTAAATTTAAAATTTTTTGCCAATAGACCATGAAATGTATAGGCACTAGATCTTAACAATTTACCACTATGCAGTGGAATTTCTGGATTCAGCCTCCATAGATGTGGCTTCATCATTTTACGTATATTTTTTTCGTCTTCTAATGTCTCTAAATTATCATCAGGATTAACCTTAAATTCCCATCTAACGTGTTGTCCTGTTATTGGAACAATTGTCGTTGGTCTTTTATAGTCACATATCTGATATCGATCTGTGTTAATTTTGTATTTTTCATCTACTTGATAATCTACAACAACCCAATCTTGATCACATTTATAATCAAACGATTCTATATTCAATGCCTTTCTAACAAAACTATTAGCACCATCACAAGCTAAAACATAACTACTTGTAATATATTCATTTTCTTCATTGTTTATATTTAATAAAGTTAAATTATTAATAGATTCTTGAGCATCAATATTTGTTAACTTATAGCCAAGTTTTATATCAATATTGTTATGTTTAATAGCTTCACTTCTTAAAAATTTTTCAAATATAGGCTGATTAAAGAAAACACTTTCATCATAACCATTAATAGGTTCATCAAGTTTAAGATTTATATTTACAATAGATTTACCTTTATTGTTTAAAAAATTAATTCCTTCCATTGGATGAATAATTTTAGAAATTTCATCCATAAAACCCATTGTTTGGAATATTCTTTGAGTTTGTCCATCAAAATGAACAGCTCTTGGAATATCCCAAATTTCTTTTTTAGGTTCTATTACAATTGTATTGAAACCTTTTTGTCCAAATAAATTTGCTGTTACAGCGCCGACAGGACCATAACCTATTATTGCAATATCATAGTGCATATAATGTTATTATCTATAAGTTAATTTATTTTAGTCAAGTGGATAGATGACATAAAAAATATATTTTATAATTGACACAATGTACACAGTAGATAACTTTATAAACGGTAAGTCTGATACTGCCTCAAAAAATTCATCAATAATTGTTAACCCATCCTATGGTAAAGAGATAGGAAAAGTACTTTATGCTACTGATGAATCAATAAATTTAGCAGTTGAAACATCATTAAAAGCATTTAATACATGGTCACAAACTGGTTTAAGTTTTAGAGCAGAATTGATGCTTGAATTTAGACAAGAACTTATAAAAAAATCATCTGAAATAATTGACTTATGTACTACTGAAGCCGGTAAGACATATCCAGATGCTGAAGCTGAATTGGATAGAGCGGTTCAATGTATTACTCATGCTGCATCTGTTCAACACTTTTATCCGTCTCATTTGAGTCCCAATGTTGCAGGTGGAATCGATATTGCAGATAGACGTTATCCACTAGGAGTTGTTGTTGGTGTTGGCCCATTTAATTTTCCAATATTAATACCAATTGTTCATAGCTCTATGGCTCTTGTTACGGGAAATACATTTATATCTAAACCAAGTGAAAAAGTTCCGTCAATTTCAAGATTGATAGCAGAAATATATAAGGATGCAGGTTTACCTGATGGATGTTTTAACCTTTTAAATGGTGGCAAGGATGTTGTTGAGAGTCTTGTTTGTCATAAAGATGTTGCAGCTTTAGCTTTTATTGGTAGTACTCCTGCAGCTAAAAGTTTAAAAATGCTAGGCGTTGAAAATAATACAAAAGTTCAAGCTTTAGGTGGTGGTAAAAATCATATGATTGTTTTGCCTGATGCTGATTTAGATATGGCTGCAGATGCTGCCGTATCTGCAAGTTTTGGTGCAGCAGGTCAAAGATGTATGGCAGTTTCGGTTGTAGTCGCAGTTGGTGATATAGCAGATGATTTAGTTAAAAAAATTAAAGAGAGAATGCCTAATCTAGTTATTGGTAAAACTGATAACTCTGATACTCAATTAGGACCAGTAATATCACAAGAAAATAAAGATAAAATCTACTCTTTTATAGAAACTGCAGAACCTGAAGGAGCCTCATTAGTAGTTGATGGAAGAGAAGTATCAGACGCTATGGAAGGTTGTTTTGTTGGTGCTACATTAATTGATAATGTAAAACCTGGAATGTCTGTTTACGAAAATGAAATATTTGGACCTGTTTTGTCTTTTGTAAGGGCAGAAACTTATGAAGATGCAATGAATATTACACATAGTCATAAATTAGGTAATGGGGCAGCAATATTTACTCGTGATGGAGGGGTTGCACAAAAATGGACTAATGAAATCCAGGCAGGCTCTATTGGAATAAATGTTCCAATACCACTCCCAACTTATACTCATAGTTTTGGTGGATGGAAGGATAGTGGTTTTTCTGAAACAAAAGCTTTTGGACCTTCTTCAATCGATTTCTATACCAAAACGAAATCTGTAGCAACTAGGTGGCCTGACCCTAAAGATAGCAAAGTTGATCTTGGTTTTCCCAAGAATGACAAATAATTTTTTAAATCTTTTAATCAAATTAATAATTAATTTTATATTTATATTCATAGATATATACATATCGACTCTAATCTTTTTTAGAGAAAAGCTTTTTTATACTCCTAATATTAAAAAATCAAAATATGCAAAGAAAACATTATTTATCGATAATCAAAGTCATTTTTACTTTGAATTTGGTAATGCTAAAGCTACTGAAGAAGATACAATTCTTATGATTGGAGGAATACCCACAAATCCTATGGAGTCGATGAGTTGGCTAGCAGCTGAACTTATTAATTTAAATACTAATTTCAAAGTTTTAATATTTAATATTCCTTTCTACGAAAATCATTTTGATATTGAGTTATCAGATACATTGGCATCCACAAATGGTAAAAATCTATTTACTAATAAAATAATTGATAATAAAAAAATTAATGTGGATCATAAATACTCACATAAAAATCAAGGAATAAAAATAAATGATTTCCTTAAGGCTCTAAATATAACTAAATGTCACTTTGTAGGTCATGATAGGGGTGCCGTAATTTTAGAATATTTTGCAATTAATTTTCCTAGTAAAGTATTAAGTTATTCAAGAGGATCTCAAGTTTGGAATTATATTGAACCAGAATGGGAATTATTGGCACCAGATATATGTGTTGGACCTCCACACAAAATTATGACAGTGTATGAGCAACTTAGACTTCTTCTTTTTTCAGTAATTCATTTTAAAAAACCACTTGAGCTTCTATCTGATTCTTTTGAATTAAAAGGTAGCAGAGCAAAAAAAGGAACAGATTTATACGATAGATATACTCATCTAAAATATAAATCACAACTGTCATATAAAAAATATTCAGAAAAGTTTAAACATTCACTTATTCAAGGTGGTGTTTACTCCGAGGTGAAGAATAGGGCTAATCTTAGAGAAAGATTATTTCCAATCATGCAATTTCAAGGAGAAGATGAGTTTAAATATAATAATTCAGGTACATTGATTTCTGATCAGCCCTATTTTGGTATTTATAATTTATTTAGAAATGAAATAAAAGATGTTTATCCAGGTTGTATTGGCCAAGAATTTAAAAAGTATCAAAGTCAATACGTTACAGAAAAGCTTAATTATAAAGAAATCCAGTTAAAGCCAAACGCTAGGTTTTCAAAATTTTGTTTAATTCCAGATTCAGCACACTTTAATGTTGTTGAAAATCCAAAAAGTTGCGCAAATGCAATTGCAGATTTTATAAAAGAAATTAATTAGATTTTAAATAAAATCTTACAAACAATCCAAATAATAAAATGATCAAAATAGCCAGAATAACTATTTCTTTAAAAGCCAAAATCATAATCCATGCAAATAATATTGCATTAATAAAAGGTGAGGGCGGTTCTTTTAGTTCATAATCTCTATTTAGCCAGGGACTTCCAATAAACCTAGTTTCATCTGTAAATCTATCTCCCCATAAAAACATCATTACAGGATTAATTTTTGGTGGATTCATCCAAATAGTCTGATTATCCATTGTGTTTTTCATTTCATTAAATACCTCTTGATATTGTTGAGATAAATCATTTGTTTCATATGGATCATTTAATATATCGTAAAGCTCATATGTTTTAGGGCCATTTGCTTGAATATTTTGGCTATAGAACAGCTTCCATTTTCCATTAAATAGAGCTCTTTCATCATTTATAACTATATTGCCAGTATGTACATTTTTTGGTTCCTTGATATTGTTATTGATCAAGTCATCCCATCTATCAACGCCTGTAAAAGATGAATTATTAACTTTAATAGAGGCTGCTGATAAAAGTGTTGGTAAGAGATCCTGAGCAAAGAAAAATTGTTCAGATTTTCCTCCCTCAAGTTTACCTTTCCAGTAAATTACAGCAGGCACTCTTATGCCACCCTCATATGCTGAAAGCTTGCTACCCTTTAATTTACCAGCACTACCTCTTGCAGATAAAAGATCAGGTGCTATAACTTTTGCTATCGGATCAACATCAAAAACAGGCCCGTTATCACTAAAAAATACAATGATTGTTTCTTCAAGGAGTCCTGAGTTTTCAATAGCTTTAATAATTTTTCCAATTTCTCTATCTAAAGAAAAAATATTAGCAGCATATTTTCTATCATAATCATTGTCTATATTTTTAAATAATTCAATATCACTTTCTTCAGCTTGAATAGGAGTATGTGGTGCATTAAAAGCAACATATAAAAAAAGTGGGGTAGATTCGTCTTTGTTTTCAATTATTCTTACAGCCTCATTAGCAATAAGAGTTGTAGAATAGCCGTCTTCATATAGAACTTCGCCGTTTTTATGCCAATCTAACCTTCCTGAAAAACCATGATCAAAATAACCAATACCTCCCATAAGATGACCATAAGTTGAATCAAAGCCTCTATTTATTGGTAAAAAGGCATCATCAGACATACCTAAGTGCCATTTTCCTGATAAAGCTGTTACATATCCTACATCTTTCAAGTATTCAGGCATAATTTTGTGCTCAAGCGGCATTCCGAATGATTCAACTCTTGGATTAGCAAAAGGTCGAACAACACCATTAGCAAAGTTGTTAATACCTGTAAGCATTGATGCTCTAGTAGGACTGCATGATGGATCAGCATAAAATCGATTCATCTCCAAACCTCTAGAGACTAAATTATCAATATTTGGTGTTGGAATCGTGCCACCATGATAAGAGACATCACCCCAGCCAAGATCATCAGTTAATATGATAACTATGTTTGGTTTATCAAGCGCTATTAAACTACATGAAAATAATAGTAAAAATGCAAATTTTTTCATTATTCTATTATATAACCTTATTGATATTTTTAGTCATATGGATAAACTTACATAAGTGTTTTTAAGGAGTAAAAATGGCAAAAATTAATGTTTATATAGTGGTAAATTTAACTATAAATGATGCAGAAGAATACAGGATTTATGAAAAAGGATTTTTTCCAATTTTAAAAAAACATAATGGAACTTTTATTACATATGATGATTCGCCAGATGTGCTTGAGGGACCAAAACCTTTACCTGGGAGAGCAATTATTTTTACTTTCCCATCCGAAGAAGATGCTAACAATTGGTGGAATGATATGGATTATCAAGAATTAAGTAAGCATAGAAGGGCATCAACGAATGCAACTATTCAACGTATTAAGGGACTTCCTCCAAGAGAATAATGATTGATTACCTAAGAATACAGAAAATTATTCACTGGTTAATGGCTATTATCATAATGCTTGATTTAAATATTGCTCAAAAATTTGGAGGTGAAATGCAACTTTTGGATCGTTTAGAATCAAGAGTAGATCACGCAACAGCAGGCATGATAGTTACTTTTTTATTTGTTTTAAGAATAATATTAAGATATCGGTATGGAGCACCAAGTCTCCCACAAACAATGCCACTGTGGCAAACACATTTAGCTAAATTAGGGCACTTTGGTCTCTATTTTCTTATGGGATTACTAATAATATCTGGAATAACAACAGCAAATTTTACTAGTGACCCAATTGTGGTATTTGGTTTATTTAATTTATCTTCAGAAGTAGACAATTTATATATGTTTGAGTTAATTCGAGGCATTCATGAATTCGCAACAAACGCTATAATTGCTCTAATAATTATTCATATACTTGCTGCCATTTATCATCACTTTATTATAAAAGATGATACTACCAAAAATATGCTTAAATTTTGGACAAGAAAATCTTTGAGATGATAGTTCAGAGTCAATTAGAGATAAATAAAGAGTCTAATATAGTTATTGATTTAATTAAAAGTAAAAGTAATCTTGAAAAATTTCATCCTTTTTGTAAAAAAAATATAGTAGTTAAATGGAAAGGTAAAAATTCTGAAGATATAGTTATTTATCATAATAATAAACAATATGTAAGAAAATTTACTGAATGGCATCAAAGTGGTTATGAGCTTGAGATATTTGAAGATAGAAAACTTGCAGATATTTCATGGAATGTTAAAGATTTAAATAACAAATCTATTATTAAAATCACAGCAAAACCTTATCTACCATATAAATATAGATCTATTAATGTAATAGTATTCAATCTATATGTTAAATACGTTCTGCAAAGTTACTTAAATTCAGTTGTAAAAGGGCTTAAATATTACCTAGAAACTAATAAAACTGTATCAGATAATCAATTTGGTAAACATATTTGGTATTCCTAATATATTATTTAACATAATATATATTATGCGAAGTTATATATTTGTATTTGATATGTCCCTATCCTATACTCAACACTCATATAGTCTTTTTATAGTTATATAAATATGGAAAACAACGAAATTATCTACCTTTGTATGGTTATATTTACATGTTATGGCTTTAATTTAGCTCAAGGATTAAGAGCTGCAATCAATAGAGGTGACACAGTAAGAATCACTCCCAAGATATTATGTTCTGTTTTTTGTATATCTGTTTCAATAATTGCAATAAATATTATGATAGGTTCGCCCTTTTCTTCATTAATAATTTATCTACATGTATTAATAATGATTTTTCAATCTGCTATGATTTGGTACTCGAAACCAGACTAACTATTCAACAGAACTTCTAATAATTTCTAAGTCTTTTGTTAAAACACTACCTATTGCGGTATGAGATAAGTTTTGTCTTGAAATCCCAATGATCTCAGCTATTGTTTCTGCTGCATATATGCCTGTACAGTGACCGCCCATAAATTTAGTCATACCATTATTTTTAAGCCAGTTTGCAGTTTTAATTATAGTATTGTCATCAGCTTGAAATAAATGAAAGCCGCCAATAGCACCATAAACAGGTACATCTTTTATTTCCTGCAGTTTTTTTGCTGTATTGATTATCCCAGAATGTCCACAACCGGACATCATAATCCAACCTTTATCAGTTAACATACCAACAGATTGATCATCTTTTATGATATCTGGTACTTTAAACTCTTTATCTATATATAAGCCTTTGGGACCATTATAATATTCAATTTTTCTATCTATCGTTCCTGTTGCATATATATTTTTTGCGACCATTTTATAATCATCTAGGATTATGAATTTTATACCCTCCTCCTCTGCTACTTTTTTAAATTCAAGAGAATCATCAAAGTTTCCAGGACCTTCTTTAGTTCCATCTTTTTTGTATCTTTGATCAAAAAATCCTCTCGCAACATAAACCTTACTAAATGCATCTTTATTAATATCTTTAAAAGTTTTTCTTAATTTAATAAGACCCCCAGTATGATCACTATGAAAATGACTTAAAACAACTTTATTAACTTTTGAGAGATCTTTATTTAGTACTTTAGCGTTATGTAAAACAGTATCTTCATGGAATCCAGTATCAAAAAGTATAGATTCGTTATCACTTTCATAAAGCGCTGAAAAACTCCATTCTCCAAAACCTCCAAAATTAGAAATATTAGTTGCTAATACTGTAATTTGATAATCAGCATTAATGGCTGCTGAAAATAAAAGAACAAAGAATTTTATATGTTTGAATGTTTTGGACCACATAATATTACCTTAATGCTTTGTGCTCCACCCTCTAGAAGTGGGTCTAATTGTGTGAGCAATCCTGTTTCAACTCTCCAGTTAAGATATTTTGCTTGATGTTCGAGAGTTTCCCAATCTTCAATTAGGTGAATTGTATTAGTAGAATCTTCGATGTAAGTATCAACAGAAATACATCCATCATAACTTCTTGTATCAGGTAATGCTTCTGTCATTGCGCTCTTAAGCGCATCTAACATATTTTCTTTTGCTGGAAATGAAACAATAACTAAGTTTTTCATAATTACCTCCTATTTAACAAAACTTGTAACTTCATTTAAAAACTTATCAAACGAAGGTTGATGGTTATACATCATATGACCTGATTCAAATTCAGAAAATATTACTCTAGACATATCGACTGAGTTATCATTCATAAAGTTTTCAGCTGTAAAGCATGGAGTAGCAAGATCATATAGTCCACACGAAACATATACTTTAAAATCTTTATTATATCTTTGAGCTCTAGCAATATGAGGAACTGTATTCACATAACCAAAATCATTGCCCTTCCATTGTTGCGGATGTTTCCAACTATAAAAAACTTCCGAATCACCACTCTGATATAACATTTCCATTTCAACACCGATTTCACTGAACCAGGTATGAATAGCTGTTACATATGCAGACATGAAACCTTCACTCGAAACATCTGTATCCGAATATTGACCACCTGATATATAGTCAGAATTCTTATATCGCGAATCTAGTCTTCCTACTGAAAATCCTTCGTCTCTTAATAATTCTTTCCTAAAACTTGATGGATCAACTCTCATATCAAAATCTTCAACAAATCTTTTACTTAGCCCAGTAAAAAATGAATATTTTTCCATAATTTTATTTCTTTCATTATCTTCAATCCTTGAACCTTTCAAAAGTGCTGGTCCATATTCATTTAAGCTAAACTCTTTTGAATCATTATAAAATTCAGTCAAAGTTTTATCAGTATCTATCTTTCCATGATAATATGCTGTTGCCGCATAGGACGGTAAAAATCCATAATGAGGGCTATTATTACCTGGATGAAAGACTAGATATTGATAATCTGATGCAGGCGCCACCATTAATAATCCATTAATTTCTATTGGCGTAATATCACCTGATCTTAATTCAGATATCAACAATGGGCCTCTAATACCTCCGTAACTCTCTCCTAAAATATATCTTGGAGAATTCCATCTTTTACTATCAGTTATCCAACGTCTAATAAATTCTGCAATAATTTTTGGATCCTCGTTTACACCCCAAAACTCTTCTCCCTTATGACACCCAATTGCTCTACTGTAACCAGTACCAACTGGATCAATAAAAACTAAATCTGCATCGCTAAGTGGAGATAATTTATTATCTACAATGTTATATGGTGGAGCACCATCATCGGTAGCATCACTAGGAACTTTTATAACTTTTGGCCCTAAAACACCCATATGAAGCCACAATGAAGCTGAACCAGGACCACCATTAAAACTAAATATAACCGGTCTGTTAATATTTGAATCTTTTGCTATATATTCTGTATAGAAAAAAGATGCCATAGGTAAGTTAGGATTATCTTTTTCATAGATAATTTTTTCTTTCAAACTTGCCACATATTCAATTTTCTTACCATTGAATATGCCATTAAAGGAATTTGAAAAAGTTCTTTCAACTAAATTATCTTTTGTAATCTCCTTGCATTTATCATCAGCAATTAAATGATCATCAGCAATTAATGAAAATGAAAAAAACAATATATATAGGTAGCGCATTTAAAATTTCTCCATATTTAAATATATTTAATTATTGTCTATATTTTATCTATTAAACTATACTTTTATGATAAGAATTACAAATAAACTTTAATGACTCAAACGGAGCCTGATAAATGCTTAAACTATTACTAATCACTATATTATCTACAAATCTCTTATCATCAACATTGATGGAACCTACATCATTTTCAAAAGATCTTTATAAAGAAAATATACTTGATGGTTCTTATAATGATGATATTGATCATCCAAACAAATTTTTAGATTTTAAAATTGGTGAGCGTGTTGCAACACCTGAGCAAATTTCTGAAGCGATATTAAGTTGGGCTAATCAATCAAACCGAATGATAGTAAAAGAATATGCTAAAAGTCATGAAGGACGTCCTTTATATGCATTATTTATTTCGTCTCCATCAAATTTAGCCAAATTAGATGAAATTAAAAAAAATGTGAATTTACTTGCTGATGGAGAAAATACAAATGCAAATAAGGCTAGAGCTTTAATAAATGATCTACCTGCAATTGCGTGGATGGCCTACTCCATTCATGGAAATGAAACTTCTGGAGCAGATGCAGCTTTGGCTAGCATTTATCATTTTATTGCCAGCAATGATGAAGAAACTATAGATATGTTAGACAATATGTTAATAATTATTGATCCATTAATGAATCCTGATGGTCGTGCAAGATTTGCAAAATCTTTGGAACAATATCGTGGAACAGCCCCAAATTATGATGATCAATCTCTTATTCATACAGGAGATTGGCCATACGGCAGAACAAATCATTATTTTTTTGATTTAAATAGAGATTGGATATATGTAACACAACCTGAAACTCGAGGTCGAGTTGAATTAATAAATGAATGGAAGCCTCAAATACTTGTCGATGCTCATGAAATGGGTCCACAAGACACATTTATGACTGGCCCACCTAGAGAACCAATTAATAAAAATATAGATAGAGATTTAATAAAATGGGGTAATGTTTTTGCGCAAGATCAAGGTAATGCATTTGATGATAGGAACTGGAGATTCTATACAGGTGAATGGCATGAAGATCTCTATCCAGGATACTCATTTTATGTCCAATTTAGAGGAACTCTTGGAATTCTTTATGAACAATCCAGAATGGCTGAAGATGGTGTAAAAAGACCTGAAGGAACAATTCAGTCTTATAAAGAATCTGTTCATCATCAATATGTCAGCACAATGGTGAATTTAAAAACTCTTAAAGAAAATTCAAAAGCAATGTATAGGGATTTTTGGGAGGGAAGAAAATATAATGTATCTAAAGACAGTAAATATGCTAATCAAACTTTTGTAATTTTACCAACAGAAAATATAGGTAGATTAAAAACATTAATTGAAAAGTTACAATTCCAAGATATAGAACTTTATAAAAATAACAAGCCGATATTAGTAAAGAATGTATTAAAACAATCAGGTGATATAGATGATAATTTTTCAATTCCTGTAGGAAGTCTAATTATCCCGAATAGACAGGCTGAAGCCCCTATTATAGCTGCAATGCTTGAGTTCGATGCAGAAATCGATGAATCAGTACTTGTTAAAGAAAAACAAGCAAATTTAAGAGATGGATCATCAATTATGTACGATACAACAGCCTTCAATCTTACAATGATGTACGGTTTGCCAAGTATAACTGTTCCAGAAAATATAACTAATAACCTATCTCCATGGGAATTTAATCAGACTAACTATGAGATTGATAAAGATGCATTAATGTGGTCCGTTGATGGCAATGACGATCGCTCAGT
>LULI01000115.1_pt1 | contig 49182 bp, 50 predicted proteins | sample 728191 | NCBI WGS metagenome assembly LULI01 (sample SAMN03860293, study PRJNA289734) | marine metagenome | biome: seawater column; feature: ocean; material: water; isolation source: Red Sea water column Station 169 - depth 50m | place: Saudi Arabia: Red Sea | collected 2011-10-15 | depth 50 m | reverse complement strand
ACCTCAAGCTGAGCCAGAAAGAGTGAAATTAGAGATTGAAGAAATGGTTGGTATTAATGCTTCTGAGGCACCTTTGGTTAGCGCAAAAACTGGTGTTGGAATAGATGATTTATTAGAAAAATTGGTAGATGAGATTCCAGGTCCTGAAGGCGATCCTAATGCAAAATTACAAGCGTTGATAGTCGATTCTTGGTTTGACTCATATTTAGGAGTGGTTTCATTGATAAGAATTAAGAATGGAACTATTAAAAAAGGTCAAAAGTTCCAAATTCACTCAAATGGTCAATCACATATCGTTGATGATATTGGAATTTTTTCTCCTAAAAAGGTATCAAAAAAAGAACTTTCTGCAGGTGAAGTAGGATATCTAGTTGCGGGAATAAAAGATATTAAGGGAGCTCCCGTTGGTGATACCTTAATTGATTTCAATGATGAGACTACTAATGCTTTACCAGGCTTTAAGAAAGTAAATCCAAAAGTTTTTGCATCTTTATTCACACTTAACTCAGATGATTATGAAAAATTTAGTATTAAATGATAGTTCTTTAATATATGAGCCCGAAGTTTCAGATGCATTGGGTTTTGGTTTTAGATGCGGTTTTCTAGGCACACTCCATATGGAGGTTGTTCGAGAGAGACTTGAGAGAGAATATGATCTTGATTTAATATCAACAGCACCTTCAGTGGAGTATGAAGTATTAAAAACTGATGGAGAGATTTTAAAGTGCGATAACCCCTCTCAACTGCCAACTCCTAACGAAATAGATGAGATTAGGGAGCCTGTAGTTAGTATCACGATTATTTCTCCAAATGAATATGTTGGAAATATTATTACATTATGTACTTCAAAAAGAGGTACTCAAAAAGATATGAAATATTTTGGACATCAGGTTTCAATTATCTTTGAAATGCCACTCTCTTCAGTAATTATTGACTTTTTTGATCAAATTAAATCTTCGACCAAAGGTTTTGCTTCAATAGAATACTCTCTAATAGGCTTTCAAAAGTCAGATTTAACCAAGATCGATGTTCTAATAAATAATAATAAGATCGATGCGCTATCCATGATTGTACATAAATCATTTTCTACGTCAAAAGCCAGAGAAATAGCAAAAAATCTTCAAAAGTTAATTCCAAGACAAATGTTTGATGTTCCTATACAGGTAGCGCTTGGTGCTAAAATTATATCTAGAGAGACAGTAAAAGCTTATAGAAAAAACGTAACTGCTAAGCTTTATGGAAAGTATCAATACCTCAAGACGCTTTTTTAAATTATTTTAACTCGGAGCAATAAATGTTAACTGATCCACTATTTATTTTAGGATTTATAGGCATGGCCATTTGCCTTTTTAGTTGGATAAAATTTTCTATTGAAAAAAATGAAGTTGAGCCTTTTGTTATTAGGTATATTTCATCTATTTCTCTTATATCTGGTTTAGCTTTATTAATGAGTATTTTTTATAACTCAGGTGATTTGGGTATTGTGTTACTTTTTGGATCCTTAATATCCTTAATAGTAATAATAATTGGTTATTTTTTAAAAAATAAAGAAATAGTTTCAACCTCAAGAGGCTACTTCATACCAATATTTTTGATTTTTATTTTAAGAACTTTCTTATATGAGCCATATCAAATTCCATCTGGATCAATGGAGCCTCAGTTAAAGAAGGGAGATTTTTTATTAGTAAATAAATTTGCATATGGTCTTAAAGTGCAAAGAATAGGTATGCCAAAATTTTTTGTTAAAGAGCCACAGTATGGAGACGCAGTTGTAATTATTCCAAAACACAATCCTGTTCCATATATTAAAAGACTAATTGGAATGCCTGGAGATGTAGTAAGAATTATTAACAAGCAAATATACATAAATGGAGAAGTTTTAGATAGAAAATTTATTGAATCTGAAGAAATTATCTTAAAAAAAAGATATAGACTTAGTAATGGAACTATTGAAACCAGAGAATCAGAAGCTATTGGGGACTTGTATTCAGAAAATATTGGAAAAGCAAGCTATGTTATTAGGAATACAAGAGGACAAAATAATCAATATCCTCAAGAATGGACTGTACCTGAAGGTCATTACTTTGTAATGGGCGATAATCGAGATAATTCTAATGACAGCACTAAAGATGTTGGATTTGTTCCAAGAGAAAATTTCTTTGGCAGGGCAGATTACCTATGGATGACTTGGGAGTGTTGGTTTTGCCTACCATCATTTGAGAAAGCTGGGAAAATTAATTAATGTCATTAAAAGAACTTCAGAAAAGCATTGATTACGAATTTAAAGACATTAATCTATTAAAGTTAGCTATAACTCATAAAAGCTTCAATAATAAAAGTAATAATGAAAGATTAGAATATCTAGGTGATTCAATTCTAAATTCATCTATATCGAAATATCTTTTTTTAAAATTTCCTAATGAAAGAGAGGGATTATTGACAAGAATGAGATCATTTATTGTCAAAGGAGAAACTCTTTCAAAAAAAGCATCTGAATTAAATTTAGTTCAATATATTGAAATATCTAAAGGCACTGCAAATTTATCAGATAGCAGAAAATTCTCAATTTTAGAAGGATCAATTGAATCTATTATTGGAGCAGTATTTCTTGATAGCAATTGGGATAGTGTAGATAACTTTATCCTAAAATTATTTTCTAAAGAACTATCAATTATTGAAGTAGATCAAGAGTTTAGAGATTCTAAAACAGAACTGCAGGAACTGCTTCAATCAAAAAAGTTAGAACTCCCTATATACAAAACAAGCGAATCTAATAGCGGCTTTGATTGCAGACTCGAATTACCTGAAGGTATATTTGGAGCTTCTGGCAATTCTAAAAGGCAGGCTGAGATCGCAGCTGCTAAAGAAGCCTTATCACATCTTAAAAAGAATAATGCCTAAAGAATATTGTGGTTATATTTCAATTATAGGTAAGCCTAATGTTGGTAAATCTACAATTCTAAATGCAATTTTAGAAAAAAAAGTGTCTATCACTTCAAGAAAATCACAAACTACAAGAAATAATATTCTTGGAGTTAAAACCCATAAAAATAAACAGATGATTTTTATTGATACTCCTGGAATGCATATCAAGTCAGAAAAGACTATGAATAAAATTCTAAATAGATCAGCGCAAAGTATCATTGAGGATTCAGATTTAGTTCTTTTTGTCGTTCAAAGACTAAGTTTTGATAAAAATGATGAATTAATTATTCAAAAGTTGAAAGATACAAATCAAAAAGTCTTTTGCGTGATAAATAAAATTGATCAAGTTGAAAATAAAAATAAATTGCTTCCATTTCTAGAGATGATTTCTTCAATTTATACGTTTCAAGAAATTATGTTGGTCTCTGCAAAGACAAAAGATGGCGTAGATCAGCTTATATCCATCATTAAAAAAAATATTCCACAAAATCCTCATATTTATTTAGATGACTTAATTTTTCATAAAAATGATCAAAAATTTGTTTTTTCTGAGCTAATAAGAGAAAAAATTATTAGAAAGCTTGGAGATGAGCTTCCGCACGATACTTTCGTTGAAATAGAAAAAATTGATGACAAAAATGATCTAACTGAAATTTATGCAACTATATATGTAAATAGAAACTCACAAAAACAAATTGTAATTGGCTCTGGTGGAGAAGTGCTCAAACAAATCGGTAAACAGGCTAGGTCTGATATAGAAAAACTTATTAATAAAAAAGTTTTTCTTAAAACTTGGGTAAAGGTTAAAAAGAACTGGAACACAAACTCCGGTTTTATTCAAAGCCTCGGAGTTGGAGGCAATTATGAGTCAAAGTAACAATGATAATTGTTTCCTTTTACATCAAAGATCTTATGGTGAAACAAGTATTATCGCAGATGTTTTTACTCAAAAAAGTGGCAAGATATCTTTTATAGCTAAAGGTGCAAAAAAACCAAAATCTAAATTTTTTGGTTATTTAGTACCATTTCAAAAATTAAAAATAACTTTCTCAGGAAGATCTGAATTAAAAACACTTACAAGTATTGATAGGGATTTAGCAAGTAACTCTAGTACTTTTTCAAAGGTGAGCTATAGTCTGCTTTATATAAATGAACTCCTTATGAAACTTCTTCCAAAAGATGCTAAACATGAGGAATTGTTTGTTTTGTATGACGAATTTCTAAAAAAAATTAATAAAAATTATAATCTTGAGATTTCTCTTAGACATTTTGAGCTAGATTTACTTGATATGCTTGGATATGGATTTGATTATGATTCAGAAATTGATTCAAATGAACCAATAGAAGCAGAATTATCATATGTATTTGTATCTGAAAGAGGATTTAGGAAATCAAATAGCTCAAGTTTCAAGGGCAAAGATATTTTGAGTATTAAAAAACGAAAGCTTGAAGATGTTCCTTTAAAATATCTTAAAGAAATCACAACCAAAGCAATAGGTATTTGCCTTGAAGGAAAAGACCTGGCTAGTCGAAAAATCTTTAAATCAATAAAAAAATGATATTTGGAATTGGAACAGACATAGTAGAAATTGAGAGAATTGAGACCATGACGTCACTAGACAAGTTTGCATCTAAAATACTAAGTAATAATGAAAAAGAATTTTATGATTCTTTAACAAATCAAAAACAAATTGTTTATATTTCAAAACAATTTGCAGCTAAAGAAGCAATTGCAAAAGCAATTGGAACAGGCATCAGAAATGACACTCATTTTAAAAATATTGAAATACTTAGAGATAAAAATGGAGCTCCAATTTTTAATGCACTAAACAAACTTGAGAAAATTATTAGTGACTTGGGTATAACTAGAACACATGTTAGTCTTGCAGATGAAAGAGATTATGCAATTGCTATTGCGGTATTAGAAAAATGAATAATATTATTTTATTAGGGCCTCCTGGAGCAGGTAAAGGTACTCAAGCAGATTTGATATGTGATTTATGTGATATACCAAAAATCAGTACTGGCGATATGCTTAGAGAGGCTGTTGCATCAGGTAGTAACTTAGGTGCAAAGGTTTCAGAGATTCTTGATTCTGGTGGCTTAGTCTCTGATGATATTATTGGCTCTTTAATTCAAGAAAGGCTTCTAAAACCAGATTGTGAAAATGGATCTCTGTTTGATGGCGTTCCAAGAACAATAGGACAGGCTGAGCAGCTTGCTGACATGAAAATTAACTTTACACATGTAATTGAAATTTTTGTAGAGGATGAAATCATTGTTAAAAGAATGTCTGGTAGAAGAGTCCATCCTGCATCTGGAAGAAATTATCATATTGATCATAATCCACCAAAAAATAGCGGATTAGATGATGAAACAGGTGAGCCACTAGTTCAACGAGAGGATGATAAGCCTGATACAGTCTTAAAGAGATTGGATGTATATCATGAACAAACAAAACCCCTTACAACTTTTTATAAAGGTCAAAGCGACTCTGGACTTTTAAAATTCATAAAGGTGGATGGTTCTTATTCTGTAGATGAAGTTTTTACAACAATATCATCTCAAATATAGCTATGAAAATTTTAGCCATAAAAAGTTCTGGTGATAGAACAGGTATCGGTTTAATGCTGAATGACGAAATTAATTCGTTCACAATGGATCATGACCGAAAGGATAGACCAAATTGGGACATGTTTTTAGATAACATAGGCCATAAAAAAATATTTAATTTAAGTGAAATAGATCTATTTGCATTTGAGAACAACCAAAATTCATTTACCGCCACAAGAATCACTGCTAGTTTTTTAAAAGGTATTGCAACCGCTCTAAAAAAACCGCTAATTTCAATTGAAGATAATTCTGAAAATAATCTTGATATAGAGGAGCTAGTAATAATCGCTAAAGAGAAATTTTTATCTGCTGAAGATGCCGATAAAAGATTTGATCCTAAAAATGTTAATCCAACTTATGAAGAAGATATTAAATTTAAAAAATTAAATGAATGATATATTACTGAGTTTTATTTTAGGCTTAGTTCAAGGCTTAACTGAATTTTTGCCAATCTCTAGTTCTGCTCATTTGTTGTTCCCAACACTAATATTTGGTTCAAATGATTTAGGATTATATTTTGATATTTCTGTTCATGCCGGAACATTGATAGCAGTAATTTATTATTTTAGAAATGAAATCTTTCTGATGAGTAAATCACTTCTTGTGAGTAACAATTTTAATGAAGATAAAAACATAGCAATACAATTAATAATCGCCACTATACCAATCGTTATCTTAGGATTTATTTTTAGAGATTTAATTAGCCAAAGGATATTTAGCATTAATGATATTGCTATTTCAAACTTAATCTTTGCATCAATATTGCTTTTTGCTTTTCTAAACAATAAAGGTAAAAAAACTCTTATTAATATAACTATCTTAGGCGCATGTTTTATTGGATTATTTCAATGTTTTGCTTTGATACCTGGCGCTTCAAGATCTGGAGCAGCAATCACGGCAGGTCTTTTGATTGGATTAAGTCTAAAAGATGCTTCAAAATTTGCATTTTTGCTTGCAATTCCAACTATTCTTGGCGCATTAACTTTTCTTATTTTTGATTTAAATAATGGCAATGTTAGTTTTGACCTACTTAATATAAGCATCGGCTTTTTTACGTCAATGATTTTTGCTTTTTTCACAATAAAGTTATTTCTTATGCTTGTTGAAAAAATAGGAATGATTCCTTTTGTTGCATATAGATTTTTGCTCGGCATACTTTTATTGATAATTTAGATGCAAATCTTTATTAAGGATGATATCACCAAAGAAACATATGAAAGTTTTGCAAACTTTTCTAAATTAGAAAAAGTTACAGACAAACCATCTGCTAATAATTATTTTGTATACGACTCAAATGGACTATCTTTTGTAAAAGATTCTATAAATCCAAAAGAAGTTTTACACATAGATTTTTTGAGTGGGACGCTTGGATGGAGACTTAAAAGAGTCAATCATGAAAGAAACTTAAGAAAAGCTTTAGGTAAGACTGAAAAACAACTATCAATATTTGATTCAACTGCAGGCTTATTGACAGATACAATGATTTTTCTCTCATTGGGTCACAAAGTTGTTGCTGTAGAGCAAAGTAAAATTATTTATTCTTTGGTTAAGGATGCGATATTAAGGGCTAAAGATAAGATACCAGAATTAAAAAATTTAATATTTATAAATGATAATTCATTGGAAGTTTATAAAAGCATTGTGAAAACTTAGTTAAGGACTTTTTTAATCTTGAGTACAAAAAAATTATCCTTAAAAGGCCTTTAAAGTATAGAAAAAACTATAGTAATATTAATTATCAGGTATTAGGTAAAACAACTAGATTTGATATTTACTTATGATAGAAATTAAAGAAGATTCAATAATTTTAACTGTTAAAAAAAATAAATTTGATCTACCTTTTTTGTGGCTTAGAGATAATTGCCAGTGTGATGAATGCAGAATTACTGAGACGCAGGAAAAGCAATTTTTATTGCATTCAGTTCCTGTAGATATAGTTCCAAATCATGTAGAAGAAATTGATAATAACATTAAGATCATTTGGCCTGATGGTCATGAATCATTTATTCCGATAGATCTTATCAAAAACTCATATTTACCGCGCTATCCAGATCAATGCGAATGGCCAGAGGAATTTCAGCCAGAAAAGTATAGTTGGAAAGAATTTTTAGATAGCAATGAAATAGCAATAGAAGCTCTTAAAACGTTTGTAAGATTTGGTGTAATTATTCTTAAAGATGCACCAAAGGAATCAAATTCTTTAGAATTTCTTGCTAAAAGGCTTGGACCAATTAATGAAGTTCTTTTTGAAAGAATTCATAATGTTTCTGTAACAGGTCACGTATACAATGTCGCCCATACACCAAAGGGACTGCCGCCACATAATGACTTTGCAAGTTATAAATCACAACCAAGCGTTCAGGTCTTGCATATGTTAGAAAATGAGTGCGAGGGAGGGGAGTCCATAATTGTTGATGGTTGGCAAGTGGCAAAAGATTTAAAAGATGAGATGCCTGAACATTTCTCAATACTTCAAAATTTTAATGTACCATTTAGAGAATTTGATGAAGAAAATGAAACATATGCTGAAGCTCCTCTCATTAAATGCGCAACAGATGGAGCAATTGAAAGTTTTAGATATTCAAATCAATTAATGCAAATGATAGATCCAAGAAAAGAGGGCATAAGAGAATTTTATAAGGCATATCATGAGATTTCATTAAGGGTTCATAACAAAAAATATCGTTCAACTTTCAGACTTAATGGGGGAGAGGCCCTTGTGGTTGCAAGTTTGAGGGTACTTCATGCTCGTGAACCTTTTATTCCCAATGGAAGAAGGCATTTACAAGATGCTTACTTCACCTATGACAACGCGGCTAATAACATAGTCTTATTATCAAATTAAGTGAAATTATCTGAAGCTGATATATCAAGGATTATTGAAATGGCATGGGAGGACAGAACTCCATTTGATGCGATTGAGTCGCAATTTAATTTATCTCATGACCAAGTTGTAAAGATAATGAGAGACAACCTCAATAGAAATAGTTTTAATTTATGGCGCAAAAGAGTTAGAGGAAGAAAAACGAAGCATTCAGAATTAAGATCTTTTAAAGTTGGTAGGCATCATTCATATGACCAAAACAAGCATAAGTGAAGACAAGATAAAATTTTATAATCTGCATAAATCCTTTTTTAGTGACTTAGATAATACTTCTTGTGAAGTTTTTGATAACAAAGTAATTATTTGTGAGAATTCAAATGAAAATGTAGATCCAGCTTCAGTTGAACTGGAATTAAAAAAAGATGATATTTATATAATATATTATTGGGATGGTTATTCTTTGGCTGATACTTTCAAGACCAAAGATTATAATTTAGCTGTAAAGCAATATAAAAAGTATGCAAAGAAGCTAGCAAAAAACTTTCGAAGATATTAAAAAAAATGCGGCCAATTTGGCCGCATTTTAAATATGCAGTTAGACGAAATTAATAATCTTCACTGATGTTGTCGTCACCGGCATAGTGAGATTTTGCTTTAAATGGTGCGTCTGAACTGGATGTTTCAGATCCATGATATCCTTGATCTGCAGGCATATAAAAAGTTAGTCCTGGATATTCATGGAAGGTATGAGTATGTTCTGACCCACCCTGAGAATTTAGATATACTTTATAGGTATAACCAGATGCACCTTTAAAAGGACCGGTGGCTACAGTTCCTTTAACTTGAAGTGCACCAGTAGCACTTGTAATATCAATATTTGATTGGGTATATGATGATACTTTTACAATTTTGCCCTGAGAATACATCCCAGAGTGGAAATCACAATAGGGATATAAAGTTTCAGGAGTTGACGAGCTAACTGTTAAAGTCATCGTATCTTGATTCCATCCTTCCGCAGTTCCAATTTGACCTGAATCGGAGCTTGTAGCATTTTGAACAGTAGACATCTTAAATGGGTGCCCTGATGTAACTGCAGTAGTTGCCTCAAATTTAATCACGTCTCCTTCTTTAACATAAATAATAAATTCTGTATCTGAAGGATTAATATTATCAACCACATAATTAGAACTTCCATTATTTGAAAGATTGTAGTTCATTTGATTAAGTTTTGATTCATTATCAGTTATAGTACCTCCACTCCAAGCGGTATCTTCATTAATCCAATCTATTGTATTAAAAACTAATTTATCTAACTCAGTTGAAGAAGCTGTTCCGCTCATTACTGCACTCATAAGAGTGGCAAGCTCAGACACACCAACTTGCAAGAAATAGGAATGTGAATTAGAGGAGTTAGCATTTATTTTTTGCATGTAAGCAGATATGCCTGAGGATAAATCAATTAATTGTTGACTTGATGGTGAAAAGTCGCTGTCATAATTTGTTAAAAAATCTTTTATAAAGGTAGTATCGCCAAGAGATGTCTCTGTTCCAGACCTAGCAAGAATAGCGTTCGAAACTTTAGAACGAGCACCACTCCCTTCATTAATTGTATGAATTGCTTCTAGCACCTTACCTAAAACAGCCAGCTGTGTGTTAATTACAGCTACTTTGTTATAAACGGCATTATCAAGATTAGAAAATGGATTATCAAATCTAATCATAAATGATGAATCAATTCCTAAACTTGTTTTATATGCATTATAGTTAGTAGTAGTACCTTCATTCATAAATTCGCTGATAACAGAGATGACTACATTTTGATCAGTAACAGGTTGACCCAGGGCAAGACTCTCGCCCTCGCCAAATTGAAGATTTGTAACAGGGTCAAATCCACCTTCGCCTCGAAGGACTCCAGTAGTGCCTGAGTCAACTGTTAATGAAAAAGTACCATCTTGTGAAGAAGTTGTTGTAAATTGTGCTCCTGAGCAGGTTCCAGCATTTACTTCTATACATATAGTTGCGCCTTGAATAGGACCAGCTCCAACAGCTGTTCCATTGTAACCTTCTGCGGTTACATCATCAGATGTATCGTTGGTGACTGTAATTCTGAAATTCTCAGAATCTGTTAAAGATCCATCAGAAACAGTTGCTGATATTTCATACACATTATCACCATTTGCATCACTTGGTGCTTCATAATCTGGAGCTGAATTAAAAGTAACTACACCACTTGAAGTAATACTCAAAAGTGAGGCATCTGTTCCAGATAATGAGAAAGTTATTGTGTCACCATCAGGGTCAGATGCAGTAACCGTAAAAGCAGTAGTTTGATTTTCTTGTACAGAAATATCAAATGATGTATTTGTAATATTGGGGGCTCCATTCATGTTACCTGAGCTGCTGCCGTAGCCGTCGCCGCCGCCACCACCGCCGCCACCGCCACCACCGCAAGAGGCTATTACAAAAAGACTAAATAAAAAAATTACCCTGTTTAAAGATTTCATGTGTTCTCCTGTTGTTAATTAGTCGGGCGTCCATAAAGTGTATGAAAAGTTTGTGCCCAAACTGACCAAATTTATGGCAAAGCGACTTGATGTAGTGTATTAAACAAAAAAAACATAAATAAAGTCAAATTTATATTTTTTGTTGTTTTTACAATATTTTTTATGTATATATTTTGTAGTTTTACTACTAATTGATATATTTTTGATTTAATTTGTAACTATTAGATTGGTGCCCCATATCTGAGTCGAACAGATACTCCCGAAGGAACGCGATTTTGAATCGCGCGCGTCTACCAATTCCGCCAATGGGGCTCGAGAAGCATTGTAGCCAAGTATTATCTATTTTAAAATCAGCCAAGTGAAAACATCTGATTTCGATTATGAGTTACCAGATGAGCTAATAGCTCATTATCCGATTGATGCAAGAAGTTCAAGCCGTCTTTTAGTAAGACTAAATGAAATTGAACATAGAACATTTCGAGATATAACAAATTATTTTGATAAAGGAGATTTACTGATTAATAACAATACTTCAGTAATACCTGCAAGAATTTATGGAAAAAAAGAATCTGGCGGCTCGGTTGAGCTCATGCTTGAAAGAGAGTTGGATAATAATAAAGCTTTAGTTCAAATTCGGTCAGGAAATCCTCCTATAAATGGAACTAAAATGTTTTTTGATCAATATGAAGCAAAATGCATTGGTCGAAAAGATAATTTTTTTATCGTTGAGTTTGCTCAATCCCCATCTGATATTTTTAACGATATCGGACATGTTCCATTGCCTCCCTACATTAAGAGAAATGATGAAGAAATTGATAAAGAAAGATATGCAACAGTTTATGAAAATAAAGATTTTCAAAATTCAGTTGCTGCTCCAACTGCTGGCTTACATTTTGATAATGAGTTACTGCAAAAAATAAATAATATTGGTGTTGAGACTATTTCAATTAACTTGAGTGTTGGGGCAGGCACATTTCAACCTGTAAAAACTGAAAATATCAAAGATCACAAGATTCATAAAGAGTTTGTCGAAGTGAGTGATGAGATTGTAAATAAAGTAAAAAAAGCTAAAAAGAAGGGGAATAAGATCTTTGCTGTTGGAACAACAACTCTTAGAGCCCTAGAAACTGCGTTTATGGAGGAAAAAGGATATAAAGATTTTACAGATTTGTTTATTTATCCAGGTTTTGAATTTAAGGCAGTAGATATGCTTATTACAAATTTTCATTTACCTAAATCATCTTTATTAATGTTAGTTTCTGCATTTATAGGTTTTGAAAATACAAAAAAAATATACGATGTTGCAGTTCGAGAAAAATATAGGTTCTTATCTTATGGTGATGCTATGCTTTTAAAAAAAAATGAAGCTTAAAACTAAAAATACATCTAATTTTGCAAGAGTATCTGAAATACAACTATCAAGAGGCAAAATTAATACACCAGCATTTATGCCAGTTGGAACAAATGCAACTGTAAAAGGTTTGACTGTAGAAAACTTAAATGAAACAGGTTCAGAGATAATTCTTGGAAATACTTTTCATCTTATGCTCAGGCCTGGCGACAACTTAATCAAGAATTTAGGTGGACTTCATAAATTTATTAATTGGGAAAAACCAATTCTTACTGACTCAGGAGGATTTCAAGTATGGAGCCTTGGTGATTTAGCTGAAATTTCTGAAGATGGCGTTAAGTTTAGCTCACCATACGATGGTAAAAAAATTTTTATGAGACCCGAAGATTCAATCATGATTCAGGAGAATCTCGGCTCAGATATTATTATGGTATTTGACGAATGTACTGATTATCCAACTAATTTTGAACAAGCAAAAAAATCAATGGAACTTTCTATGAGATGGGCAAAGAGATGTAAAGCAGCGCATAAATCTAAATCAGCATTATTTGGGATTGTTCAGGGAGGCATGTATAAAGATTTGAGGGAGGAGTCATTGAATCAACTAATGGATATTGATTTTGATGGAATAGCATTGGGAGGTTTGAGTGTTGGAGAATCAAAACAAGAGAAAACTGAAATCTTAGAGTTTATGTCTGATAAATTACCAAAGGATAAACCAAGATATCTAATGGGCGTCGGTACGCCAGAGGATATTGTCGAAGCAGTGAGATATGGAATCGATATGTTTGATTGTGTCCTCCCAACAAGAAATGCAAGAAATGGCCAACTTTTTACCTCAGAAGGAGTAATAAATATCAGAAACGCAGAATATAAAGATAGTGATGAACCAATAGATAAAAATTGTGATTCTAAAGTATCTCAAAATTACAGCAGGGCCTATCTAAATCATTTACATAGGACAAACGAGATGCTTGGATCTATGTTAGCGACATATCATAATATTTATTATTATCAATCTTTGATGAGAGATATTAGATATGCAATAAAAAATAATTTATTCGCGAAGTTCTTAAAAGACTTCTATAATAAACGAAATTTAGATATGCCCAAGGGGCCAATATAGGATTAATTATGGAAGGCGCTTCACCATCACTTTTATCACCATTACTATTTTTAGGATTTTTATTACTATTCATGTATATAGTAATAATTAGACCTCAAAATAAAAGAAATAAAGAAATTAATGAAATGCTTTCAAAGCTAGAGGTCGGAACTGAAGTGATCGCTGCAAGTGGAATAATTGGCAAAGTTAAGGCCATCAAAGGAGAATACATATCTCTAGAAGTGAGCGAAAATGTGGTATTTAAGCTTCAAAGATCTGCTATTGCAAACATCTTACCTAAGGGAACTATAGAATCTATTAAGTAGAAAAGTGAATAAATTTTCAATATACCAGTACTTACTTATATTATCTGTGTTGGTAATTGGATTCCTATACGCATTACCAAATATATATCCTACACAACCTTCGATTCAAGTTGCGTATACTGACTCTGGATTATCCGCTGATCAGGCATTGCTTGATGATTTAGAAAATATACTTGAAGACTCAAAGACAGTTTACGACGAAATTTTTCTTCGAGATAATAAAATTGTTATAAAGTTCAAAGATGTTGAAACTCAGTTAAGCTCAAAGACAATTTTACAAAATGCTTTACTTGATAGAGTAATTATTGCTCTTTTTCTAGAGCCATCAACACCACAATGGTTAAAGGACATTGGTGCAAATCCAGTCAAATTAGGTTTAGATTTATCTGGTGGAGTTCATTTTTTGTTAGAGGTTGATATCGATACAGCTCAAGAGGGAAGGCTTGAACTTTTGTTAGAAAATTATAGAAATGTTTTTAAAGATGAAAGAATTAAATTTGATAAGTCATCCATAAAAGACTTAAAACTATATTTTGAATTTTCAGATAATCAAAGCTATAACAAGGCTTTAAAAAGGTTTAGAGACGACAGTCCTGTCTTGAATGGAGTTCAATACATAATTACTGAAAGGCCAAGTACTGATGTTCTTTTGCTTGAGTATTCAGATATCGCACTTAGGGAAATTAGAGACTATGCAGTTGGTCAAAACCTTATTACTCTTAGAAATAGAGTAAATGAACTGGGAGTATCTGAACCAATAGTTCAAAGACAAGGCGGAAATAGAATTGTCGTTCAACTTCCTGGTGTTCAAGACCCTACAGCTGCAAAAAAAATTATCGGTAAAACAGCTAACCTTGAGTTTAGGATGGAAGCAAATGCCAGGACATCGCCACTTAGAAAAGAAGAATTTTCTTTTAAAGAAAATGAATTTCAATCAGCTTTTCTTGAAAAAGCTGTGATAGTAGCTGGTGAAAAAGTAACAAATGCAAATACAGGATTTGATGAAAACGGATTTGCACAGGTAAACATAACTCTTGATATGGAAGGTGGCCGTGCAATGCAAAAGGCAACATCAGGAAATATAGGAAGACGTTTAGGTGTCCTGTTTGTGGAACAAAAAACTAAATCAGAATTAGTAACTAATGCCTTGGGTGAATCTGTTATCGAACAAACTTCTTATATTGAAAAAAATATAATAAGTCTTGCAACTGTTCAGGCTGTTTTAGGAACAAGCTTTAGAATTACTGGTGTAGGTTCCCCAGCTGAAGCAAGTGAATTAGCTTTATTACTTAGAGCAGGCGCACTTGCAGCTCCAATGAAATTTGTTGAGGAAAGAACTGTTGGACCAAGTTTAGGTAAAGAAAATATTGAATTAGGAATGAAATCTATTGTTATTGGTTTTGCGTTAGTTGTTCTTTTTATGATTTTTTATTACAGAGTATTTGGCATTGCTGCAAATATTTCATTAATACTAAACTTGGTTTTAATAACTGGAGTAATGTCTCTTTTAGGCGCTTCATTAACTTTACCAGGTATGGCAGGTATTGTTTTAACTGTTGGTATGGCAGTGGATGCGAATGTTTTGATATTTTCGCGTATACGTGAGGAATTAAAAGAGAAAGATCCACAATCAGCTATTAGAGATGGTTTTTCAAGGGCTTTTGTAACCATCTTCGATGCGAATGTTACTACATTAATTACAGCGCTTATTTTATATATCATAGGGACTGGTCCTGTAAAAGGATTTGCAATTACCTTATCTATTGGGATTATTACTTCTATGTTTACAGCAATTATGTGTACTAGAGCAATGGTTAATCTTGTATACGGTAATAAAAATATTCAGGAACTAAAAATATAATGGATATTAGATTTAAATTTATGAAGTTTAGAAAAATAGCTGGACTCATTTCAATAACTTTATTTCTTATATCATGCGTATCATTAGGTTTGAGAGGTTTAAGTTTAGGTCTAGATTTCAGCGGAGGAACCTTAATCGAGGTATCTTATGAAACTCCAGTTTCACTTGAATCAATAAGAAATGAACTTGATACAAATGGATATCCCGATTCACAAGTTGTAAATTTTGGAACCAATTTAGACGTATTAATTAAAGTTGCTGATCAGAGTGGTAATAGCTCTATTGGAGAGAGTATTTTCAATATCTTAAATAATCAAGAAATTCCCATTGAACTCAAAAGAGTTGAATTTGTTGGTCCTCAAGTTGGTGACGAATTAAGAGATCAGGGTGGTCTTGGAATGATAGTGGCTTTATTCATGATACTGATGTATGTTGCTTTTAGATTCCAATATAAGTTTGCACTTGGTGCTGTGACTGCTTTAGCACATGACGTAGTTATAATTCTAGGTATATTTTCAGTATTTTCATGGGATTTTGATCTAACAGTTCTTGCAGCTCTGCTTGCAGTAATAGGTTATTCTCTTAACGACACCATTGTTGTATCCGACAGAATTAGAGAAAATTTTAGAACCGAGAGAGTTTTGGAGCCTATGGACTTGATTGATTTATCGCTTAACCAAATGCTTGGAAGAACCCTCGTAACATCTTTTACTACATTACTTGTATTATTTGCATTGTTTATTTTTGGTGGAGAATTAATAAAAGGCTTTAGTTTGGCTCTTATAATTGGGGTTGTTATAGGTACATACTCTTCGATATATGTTGTTGCAAATATATTAATGTCTCTAACATTAACTCAAGATGATTTAGCAATTCCTGAACCCGAAGGTGCAGACTTTGATGAAATGCCTTAATTTGTAAAATTTGATTTTATTGATTTAAGAACAGATTTATATATCTTTGATGTTGTAGAGATAATATTATTTTCCATTAAAAACTTTGGGTTTCCATTGAAATTGCTAGCCAAAGCACCTCCTTCTTGAGCAATTAAACCTCCTGCGGCAAAATCGATAAGACTGATGTCATAACCCCAGACTCCATCCAATCTTCCAGCGCCAACGTATGAGAGATCAAGAGAAAGACATCCGCTTTCACGCATATTTAAATTTTGGTTAGCAAGTTCTTTGTAAGCATTTTCAAAATTGAATTCATCATTTTTATTAGATTTCTTAAAAGACAGCATCGCATTGTCTAATGAATTTTGTTTGCTTGCTCGAATTTTATTATTGTTTAAATCTGCACCACCACCTAGAGATGCTGAAAATTCTTCTCTTCTAATAGGATCTATGACCACAGCTGTTGTTATTTCATTATCAGTCATTGAGCATAAAGAAATCGAAAAGTGTGGATAACCATTTATAAAATTTTCAACTCCATCAATTGGCTTTAGCACCCAAGTAATATTTGAATTATTAATAATGTGTCCTTTATGAATACTTAAAAAATTATCTTCTTTTTGAAATTTCATGACTTCCTCAAAGACTAATTCTTCTACTCTTTTTTCTATTGCTTTTAAATATCCATCTGGAGTCCCTTTAGATGAATCTAAACTGTGTACTTTTTTTACAGCAAATTCTAACTCTGCTGCTCCTTTACGGGCAGCCAAAAGATTTATATTTAACAAAGCTTGTTTTGACATGTCGCTATTGTAATAGAAATGAGGATAATAGTTGTATGACTTTAGAAACAAATTTAATAAACATAGTTTTAATTGATACTATCCATCCTGGAAATATTGGCTCTGTTGCTAGAGCAATGAAGACGATGGGATTACAAAGATTATCACTTGTAAACCCAAGGGTTTTTCCTTCTGGTGAGTCAACTGCTCTTGCTGGTAATGCCACTGATGTTCTTGAAAATGCAACTATTTTTGATTCCATAAAAGATGCTATCAAAGATAGCACCTTTGTCTATGCAACATCTGCTAGAGATAGGTCTATCCAATGGCCGATAATGAATGCAGAGCAAGCTGCAAATAATATTTGTGATGAAGTTAATTCAAAGAAAGAAGTTTCAATAATTTTTGGAAAAGAGGATAGGGGTCTTACTAATGAAGAATTGGAACTTGCTAACAAACTCATTGAGATTCCTGCAAATCCAGAATATCCAGTTCTTAATCTAGCAATGTCTGCACAAATTATTTGTTACGAAATTCTAAAAGCATCTTCTGACGACAAAAACAAAGAATGGAGAGATTATCCTGAAGTTAATTCTGATCAATTACAACGATTAATTGATCACTTCATTGAAACTGCTGTAGATATTGACGTTATAGATCCAGACAATCCCAAGAAAATTATTTCTCGAATTAAAAGGATGTTTACAAGGCTTATCCTGTCCCGTTCGTCTAGAGGCCTAGGACACCGGGTTTTCATCCCGGCAACAGGGGTTCGACTCCCCTACGGGATGCCAATTTACTATAAAGCCCACACTAGTGGGCTTTTTTTATCTAGTGGTTAAGAATGTTGTGAGGTTTTGGAGTTTTAATTAGCTATAGACAATATACATAAAATATATAATTTATCTTCACAAGCTAGCCTGGCATTATCTATCTAAATTATCTATTAATAAGAGATGTTATGAAAAAGTTGATAATGATTTGTTGTGTCTTTTTTGCAGTAAGCTGTTCTGTAAATAATGAAGATGATTTAAATAGATTTGAAATACAAAAATTATATCGACTCTATGTAGATGATTTTATTGCCAATGATTTTGAAAGTATTGCTAGTTATTTTGATACCCCAGTTGACTTAAAATCATTTAATGACATTGCGGAAACAAATGAAGATGTAATTCTTTTTTTTAAAGACCTCAAAGCCAATATACAAGAAGGTTATGCATACAGCGTGATAGATAATATTAGCGTAACTAATGTTAAAGATGATACTTATTTATTATGCGCTGATTACTCTAGATACGATAACAGTGATAAATTGCTTTTCGAAGGCAGGACACATTATGTTTATATCAATACTTCTGAAGGATGGAAGATTAATTCATTAGAACCGAAAGATAGAAGTACCGATGTTCTTTGTGACCATAAATAACTAGCTGTATGCCAGTTTAACTACATATATAAAAATATATATTGCTAAGCAACCAAAGATAACCCAATTAACCCAATTATTCACAATACTTATCCTAAACAATGTATTTTATTTTGACAAACTGCTATGGCATTATTATTTATATGTTTTTTCTGAAGATTTTAGAGAAATTAGGACGAAAAAGAGTTGTAATGGACAGAGGTCCTTCACACCCAGAATATCATTTAGCAAAACCATGGACTGACAGGTATTATTTGCTGTTTAGAAAAAGACCAAAATGGTTTCCTTTCAATATATTTATTAATCATATTATAGATAATGACCACGGAATTGGACTACATAATCATCCTTGTCCATATATTACAATTATTCTTAGTGGCGGCTACTGGGAGACAAACATTAAAAAAGAAAGAAAATGGCGTGGAAAATTTTATATAGGTTTTAGAAGTGCTGACAATTTACACCGAGTTGACTTAAAGCCTGGCATTAAGCCCATTACAATTTTTATTGCTGGTCCTTTTGGACTGAGAAGAAAAGAAAGAAGTGAATACGGGACTTGGAAATAATTTTTTTCTAAAATGAACTGATCAAGTTATTAATTTTGGTATTAAGCCTATTTGAGCAAGAACACCTAAAATAATCATTAATACAAAAGCTGCCAGAATTTGTAAATTCTTTTTTTCAATCAACTCAAAGAGATCTTCTAAAACTTTTCTTACAAAATCATCAGCACTGCCCATTAATTTAACAGCTTTTCTTGTCCATTTGTCAGTCTTATCAATTAGCGGAATAGCAAGTGCAACTATAATAAGCCACACAATTCCATTTAAAATCATGTCAATAATCCACCCAATTAATATCCAATCGATCTTCATAGTTTCATAGTATAACTTTTGATACTATAAGTGGATGAACAAATTATTTACAAAAATATCCACTTTAATTATTGGATTATCAGTCGGTGCAATAATTTACTTTTCTCTATGGTCAATATTTGTTTATTTCGGATACGTAAATTAAGTTAAATTTTTTTACTATTATCTCTATATTTAATGTAAGATTTCTATTTCTCACTTAGGATTATAAATGAATATATATGTCGGAAATATATCTTGGGGATTAACAGACCAAGATCTAGAAAATGTTTTTGCCGAATACGGTACAGTTGATTCTGCAAAAATTATTACAGACAGAGCAACTGGTCGTTCAAGAGGCTTTGGATTTGTTGAAATGAGCGATGGAGCAGAAGCTGCTATCGAAGCATTAAACGGAACTGAAGTTGACGGAAGAGAACTAGTTGTTAATGAATCAAGACCCAAAGATAAAAGCTAATTAAGACTCTCTAAAGCCTCTATCATTTTTTCTTGAACCTTTTGAACTGCTTTGAATGGTCTAATCATGACTTTGAAGTTGCTTATCTTGCCGTCTTCATTCCACTCAATCATATCAACACCATTTACTGAGATGTCATCTATATATGTTTCAAACTCTAATACAGAATTCATATCATCATGAATTTCTTTTGTATATTTAAACTTTTCCATATTAAAAGACTGACCTGCTGCATGGAGATACATCATAGTGATTTCTTTGCCTTGCATTGGCTTAAAGACAACAGGTGATGAAAATACAGCGTTATCAGCAATAATTTCATCTAGCATTTTAAGATCATCACTTTCAATAACTTCGTGCCATTTATGGATTAAATTTTTTGCTTTACTCATTATTTAAAAGTTATATAAAAATATTGCTATATTTTAAACATAAAAATATCGAAATATATAAAATATAGTAGTATCTTATAATTAGAGGAGTTCGATATGAGAAATTTATTTTTGTCTGTTTTAATATTGCCAGGTTTACTATTTGGCATGCATCATGAAAAGAATCCAATAATTTTTTATTTGGATTTAGAAATCGCTGATGGAAAATCAGATGGTGTTGAACAATTTGTAGATTATTTAGTGACTGCTGTTAATGAAACAGAGCCTAAAACAATGTATTACAAATATTGGATTTCAGAGGATAAAAAAAATGTTTCTTTGATGGAGGTTTATCATTCAAATGAGGATGCTATTTTCCATATGAATGCTTTTGCAGAAGCGCCTCACAGAGATAAATTTCTTGAAACTTTTATTGTGAAAAGCTTCCAAGTTCTTGGTGATACAAATGATGACCTAAAAAATGCCATGGAAGCCTACACAAATGACCATAGGACTTTAATGAATGGGTTTCAAAGGAAGAAGAAATAATGACCAATAAAGAACAAATTGAAAAATGTATTAATGTTTATTATGCAGGATGCTGCGAATCTGATTCAGACAAAATTAAAGAGGCTTTTGATAACAATGCAATGATTTCAGGATACTTACCTGACGGACTTCATGAAATGAATTTAGATGAGTTTTCAGAATTTGTTTCAGCTCAACAACCTTCACCAAAAGAAAAGGGCGATGAAGAATTTCTTGAAATAATTTCTTGTGAGATTGTTGGTGATACAGCAATTGTTCAAATAAGAGAGGCATACTTGGGAATGATATTTATTGATTCATTCTCTTTTTTAAAAAAAGATGATACATGGAAAATATATACAAAATTGTTTCATGTGGAATCATAATAAACATTTACAGAGGAGAAAAATATGTTAAATAAAAATAAACTAGTATTTGCTAGTGTGATTGGAGCTTTATTTATTGCAAGCTGTTCAAATGAAATGTCTATTGAGTCATCATCAGATAGTGCTGGCGGCGGTAAAGCATATGCTGAATTTATGGCATGTTCAGCTGGACCTGATTTTAATGCAGAGAATGCAATGAAGATGATTGGTGATTGGCAAAAATTAATTACAGCAGAATCTCTATATGGTGCTTGGGGATATGTTCCTGCAGCGGATACAAACTCCACTGGAGATACTTTATGGTGGGAATTAAATTGGAGTTCTAAAGAAGAAGCTGATGCTGAATGGGAAGCATGGTCTCAAAATGAAGATGGTCAAGCTTGGGCAGAGGAATATTCAAATGTAATGGTTTGCGATGGACCTGGCAGAAATTCATTTGATGCTGATTATCCAATTGCACCTGGCACATACGGGAGCACTAATGAAAGTGGTTATTTTTATAGTGAATATTACGGATGTAATTATATCGACGGCGCAGGAAGAAATGACGCAGAAGAATTTTTACCTGGGTTTGTAAATGCAGTTGGTAATTCTGACTATAGTGATACAAACTACTCTTTTGGAAATTATTTTGCTCATAAGAATCCCAATGGCTCTCATGTAGATGCTAACATTGACTTCATGTGGGCAAATTTTACTGATAGCAAAGATTCAATGGATAAAGCAGCAAGTTCTTTTGAAAAAGATGTAAGAGATGAAATGTTTCCATTGTTTAGCGAATTTGCAAGCTGTGCAGAGGTTCCAGATGTTTATCATAGTTGGACTTTCTATAACAGCAGTGCAAAAGACTTTATGCCGGACTTTACAAAAAGAAATTAAGTAAATATTTTAAAAGAAGCTGCCTTAGGCAGCTTCTTTTTTTTGTGGTACATTTTACATACTATGATTATTGGTGTTCCAAAAGAAGTAAAAAACAATGAATGTAGAGTCGGCTTGACTCCAAATTCAGTAAAATGTTTGGTAGATTCTGGACATAAGATTATCTTTCAAAAAAATGCTGGAGCTGGAATTGGATATTTTGATGATCAGTATTTAAATGCTGGTGCAAAGTTAATTCAATCAGCAGAAGAGGTGTATCAATCCTCAGAAATGATAGTGAAAGTTAAAGAACCGATTCCAGATGAATATGGATTTCTTAGAGATGATTTAACTCTATTTGCCTATCTACATCTTGCTGGTGATCCCGCAAATGCAAAAAAATTAATAGACACCGGTGTGACAGGTATTGCATATGAGACTGTAACTTCAGATGATGGCTCTATGCCGCTCCTTGCTCCAATGAGCACTATCGCTGGCCAACTAGCTTTCATAGTTGGCTCGTATCATTTGCTAAAACCATATAAAGGTAAGGGTATCTTGTTGGGTGAAATGGAAAATATGAATCCGAGAAATGTTACTGTTATTGGAGCTGGTGTAGCTGGAACTCAATCCATTATTAAAGCAATAAATAACAGAGCATTTGTAAAAGTTCTAGATTCATCCCAGTCAAAATTAGACGACCTAATGTCAAAATTTGGAACAAATAACATTCAATATATTTTATCAACTGAGGATTCTATTCAATCTTCAATAAATGAATCTGACCTTGTTATAGGAAGTGTTTATGTTGTTGGCAAAGAAGCCCCAAAAGTAGTTAAAAAAGATATGTTGATGAGTATGAAACCAGGCACAGTGATGGTAGATGTTTCTATTGATCAAGGAGGCTGTTTTGAAACAAGTAAACCAACGACACATGATGATCCAATATTTGTTGAAGATGATATTGTTCATTATTGCGTAACAAATATGCCTGGAGCAGTTCCATTGACTGCTACGGAGGCACTCAATAGTGTAACTCTTCCATACATAAAAGAGCTTGCACAAAAAGGAGTTCAAAGTACTCTCGAGACTAACAAGCACATAAGAAATGGCTTAAATATTAAAGGCGGTGAAATAATTCACCCTAGCGTGAAAGAAGCTCTTGAAAAAGAGTAACTTAATGCTAAAAAAGTATTTTTTATTTTCATTTTTGTTATTAATTTCATTTTTTGCATTTACCAATGACCAAAAAAATTCACTCATCGAAACTTATAACAAAACATATGATCGAGAGTTGGTAGACATTGTCATTAAAGATAATATTGATATTAAAGGTAAAGTAACCTCAGCTGGATCTTTAGCTTTATCGGATAATATTGCTGAAAAAAATGCATTTGTTGTTAATAAATTAATTCAAGCAAATTATTTTATATTTGGAAAGGCTAATCTATCAGAGTGGGCAAATTTTAGGTCTGAAAATTCCGTTAGTGGTTGGTCAAGTTTTGGTGGCCAAACCAAACATTTTTTAAGTGATGAATATAATCCTTGTGGGTCTAGTTCAGGTTCAGCGGTTGCTGTAGCTCAAGGATTGGTTGATATTGCAATTGGTACAGAAACAAATGGATCTATTTCCTGTCCATCCTCAATAAATGGAATAGTTGGAATGAAGCCAACTACAGGACTTGTAAGCAGATCAGGAATTATTCCTATTTCATCTTCTCAGGATACTGCAGGACCAATGGGAAAAAATGTTGAAATTGTTGCAAAAACGCTTGAGGCAATATCTGGAAAAGACATTAATGATGAAGCAACGTTTTTGATACCAGATGATTTTGAATTTAATTTTTCAAGTGTAGTAAAAAACAAAAGACTTGATGGAAAAAGGTTTGGATTACTTAATTCAGACAATAAAGATGCAAATGTAATTAAATTACATAATGAAATTAGAATTCTTGTTTCTTCTTTGGGAGGCGAGGTTATTGATATTTATGATGATAGAACATATCCAGAATCAGCAGAGTATTATATTCTTTTGTATGAATTTAGGATTGATCTTGAAAAATATCTTCAAGAATCAGACTCAGCTATGGAAAATTTAGAAGATATTGTTAATTTTAATAACAACAATAAGGAAACTGTAATGCCATATTTTGGTCAAGATATTTTTTATAAATCTCTTAATAGCAAAAGCTATTTAAAGTACCTTTGGTCCAAATTCAAAATTAAAAAATCATATGAAGCAACTCTTAAATTACTTAACAAATATAATTTAGATGCATTTATTGGATTAACTAGAGGGCCTGCCTGGAAAATAAATTATCAAGGAGGTGACTGGCCAGCAATGAGAGATTCTTTATTAATTAGTAGTGGTGGTTATGCTGCACATAATGGGATGCCACACATAACAATCCCATATTTCGAACTAAATGAATTTCCTGTTGGAATTTCACTGATTGGTCGAAAATGGGATGACATGTCAATCATTAGTTATGCTGCTGCAATAGAGAAAACTAAGTCAAATTAATTTACAATTAATAGAAATTAGGAGCATTGATTATGGAAAAAGTTTTAGTTACCGGTGCAACTGGCTACATTGCCCTTCATTGTGTTCAACAATTGTTAGATAAGGGATATGCAGTTAATGGATCAATAAGATCTCCAGAAAGAAAAAATGAAATAATAGACGCATTAAAAAACTCCAACACTTCAACAGAAAATCTGAACCTATTTACTTTTAATTTAACTAGCGATGACGGTTGGGATGCAGGCATGGAGGGATGTGATTACGTTCTTCATGTTGCTTCACCTCTCGCACTTGAAAATCATACTGAAGATTATTTTGTAAAACCTGCAGTGGAAGGAGCAATGCGTGCATTAAAGTTTGCAAAAAAACATAATGTAAAAAAAGTAGTCTTAACATCATCAGTTGCTGCAATTTTTGAAACAGGTATTGAAAAAGTTGATTATGATGAGAATGATTGGTCCGATCCTGATAATCCCAAAATTAGTAATTATGCTAAAAGTAAAACTCTAGCTGAAAAAGCTGCCTGGGATTTTCTTGATCAGGAAGATAATCCATTTGAATTTGCTGTAATAAATCCAGCTCTTGTAATTGGTCCATCTTTATCTGGCGACTTAGGAGTTTCGAATTTTGCAATTGAGATGGTTGTAACTGGAAAGATGCCAGTCGCCATTCCACTCCAATTTGGTTTTGTTGATGTGCGTGATGTTGCAACTGCGCATATATTGGCAATGGAAAATACTGAAAGCAACGGAGAAAGATTTGCTTTAGCAGAAAGTGATTTGTGGTATAGAGACATAGCAAATCTTCTTCGAAAAAATGGGTTTGATAAAGCACCTACATTTTCAGTTCCAGTATGGCTAGCAAAGATCTTGGCAGTCTTTAATAAAGAGTTAAAAGTTACAGTGCCGTATTTAGGGAGAGTAAGGAGTGTTGTAAAGGCAACAAAAGCCAAGGATATATTAGGATGGAACCCAAGACCTTCTGAGGACTCTATATTAGAAATCGCAAATCAAATCAAAGATATGGGTTTGATTAAATAATTCCAGGAATTATTGCTTTTCTAGTTTTAGGGTAATCTTCAAATTTACTTTTATACCATCTATGATGGGATATTGCTCTTGGAAAAAGATTTGCAATTACCCAAATCAAGAAAACAACACCAGAAATGCTCCAAGTTAAAATCGCCCAACCTATCCATTCAATTATTTCACCAAAATAGTTAGGAGCAGATAGATATTTATATAAAAATTTATCTGGAATATGATAACCAGGACCTTTATTTTTTTTCATATCAACAATAATATAATCAGACTTTATATTGATGTACATTCCAGTTATAAAAATTAACAAACCAATAAGAAAAATTGGACTATTAATCCAGTTTTCAGAGTACTCAGTAAAGTAAAAAATCCCAAAAGCCTGAATACTTACATTAACAATGTTAAAAAAGAATGCTGAACATGCAATTGAAATTGGCATTTTTGGATTTGTCATCGAAATTAAGAAAGGATAGATAAATGTTCTATGCACATAATGCGTTAGCCATATTAAAAGAAATATTGTATGAACAGTTTGAAGCTGATCTCTGACGATAAATCCGTAAATCAACATCAATATTACACATGGAGATTCCATTACTATCCATCCAAGTCTAGCTGAAATTTCAACTCCCCAACCTTCTTTTATGTGACGGCCATATGGAGCACTCTCAAAGAATAAATATACAAATGTAATTAGACCTATTAGGACCCATATTGAAATTAATATATAAAAAGTATTCATAAAAATTTAATAAACAAAGTTTACAGCTATGATTCTAAAACTTAAACTAATTAAATAATTTTTTGATTACAAATAAATGAACAATTATGATTTTATTATTTTAGGCGCTGGATCTGCAGGATGTGTCCTAGCGAATAGATTAAGCGAAAATCCAAAAAATAATGTGTGCCTAATTGAGGCTGGCTCGAAAGACAATGACATTAGAATCCATGTGCCAATTGGTTTTGCGTTTTTTGGTAAGAATAATCCCGTCAGTTGGAATTATGAAACTGTGCCACAAAAAGAATTTGAGAAAGAGTTAGTTGCTCAGCCAGTGCAAGAAGTTGTTGATTCTGCTGGCGGGACTCATAAAGTTGAAGCAGAATCACTGGAGCATAGAAAAGGTTTTCAACCAAGAGGTAAAACTTTAGGAGGCTCAAGCTCTATAAATGCAATGTTATATGTGAGAGGCCACAAGTGGGATTATGATCACTGGTCACAATTAGGAAATGAAGGCTGGTCATATGAAGAAATTCTTCCTTACTTCAAAAAAGCTGAACATAATGAAATGTTTGATAATAATTATCATGGTCAAGACGGTCCACTAAATGTATCAAAGATTCGTCATGAAAATAAACCTGTCAAGGATTTTGTTAAAAGTGGATCTGAGATTTTTGGATTTAATGAAGATTTTAATGGAGAAGAACAAGAAGGTATTGGGTTTTATCAATGTACACAAAAGGATGGAAAAAGATGCAGTGCTGCAAAAGCATACTTAGTTCCTTGTTTGGATAGAGATAACTTAACTATCTTAACTGATACAAATGTGAACAAAATTGTTATTGAGAATAAAAAAGCAGTGGGTGTCGAATGTATTGATAAAGATGGCAATTACTTTATTTTAAAAGCAAACAAAGAAGTTATTCTTTCATCTGGAGCATTTGGATCTCCTCAAATCATGCTCAGATCAGGAGTTGGCCCAAGAGACGAGATTAATAAACATGGGATAGAACACTTACATGAACTTCCAGGTGTTGGTAAAAATTTACAAGATCATATTGACTATCTAACCGTGCACAGATATGACTCTATTGAATTAATTGGAATGTCGCTTAAATCAATTTTGTTCAAATTTCCAATAGAAATTTTAAAATATATTTTCGCAAAAGTTGGTCTTTTCACTTCAACTGTTGCTGAAGCAGGCGGTTTTATTAAATCAAAAGATGGTATTCAAATACCTGATATACAACTTCATTTTCTTCCTGCGATGGTCGTTGATCATGGCAGAACTCAGTTATGGGGTCATGGATTAGGTTGCCATATGTGTTTATTAAGACCAAAATCAAGAGGTGAGGTTACTCTAAAGTCATCAGATCCATTTGATGATCCTAATATTGATCCAAAATTCTTATCCCATCCTGATGACATGAAAGACATGATAAAGGGATATAAAAAAATGATGAAAATTATGAACTCAAATTCATTTTCAAAATATACAGGGGATACTTTAAGGCCTATTAACATAGACGATGATAGAGAAATAGAGCAAGCAATTAGAGAGGAAGCAGATACAGTTTATCATCCTGTTGGCACTTGCAAGATGGGGTCTGATGATATGTCGGTTGTTGACAGTAATTTAAAAGTCCATGGTATAGAGAGTTTAAGAGTTGTTGATGCTTCAATAATGCCAACCCTGATTGGAGGAAATACTAATGCTCCAACGATCATGATTGGTGAAAAAGCATCAGATATGATCTTGAATGACTGGAAATAGAAAAAATTGAAAGCATTTTACATTTTTATAATATTTTTTAGTTTAGGCATCATTTCAGATGAATATTTAATTATAGATGTTAGAACCGAGGAAGAGTTCCAATCTGGACATATTGAAAATGCATCAAATATACAATGGCAAAATATTTCAATAATTCAAGAAAAAATAACAAAAGATAAAAAAATATATTTATATTGCAGGAGTGGTAATAGGTCACAAAAAGCAACCGATATCCTAATTAAGCTTGGCTATGAAGATGTCTTAAATATAGGTGGACTAAAAGAAGCTGCAATTTTATTAGATAAAAAAATAGTAAATGATTAATTTTTTTAGTTATTTGCCTAATTTTAATTCAAAAAAAATAATTTGTTTTGATGGCGGCGGTGTTAGGACTATAGCCTCATTAGTGTTCTTAAAAAAGTTTGAAGCAGAAACTGGAAAAAAAATTTCAGATATTTTCGATATGTTTATTGGAACAAGCGCAGGGGCATTTAATGCAGCATGCTTCGCATATGGTGGATTTTCAGCAGATAAGATCAAGCGATATTGGGATAGAGGATACTTGGATAAAATAATGAAAAGTTCTTTTTTTTGGGATAAAGCTTCATTAATACAAGCAAGACCAAGATATGAGAGTGAGGGAAGACTTCAACTTTTAGATGAAGTTTTTAAAAATAGTACAATTAAAGATTCAAACAAACCATTCCTATGTTATGCATATGATATTGAAAATCGCTCTCATAAAATTTTTGATTCTCATAATACTCCAGAGGTCACTTTCAAGGATGCTATTGCAGCATCAAGTGCTGCTCCAATGTATTTCCCTTCATATAAAATGAAGGATGATTCTTGGATGATTGATGGAAGTATTGTTACCAATAATCCTACTTTAATAGGTTATCAATATTCTAAAAAAATCCTTGATACAAAAAATATAAAAATATTAAGTATTGGCGCGGGACAAAATAAAATAAAAATTGAAGGAGAAAACTCAACTAACTGGGGAGGTGTTGGTTGGTTGAGAAATGACATAATGGGAATGATGTTAGACTCAGAAATACATAACCAGATTGCATTCAGTTTTTTTGAAAATAATTATTTAAGGATTAATTCTCCACTTGGTAAAGTTAATAAAATGCTTGATGACAGCTCAGATGAGAATCTTGAGAAAATTCATCTTATGGGCATGGAATGGTGGTCTGATTTTGGTGATGAAACAATCCAGTTTCTCGAGATATAAGTTTTTCATATATATATACTGCTTCAAACATAAATATTATATATATCTTTTATCTTGACATTAATATGATGAAAACGTCTAATGTTAATCATTGAAGAGTATCCAAATACCTAGGGGGTAAATGTGAATAAGTATTTTTTATCATTATTATTAATGTTGCCATTATCTTTCGTTATTTTTGCTCAAGATAATGAATCTGAAGATGATATCGAAGAGGTTGTTGTAACTGGAATTAAATCAAGTCTTAAAGATGCCATTGAGATTAAAAGAAATAATGTTGGTGTCGTAGATGCATTAACGGCTGAGGATTTAGGTAAGTTTCCAGATGGAAACCTTGCTGAGGCTTTATCAAGATTAGTCGGTGTTACAACTGAGAGGTCAAATGATGAAGGTACTAAAGTATCTGTCAGAGGGTTAGGTCCTGAATTTAACATGGTAACTTTAAATGGAAGAACTATGCCAACAGTTCCCCCTCAATACGGTGGCGGAAGATCTTTCAATTTTGGAGACATATCTGGTCATGGTGTAGCTGCTGTTGAAGTCTATAAATCTGCAAATGCTGTACTGCCAACAGGCGGTCTTGGTTCTACTATTAATATGGTTACAGCCAAGCCAATTGGAGCAGATGATGGAGGCGCGGTAAGCTTTAGATTGAATCAACATTCAAAAAACGTGAATGGAGACGATTTTACTCCTGAGTTAGATTTTATTTATATTACAAATGGTGAATATGGAGGAAATAAATGGGGATTTTCAATTTCAGGATCTCATCAAGAACGACATAATAGAGAAGAAGGTACCAATGAGATTACTTGGTTGCCCAGTGATGTAAGAGGTGGAACTGTTCCATCTAGTGCTGTCATAACCTCATCAAATCAGAGAGCTGACGGAGTGTATTTTTATCCAGAATCACTTGCGTATAAATTTAAAGATAATCAAAGTGAAAGAGACAATCTTCAAACAGCATTTCAATACGAGTGGTCAAATGGTTTAGTTATGACAATTGACTATACTGCGTCAAGTACAAGTTTTGATTTTACAGGTATTACAACAGGTTCATATTTTGCTGGTTGGAATACAACCCAAATGACAATTAACGAAAAAGGCGCTGTCATTAGTGGTACAGCTGAGGCACCAGGTGACGGAGATAGTTTTCAAAATGATTTTGAATACGGAAATTCTTCAAATAATAATAAATCAATTGGTATTAATTTTGATTATCAGATTAATGATAATTTAAATCTTACACTTGATTATCATGATTCTGTAGCTGGATTTAAAGGAACTCCAGGAGGAACTCAAAATAATATTCTTCAGTTTTCTAATGGTGCTTGGCAAGGCTGGGGATGGTGGCCTGTTCAGGAGGCTTCAGGTTATTTGAGAGCAAGATCTTTTGACTTCAGTAATCAGGTTGGTGCACTTACATGGGAGATGGACAAAAGTTTTCAAGGAACTCCAATTAATGTTACTCAATTTGATGGAAGTGATATGGGGCCAAGACAAGCATTCCTAAATTATCAAGACAGAGATAGTGATCTTAATCAACTTCAATTAATTGGTACATGGGATAATAATGATGGAATTTTTATGGAATCGTTATCGTCCATTGAGTTTGGTGTATCACAGATGGACACTACTTTCTCTAATCAAAAGTGGTTTAATCAACTTATCAACGGAAAAATAGCTGATGGTAATCCAGTGATGATGACATATGCTTTTATGCCAGATGATGTTTGGACAACTGTCAATGCTCCAGATTATCTTGGATCAGGAACTCAATTTTATTATTTAAACATATCAAAAGCTGATGCTTTATATTGGTTTGGTGCAGCTGGTTTTGTTGGAGATTTTTCTTCAGGTGATGGAACATGGTGGAATAACAGCAATACTCCATATACTTGGCCAGCAGAGTGTTTAGCAAATGATGCTTTTGATGCTGATGGTAACCCCAATGGATTGGGTTCAAATGTTGGTTACGATGGAAACAGAACTTCAATACGAGGAGTTGTTGATGGTTGCTTTGGTGAAAGAGATTCTAATGGAATAATTACTGAAGAACTTAATTCGATATTTGTTAACTTTAATTTTGATGCAGAAATGAATGGGATGCCAGTTAGAGCACAAATAGGATTAAGGTATGAGGATGAAGAAAGAGCCTCTACAGCAACAACTACTGTGCCAACTAATACTGCTTGGAGTCTCGGAGCATTCGTTTATGGAAATAAGGTTGGTGTCATAACTGAACCGACAGTTTATACAGGAATTGGTGATTCTGATTATTTATTACCTAATATAAATGTTTCAGTTGATGTAAATGAGGATACTGTTGTAAGAACTTCATTAAGTAAAACTATTGCAAGACCGGACCTTGAGCAATTAGATTCAACCGTAAGTGTTGGAGCATTTGATCCAAGATATCCATTGACTTTGGGTACAGGTAATCCAAATTTACAACCATACGAGTCTATAAATTTAGATTTAGCATATGAATTTTATTATGCTGAAGGCAGTTATTTTGCACTTAATTATTTTAGAAAAGAAATTAAAGATTATCATGGTGCCGGTCTTAATAGCGGTCCTTTCAATGGTGTTAGAGATGTCACAAGAGGTCCAAGAGGTGAACTGATTGTGCCTGAAAATGATGATGCTCTTTGTCAATGGACTGCACCTCAAGGATATTGGGCTTGTGGTTGGTCTAATGCATATGATTGGGCTTGGCTTGTAAATACTGGATTTACATTTGGATGTAATGGGTCTGCAGATTGTATTCCTGATCCAAATACTGGAAATGCAATATTTATAGGCAATTCAGATGATCCTTTTTATGTTTTTAACTTAGCCCAACCAGTTAATAAATATGATGGAACCTTGGATGGTTTCGAGGTCGCAATACAACATCTTTTTGACAACAATTTTGGTGTATTAGCTAATGCTACATTTGTTGGTGGAGACACTGATGCAGATCCTGCCGCGCTTGGTGAGCAGTTTGCACTTCCAGGGTTTGGTGATGCAGCTAACTTATCGGTTTTCTATGAAGATGATAATTGGAGAACAAGGCTTTCAGTAAACTATAAAGGCGAAACATATGCAGGTTCAGATCAATACAATCCTTTATACGTTGTTGAAAGAGCTCAAGTTGATTTTAATACAACTTATATAGTTTCTGAAAACACTCAACTTTTCTTTGAAGCTATTAACATCACAGATGAAGAAGTTGAACTTTACTCTAGATATAAAGAAATGACATTTTTATATCAAGATCATGGCCCAATTGTTAAGGCTGGTTTTAGAGTAAGTTTTTAACTCGAAATAGTAAAAAAAGAGGGCTTTTGTTGTCCTCTTTTTTTTTGCTTACTATATAATTTATAAGTGCATTTTATAAGAATTTTTGCTATCTTGATTTTTATCACTTCATGCGGTGGCGGAGGTGGAGGCGGTGGTGCGCCTGTAGTTCCATTTGCACTAAATCTTGCATCAAGCTCATTTTCCGTTGATGAAGATACAGTCTTTTCTGGATCGATAGCAGCGAGTGCAAATGAGGCTGTTACCCTAAGTTATACATTAGACAGCACAACATCAAACGGTTTCCTATCTTTTGGAATGGATGCTTCTATAACATATGAACCAAATGATAATTATTTTGGACAAGATGAGTTCACATATACAGTTACTGCGGTCGAAAAAAATATCTCTAAAACAAGTACGGTATTGATAACAATTAATCCAATAAATGATGGACCAGAAATTTTAATAGTTTCCAAAGAAAATCTTGATAAACATAATTTAATATTTGAGCAAAATCCCTCATTTGATGTTAACTTTGCTGATGTTGATAATTCTCTTGAGGATTTCATATTTTCTGCATCTGTTGGTGATATTGAAATACCTTCAATTTTCATATCAACCAGTGAAGGAACAGGCAATATTCAATTAGATTTGTCAAATATTACGACTGCTGGCTTATTGAATGTTGAATTATCTATTTCTGATGGAAGTTTGTCTGCATCAGATGAATTTAATACTTGGATTATTGCTGACAAAAGAATAGTTACTGTTGCTCAAGATGATGATAAAAGTGATGGTTTTGATTCTGGTTCAACCACTGAAAAACAATACTATTTATATTATTTAGTTGGTGGTGATTCTTCAATTGGCCGCACAGATTATTTATTTGTAGCAGATTCACTTGATGATGTTACTAACGAATCTGGAGATAGTGATGTTGATAGATTTAGACAGGCACTTTTGAGTTCAATTAATAGCTTGAATGACTCAGAAATTTCAAGTTTCTTTCAAGGCTATTTTGACATTATTGTGGCTGAGCCTGTTTCTCCAGATGGAACTTCTTTAGCTTCCATTGAAACTGGTTGCTATGATTGGGATGAAAATGTTTATTGCATAGGCTCAGGAGACATTAATACGAGAGTATTTGATGATTTGTATGAGAATAATACGCTTATTTCAGTTCTGACAACGATAAGTGGCAGAGGAGTAAATTTAGGCAATACAAACATCCAACCAATAGGCGACCGAACTTCATATATTCTTATGCATGAACTGGGTCATGCGCATGGTGAAATGGGAGATGAATATCTTACAAATGATGATAGAGATGTTAGTGCTTTTGCAGATAGAAATGTTAACACTACAACACAATCGGATCCCTCACTAGTAAAATGGAAGCATCACATAAACGATCTTACAAATGTTGCAGGTAAAAATTTCAAAGTTTGTTATAACTGGTCAGATGGTTCTGTAGGCTTATATGATGATGAAGATGTAACAACATGTGATTGTTTATATAACATATATGATGCTAATGGAAATAGGACCGGAAGAAACCCTGAATGTAATCAAGTTGGCTTGTTTGAAGGAAATTATTATGGAGAATTTGATAATTATAGACCTAAATTTTTAACAATAATGGAAACAAATACAGACCAATATGGAGAAGTCAATGCAGAGGGCTTTGCAATTGGTTCCATTGAAAACCAAGGTTTTGTTGATGGAGATTCAGTTGGTTTTACGACTGATCAAACTACAAACTCCAGAAATGCTTTTGAAATTTCTTTAGATGTTGCATACGACACCAATAAACTGAGACTTAAGTGGTATATAGATGGAGTTGAGGACACCTCCAAGCAAGATGTCACAACTGTTCAATTTGATAGACCATCTGACAATTCTATAAAAGTTTATACTTGGAGAGTCGAAGATTTATCTGGCGTCGTATTTGCTCCGGATGATGTTACAAGTACTGAAGACTTCTACGAAGGCTTATTTAATGGTAGTTTTTGGTGGTATAGCTATGATACTGAGAGATGGAGTAGAAATCCTTCAGATAAATCACAATATGATTATGGATACGTTAATGGTCCTATGGGAGGCACATGGGGAATAAATTGGGAGAAATGGTAATCGTTACTAAAGATAAAGTTATTTCATTTTTTGTGTTGCTTGTTTTACTACAAATTTCTTTTCTAAATGCTCAGGATATTGAAACTAAAAAAATTTTTAAACCAATAATTAATGAAAAGGAAATAGGCAATATATATACATTTATTGGTTCTCCAGATAATTTTTCTTTCAAAAAAGTTATTACTGGGGTTCCTAAAAAAAGAACGCTTACAAAGTTAAGATTAGCAGATGAAAGTGATACATACCTTGTAAAAGTTTATGGAAAAGATAATAAATACCTCTACAGCATTGGTCTTGGAAATCCTTTTTTTGCAAATGCTTCTCATATTGGCTATGAAGACAGTGAGGTTATGGGAGGCCTTGTTAATTCAATAAATTTTGATATAACTTTACCTATCAATATAGAGCCTACCAAATTTGTTTTCTCTAAAAGAAACACGTCTGGCATTTTGAATGACATTCAAAAAATAGTATTAAATTAATATCTAGAAGGTTTGTTGAAAGCTCATCTTTAAAAGAGTATATTAATTCACCAAATGCGGTACTAGCTCAGTTGGTAGAGCGTCTGCTTGCCAAGCAGAAGGCCGCCGGTTCGAGACCGGCGTACCGCACCAATTTTATAATCAAAAAATATACATAATTATATAATTTCCTCTGGAAAACTTTGCTATATTAATATTATTAATAGGAGAGATTTATGAAAAAATTTATTTATAGTTTTTTAGCTTTATTTTTTGTCAGTACTCAGTCATTATTTGCTGCAGGGTATATAGCAACTTATTCTTTTACTGTTTCAAATCCATCAGAGTATGTTAAAGCTTTAGATGAATTAATGGATTCTGATTGGGGAAAATCATTTCCAGCAGTCGTAAATTTACATCAATATGTTTTCAATGGTTATGATGATGCTACTCATATTGTTGTTTTAAACTATGATGATACTGAAAGTCTTGGTAAAGGAACAGACTCATTTTCTGATCCAATATTTCAGGCTCATTTAGAACAAACAGCAAGTTTAATTGAGCCTGTTGAGCAATCTTTAAACATGAAGCTGATAAGTGGTGGAAATTATGATGCAGAAAATAATCAGGTTTATACCATCTATAGAATGAAAGTTAATGATGCAGCTTCTTATGCTAAGGCTTACTCCAAAGTAACCAAAGCGCAAGAAGAAGCTGGAAATGTTGCTGGAAGTTATGGATTAAGAGCGCAGATGGGTGGAAGTGTTAATTATTATACACATTATGCATATACAAGCGCTGGAAGTATGACTGAAGCCATGCAGTCTGCTGAAACACTCTATTCAAGTGATTCATTTGCTGAGTTCTCAAAAGAGGTCGATGGTAATAGAGAAATAAGAAATATTTCAATAATTCAAACTGTCAAAACATATAATAATAACTAAACTAATTTTATTATTAGAGGGAGCTTTATGCTCCCTTTTTTTTAAAACTCTTGTAGATTATTATTTAATTTATGAAAATTGTTCTTCTTATAATTTTATTATTTTCTCTTATTTCTTGTGGCGGAGGTAGTTCAACAGCTTCAAATATAGATGACAATAATGGACTTCAAAATAATCCATCTATAACAGTTGAGAACTGTATATCAACGAATCAAGTCGGCTTAAAAAAGTGCGATTTATTGCATGATAATCGTGAACGTTTTTATTACATATATACTCCTGAAAATTTAAACTCTAACCAAAGCATTCCAGTTCTTTTTGCTTTTCATGGTTATGGTTCATCTGCAAGCAGGCATATGAACTATACAAACTATATGCAGATAGCTGATGAAAATAATTTTGTTGTAGTTTATCCACAAGGAGCCACGACTCCAACTCTTTCAGCTCATTGGAATGTTGGTGGATGGACTTCTAAAAGTACTGTTAAAGATATCGAATTCATTGAAACAGTAATTAACTTAATTCAAGATAAAATTCAAATTGATCAATCAAGAATATATTCGTCTGGTATGTCTAATGGAGGATATATGGGATATCACCTTGCTTGTAATTTAAGTGAAAAATTTGCTGCAATTGCATCAGTTACTGGATCAATGACAACTAATACATATGACGAGTGTGACACAAGACATCCAATGCCGGTTTTACAAATTCATGGATTGTTAGACTACGTCGTTCCCTATGAAGGAAACTCTGGTTCAAAAAGTATATCTGACGTTATTGAATATTGGATAAATTTTAATTCATGTAATCCTTACCCAGAGACTTTTATTAAATATGATAACTACTCACTTATTACTTATGAGACTTATAATAGTTGCATAAATGATGTAAGCGTTAAATTAATACTGCATCCAACTATGGGCCATACTTGGCCAACCATTCAATCTTATAACATCAATGCCTCTGGAGAAATTTGGAATTTTGTTTCAAAATATGATCTAAACGGTTTGATAAAATAGAAACAAAATTTATACATAATTGTAATATTTTTTTGTTGTCTTAATGTTATATTAATATTATCGAATATATAGGGAGAAATTTATGAAATTATTTTTGATTTTATGTTTAGCTTTTGGTTTTTCTGCTTATGCAGATGATCATGAAGGTTATTATGAGCCGAATGTCGCAGAGTATTATGTGAGTACTTTTAAAGAAGGCAAGGACATGGATGATATGATGAGATGGGCAGAAAAATGGACAAAATGGGCCGAAGAAAGCGATGCTTTTAAAGATTATCGCTCAGCAATGTTAGTACCATACTATCACTCGGGAGAGCTTCCGCATGACTTTGTATGGGTTGGAATAAGTCCAGATCCAGAAGCTCATTATGGCGGAAATGATTATTGGGTTAATAATGGAGGTAAGCTTCTTTCAGAACTTAACACAATTCTTGAAAGTGGAAATCAAGTAATATACACATGGCAACGAACTGTATCGGAGACACCGGATGGTCAAGCTGCGTATGCAGTTTATATGGATTGCAAACTTGGCGAGGACGTTTCTGCTGAAGATGTATATAAAGCTTATTTTGCTTATGCTAAGGCTGCTAAGGAATTGGGTGACGTTGCAGGTAGAAAAATGATTTTCCCTGGCGCTGGAACAAGCTCAAACTGGGATTATGATTATGTACAATTAGTCACAACTTCCTCAATAGCTGATTATGGTAAAAATTGGACTAATTTTTGGTCTGACAAAGCTGGTGAAATGCCAGAGTATGAAGCTTTACAAAATTTGGGTGGAGTTTGTGAGAATGAAAGATCTTACAGTATAGTTCCCGTCAAGAATTAAAGTATGAGATTTTTAATTTTATCATTTTTATTATTTTCTATAGGAAATGTATTTGCTCAAACCTCTGAGCAATACACCTACAGAGCAGAATTCTTCTTTGGAAATATCAATGAGGGTAAAACATATGAAGACGTAAAAGCTCAAAACATGGAGTATTTAAAATTTTTAAAAGAAAATAATCTAAAATATGGAAGAGCACTTTTTGTTCCAATCTGGGCTGGAGAAACTGAATACGACATCATAGAGTACGGTTGGTGGCCTACTGGTCAAGATCAGTATACAGAATGGGGCGCCTACATGAATGATTATCCAAAATGGGCTGAAGAAAACAGTGAATTTGATGGTCAAGCTGTTGATACTGGCAGGAGCATATCAATGATGGGTGTTCGCGCAAGAGGTATCAGAGTGCCTGAAGATGAAAGAGACAGATTTAATTTTGTAGATTTCAGACAATGCACATTTAAAACCGGTGGAACTATGACAAAACTGCTTGAGCTAAATGCAAGAGTTGAGGCTAGTGAAATCGAGCTAGGAAATAGAGCTGGTTATGGAGAGCATTATTTAAGACCATATAGAGGCTTGGATGCAGATATAGGCTATGACTTTGTGATTATGCGTCATTATTATAGTGCTAAAAAAAGAGCCGATATAATTACATCAGTTCCTTCTTACAGAGAAATGATGCGTGAAAATGGTTATTGGGATGAGTTTAGAGCAATCTCAAAATGTGGTCCTGAGTCAACTTACAGAATTGAATGGTTATACTATTCAGGATCTGATTCAAGAGAAAGAATCCAAGGAGCTAAAGAAAATCTCACTTTAGACCCCTGAGGAACTCGATTGAAGAAACAGAGCTAAGCTCTGTTTTTTTTTGGCTTAAATTTACTGCTATGAATGACTACTCAAATCATATTGTAATAGTTGGGGCGGGTATTGCTGGCCTTGCATTGGGTAATATCTTGAAAATGCATAACATTCCATGTGTTATCTTTGAGAAAAATGAAAATATAAGCGAATACGGTGCAGGTATTTCGATTTCTCCTAATGGATTAAAAGTACTTGAATATTTGGAAGTTCTTGAGTCTTTTAATGAGATTTCGAGACAACCTATTGAGGCAACTTTTTTCTCAAATGAAAAGAAACTTATAAAAATACCTGTAAACGTTTCAACTGCCACTAGAAAAAACTTGTATAAAGTTTTATTTAATAAATATTTGTCAATGGGGGGAAATGTTATATTTGATCATGAAGTATCAAGTATTAGTTTGAACAAAAAAGAAATTTATTTTACAAATAACAAAAAATATGATTTTTTGCATATAGCAGCATGTGATGGTATCAAATCAATTTGTCAAAGAACGTCATCACAATCTTTTATTAATCCACAACACAGTGGATATTATGTCTGGAGAACAATTTTTCCATCTGAACAAAAAGATATTTGTTTTTATTTATCTCCTAATCAACATATTGTTACATATCCCATTGATAAACATAGATTGAGCTTTGTTGCAGCAATGAAATCAAAAAATAAAGAAAATGAGTCATGGAAACAAGAAGGATTGCTTGATGACTTGTTGTCGGAATTACCCGCTTCAATAGTAGACAAATATCCGACTATAAACAACAATGACGGAATTTATAAGTGGGGTATTTATTTGAGACCAAATCTTAAAAAACTCTCTGACAAAAATGTAACATTTCTTGGTGATGCCGCTCATCCAATAGTTCCATTTATGGGACAGGGAGCATGTTTAGCATTAGAGGATGCTTTTATATTTGGTCATTTAATAAATAAATATAGGGACGATTTTAAAAAATCTCAAAAAAAATATAATTTTTTAAGGGTTAATAGAGTAAATTCAATTTATATTAAGTCTTTGAATCAAGCAAAATTAAATCATTTAAGTAATCCATTTCTGATTTTGTTAAGGAATTTACTAATGAAATATACGAATATAATATCTAATAGAACAAAAGATATTTGGTCATATGATGTAAATGCCGTTTTACATAAGTTAGATAAAAAATAATGGGGAAAATTAAAGGACTTGTTATAATTTACAAATGAATTTTCTTGATAAATTTTTTGCCAAAAGAAAAAATTCTTTTGAAGATAACAATTTAATTATTTCCTCTTCGCTCAAAGATTTTGTAAGAGATGAAGTACTTCCTGGATTAGATTTCACTGAAAATTTTTTTTGGAGCTCATTTGAGAAGGTAATTAATAAGTTTTCAATTCGTAATAAAGAATTATTAACCAAAAGGAGAAACATTCAGGAACAAATAAATGACTGGCACATTAAAAATAGGTCACTTGATTTTAATATTGAAAAATATAAAAATTTTTTAATAGATATTGGTTATATCTCACCAAGAAGCAATGATTTTAAAATCAAAACATGGAACGTTGATCCAGAAATAAGAAAGATTGCTGGTCCACAATTAGTTGTTCCTGTTATGAATGCTAGATTTGCTCTTAATGCTGCAAATGCAAGATGGGGAAGTTTGTATGATGCTCTGTACGGGACCGATATTATTAATGATGAGGATGGAGCTCATAGAGAGGGTGGATATAATCCTGTAAGAGGTGAAAAGGTAATTGCCTTTGCAAAAAAATTTTTAGATGAAACCATACCACTTGAAAAAGGATCATATAGTGAAGTTCTTAAATTTCAATTTATTGATAGTGAACTTTTAATGACATTGAAAGATGGTTCAAAAATAAATCTACAAAATAAGGATCAATATATCGGGTATAAAGATGATGGTGAGGGAGCATATGGCCTTTTATTCAAAAATAATAATTTGCATTTTGAGATTCAGATTGATAGATCACATCCAATTGGTCAAGAGGATCTAGCTGGTATTAAGGATATATTAATGGAATCAGCAATCACAACCATACAAGATTGTGAGGATTCTGTAGCCGCAGTTGATGCAGAGGACAAAATAATAGTTTACAGAAATTGGCTTGGTTTAATGAAAGGTAATTTAAAAAGGTCCTTTGATAAAGGAGGAAAATTTATTACGCGAGAATTAAATCCTGATCGAAAATATTTACTTAAAAATGGAAAAATGATCCTCCTTCCGGGTAGGAGCCTTATGTTGGTAAGGAACGTTGGTCATTTAATGACTAATCCATCAGTAAAAGATAGTAAAGGAAATGAAATCTATGAAGGAATAATGGATGCATTTTTCACAATTTGTATCGCAATTCATGACATCATTGGTAATGGTATATACAAAAACTCGAAAACAAAAAGTATTTATATTGTAAAGCCAAAAATGCATGGACCTGAAGAAGTACAATTTACATGTGATTTATTTTCAGAAATAGAAAAATTATTTAACTTACCTGAGAATACAGTCAAATTGGGGATAATGGATGAGGAAAGAAGAACAACTGTTAACCTTAAGGAATGCATTGAAGTAGCAAAGCATAGGGTAATATTTATAAATACAGGTTTTCTTGATAGAACGGGTGATGAGATTCATACAAGCATGGAAGCTGGACCAATGGTTACAAAAGCAGACATGAAGTTAGAGAAGTGGATTAACGCATATGAAAATTGGAATGTAGATATTGGTTTAGAAACTGGTTTTAAAGGTAATGCCCAAATTGGGAAAGGTATGTGGCCAATGCCAGATGAGATGTTAGAAATGTACAAGACCAAAACTATGCATCCTAAATCAGGAGCTAATTGTGCATGGGTTCCTTCACCAACTGCTGCAACTATTCATGCCATTCATTATCATCAAATTTCTGTTCAAGATGAACAAGATAAACTTATGCATAGAGAAAAAGCAAAATTAGATGATCTTCTAATGATACCTTTTATAAAAAAAGACAAGTTGCCATCAAACGAAGAGATCAATGCTGAATTGGAAAATAATGCACAAGGAATATTAGGTTATGTTGTTAGATGGGTAGATCAGGGAATTGGATGCTCAAAGGTACCAGATATAAATAATGTTGGTCTTATGGAGGATAGGGCTACATGTAGAATTTCCAGTCAACATATTTCTAATTGGCTTCATCATGGACTTTGCTCAGAAGTTGAAGTTGTTGAAATTATGAAAAAAATGGCAAAAGTAGTAGATGATCAAAATAAAAATGATGTTAACTATAGAAAAATGTCACCATCCTTTGATGGAATTGCATTTAAAGCTGCATGTGAGCTTGCCATTAAAGGTAAGTATCAGCCAAGTGGATATACAGAACCTATTCTTCACGAAATGAGGATGAGAAGAAAATAAAATGTCCAAAGGATATTGGGTTGTAAGAGCTGAGATTTATGATAGTAAAAATTATTTAAAATATATTGATTTAGCATCAAATATCATAAAAGCTCATAAAGGCAAATTTTTAGTTAGAGGAGGCAAGCAAACTGAATTCGAAAATAATGGCTATGAGAGAACTGTTATAGTCGAATTTGAAACTTACAAGGATGCTATTGATTGTTACAACTCTAAAAATTATCAAGATGCTTTAAAGCATGTCCACTGTTCGGCAAATAGACTTGTTTCAGTGGTTGAGGGTGTTTAAATTTTCTGTTTTTGAGTTTCATCTCTATGTTTTTTTAAATAACGCATAAAAGGTGTTCCTCCAGTACCTCTTATGGTTGATCCGCCCGTTCCAAATGAATTATTTCTTTGAGCTTGTTTATGAATATAAGAAGCAGCATATTCGAGATGCATTGCCCTGAATTTTCTTATCTCTTCTAAGCATAGATTATACTTTCTCATCAAGATTTTTGATTTTGAAATATAATTTTTTACAACAGATCTTTGTTCAATATCTTCAATCATTTTTCTATGTTCAGGTGGCATGTAGTCTCTCATTTCATTTAAATAGTGTCTTAAATTGTCATTTGAGTGATAAATACCTAAAGCTCCATCTAAGAAGGGTATTATGCTACTTTGTGCTCCAGTTTCTCCTCTAAAAAATTGGGGTTTATTATTAAACTCACCTTCATAGATTAGTCCTTGTTTTAAATTTGGATTATCTTTGGTTCCAAATATGTATGGTCGCACTCTATGATAGTAAACATAAGGATCACATTTTTCTGGCATTCTTGAGAAAATATCATTTACTTTTTTTAATGATTTACAAATATTATTTAGGTATTTTAAAAATTCTTTTTCACTATTTTTGTCATTTAATAAAGATAATTTATGTGCAGAATCTATCGCATATGAAGCAGCATCTTCAATACAAACATGAATGGTCACAAACCAATCCTCATCAACGCCACCTAAGAAATTATTTATTAAAGCTATATTTTCAAGATTAATTGATTTTTTTGGATCAATCTTATACCAGTTATCCAGACAATAACTCGCATAGCTAAGAATTGGTGGTCTGCCCAAATAATTTGCAAGTTTTACCCATGGTTTTGCAAGAACTTGAGGCAGAACTTTTGCTGGTTTTCGCCCACCCCAAATATACGCATGAGAAATAAAACTTAAATGTGACATCGCAAGTTTGATTTCTTTATTTTTTTTATTTTTTAATAAAAAATTTATAGATAAACTTTTTTTATTAAGGCTACTGATAGTAGATTGAACACTGTTAGTTAAGAGTAGCTTAGGCAACTCAGATGCAATTTTTGAAATTGTTTTTAATGATCTATTACTGCTAATGTAGTTTTTTAATGGAGGTTTATTAGGTAAAAATGTATGCATTTATATGTATATTTTGAACATATTAATTATACAAAATTACTAATTATGTAGACTACGAAAAAAACTATATTTTTTTTTCAAGAGAAAGAATCCAAGGAGCTAAAGAAAATCTCACTTTAGACCCCTGAGGAACTCGATTGAAGAAACAGAGCTAAGCTCTGTTTTTTTTTGGCTTGCAAAAGGCGTAATTATCTTTAATATCCATAACTTATGACTCTTATAATTGCTACAATAGAGTTTTCGAATATATAGGTAATAATGTTTTATATATTAGACTGGATAATCATTGGAATTTATTGTGTTGGGATTATCACTCTAGCAACTTTTGTATCAAGAAAAAAATCAGGATCTCAAAGGAGCGCAGAAGATTATTTTTTAGCTGGAAGATCATTACCATGGTGGGCAATTGGTGCTTCATTAATTGCAGCAAACATATCTGCAGAGCAAATCATTGGTATGTCTGGACAAGGCTTTGTTGTTGGTATGGCAATTGCTGTTTGGGAACTGACTGCCGCTATTGCTCTTATTGTAATGGCGAAATTTTTTCTACCTCTCTTTTTAGAAAAGAAAATCTATACGATGCCACAATTTCTCGAACAAAGATTTGATAAAAGAGTAAGTCTGGTCCTATCATTTTTTTGGTTAACAGTTTATATATTTGTAAATCTAACCGCAGTTCTTTGGTTGGGATCTATAGCGATAAATACTCTAACTGGTTTATCTTTAGTCAATGGTATGATTCTGCTTGCAATTTTGTCACTTGCATACTCTCTATCGGGTGGACTAAAAGCAGTAGCAATGACAGATATAGTTCAAGTTGTTTTATTAATATTTGGTGGATTGGCTGTTTCATATATCGCTTTAACAAAAATAGGTGATGGAAGTATTGCAACAGGAATGCTCCAAGTTTATCAACAGATGCCAGAGAAATTTGACATGATATTATCACCTGATAATCCATCTTATAATAATCTACCCGGCATATGGATTTTAATTGGTGCAGGTGTATGGATTGGACATTTTGCATATTGGGGATTCAATCAATATATTACTCAAAGAGCACTGGGTGCAAAATCTTTAAAAGAAGCTCAAAAAGGTGTTATGTTTGCTGCATACTTAAAACTTTTAATGCCTTTAGTAATTGTCTTGCCAGGAATATGTGCTGCCGTGTTATTTCCAGTACTAGAAAAAACAGATCAGGCTTATCCAACAATGATGATTGAATTATTGCCAAGTGGTTTGTTAGGTTTAACATTCGCTGCATTAATAGCTGCGATAGTTTCATCCCTTGCATCTATGACAAATAGTATTAGTACAATTTTTACAATGGACATTTGCAGATCGTTTTCCAAACAAGAAATAACTCAATCATCTCTAATAATGATTGGGAGAAGCGCCGTTGTGGGATCGATGTTAATTGCCTTAGTTATGGCAAAACCTATTTTAGGAAACTCAGATCAGATATTTCAGTATATACAAAACTTTACCGGACTTTTTACGCCTGGTATTTTGGTGATTTTTTTAGTTGCTTTATTCTGGAAAAAAGCAACTACGCTTTCTGTTCTTGTTGCTGCAATATTATCTGTGGTGATGTCAGTCTTTATTCAGGCAACTTTTCCTGAATTTCCCTATATACATAGAATGGGTGCTGTATTCTTTGCATCGGGATTAGGATGTTATTTAACTTCTCTTGCTCAAGGATATATTGACCAACAAAAAGCAGTTGATTTAAATGGTATTAACTTTTCAACTTCTAAAGCGTTCAATTTTAATACCTTAATAATTGTTAGCATACTTACTTTGATTTACGTTACTTTTGGGTAATCTAATTATGAAAAAATTATTTTTTTTAATTTTCTTTAATACTTTTGTATTTTCAGATATTGATTGGTCTGATGTTAATAGTTGCAAATTGCCAGATTATTCGAATTTTGTTGATGAAATTATTGATGAAATGACTCTAGAGCAAAAGGTAGGTCAAATAATCATGCCTGAAATCAATAGCATTACAGCAGATGAAGTCAAGAAATTTTATATAGGAACAATATTAAATGGTGGAGGAGGATTTCCGAATCAAAATAAAAATAGTGATATAGATGACTGGAAAAACTTAAGTAAAGTCTATTACGAGGCCTCACCACAAGTTAATGGAATCAAGATACCTATATTATGGGGAACCGATGCTGTTCATGGTCACAATAATGTAATAGGAGCAACAATCTTTCCTCATAATATTGGCTTAGGTGCCACAAGAAACACCAATTTATTAAAAAAAATTGGCAGTGCTGTTGCTAGGGAAGTTGTTTCAACAGGAATTATTTGGACATTTGCTCCAACAATTGCAGTTCCTCAAAATGATCTATGGGGAAGAACATATGAGGGTTATTCAGAAAATACTAATTTAGTTTCAGATCTTGGAAAAAGCTTTATTGAAGGACTTCAAGGTACTCATGAAGATTTTTTAGGAAATGAGAAGGTTTTGGCTACTGCAAAGCACTTTCTTGGTGATGGTGGAACTGATCAAGGTATTGACCAAGGCAATACTATTATGTCTGAATTATCACTTAAAAAAATTCATGGCACGCCATACTATGATGCCATTGATTCATGTGCATTATCTATAATGGCAAGTTTTAATTCCTGGAATGATAAAAAACTGCATGGAAATAAATATCTTTTAACTGATATTTTAAAAACTCAGATGGAATTCCAAGGTTTTATAGTTGGTGATTGGAATGGACATGGTCAAATTCCTGGATGTGAAGATTCTAATTGCTCACAAGCTATTAATGCAGGTGTGGATATATTTATGGTTCCAACTGAATGGGAGGCGCTATATTGGAATACTCTTGAGCAAGTTAAAAATAACCAAATCGCTATGGAGAGACTTAATGATGCAGTTAGAAGAATTTTAGTCGTGAAGAAATACCTGGGACTTTTTGATGATAGACAACCTCATAATTTTCAGAAAAATTATTTAGGCAATAAAAATCATAGAGAACTAGCGAGACAAGCCGTAAGAGAATCAATAGTTTTGTTAAAGAATGAAACAAATATTTTGCCTATGAATCCTAATAAACATTACCTAGTTATTGGAGAAAAATCTAAAAGCATAGAAAATCAAATGGGCGGTTGGACTATCACATGGCAGGGAAAAACTTGGGAAGGAGTATCTATTTCAAATAATGACTTTCCAAATACAAAAAGTATTTATGAATCACTATCAGACCACATCACAAACCTTGGTGGCAGTATTGAATTTTCAGATGATGGAACTTATAAGAACAAACCTGATTATGTAATCTTTGTATATGGAGAGAGCCCATATGCGGAAGGCGAAGGAGATAGAGATGACTTAAATTTTTCAAAAAATAATAAAACAATTATTAAGGAGATAAGAAGATTTAAAAATAAAGGCATTCCAACAGTATCTTTATTTATTTCAGGACGACCCATGATAGTTGATAAGGAAATTAACTACTCAGACTCTTTTATTTCAATTTGGCTTCCTGGCACAGCAGTTGAAGGCATCAACGATGTGATCTTTAGTAATCTCGATGGTTCTGTAAATTATGATTTTAATGGGAAGTTATCATTCTCATGGCCTGACACGGATTCATCAAATCCTTTAAATTTAGGTGATAAGAACTATTCACCAAAATTTAAATATGGTTATGGTCTGAAATATAAATATTTAAATGAGTAAAGCACTTCTAATTGATATTGGTGGCACTAATATGCGTTACGCTTTTGCATTTGAGAATGATGAAGAAATTCTAGAAGTGACCAAAAACACTTTTGATGAGGACAAGTTTGAATTACTTTTATCTGATCTAATTAATGAAAACAATGTAGATACATTAATAATCTCAGTAGCAGGCCCTAAGGTCAATAATTCCATTAATATGACAAACAAGGACTATGCTTTTAATTCTGATGAATTAAAAAAAAAATATAATTTAAAAAAATGTGCTTTACTGAATGATTGGGAAGCAATTGCGTATAGTTATGATTATGTTTCAAACGATATCGAATATATTAAAAAAGGTGCCTCATTCAATAAAACAAAACTTTTTCTTGGTCCTGGAACTGGTCTTGGTGCATCGATATCAATAAATGATATTGTATTACCAACTGAAATTGGAAATACATTTCATTCGTACTTAAGCCTTCAAAAAAATTATGAGTTTGAGAGTCAAAAATCTCTGGTTCTTGAAGATCTAATTTCTGGCTCTGCTATTTCAAATATGTATGAAATTAAAACTAATCACAAAATATCATCTGAAGAAGTTTTAAAAAAATCGAGACAGGATGATCCTCAAGCAAAAATTATCATCAATGGGTTTATAAAATCTCTTGCTGAAACATTATCTGAACTCGCAATGACATTTATGCCGGGTGATGGAATCTTTTTGGCAGGTAACCTTATAAGAAATATATATGATGATATTAATAAAGAAAATTTTAATGAAATTTTTTTATCCAACAGAAAAAATGTACACAAAGAGATGCTAGACATGATAACTATAGGTGTAATTATGAAAGAGAGAACTCCGCTTTATGGAAACTTAAAGTTATATCAAATTATAAATAAATAATTTCTAAAAAAAGTTTGAAGTATTTTAATATTGTGTATAATTTGCTACCAACATGGCTGATAAAAAACAAACTAAAGTTTACTTAATACCTGAAAACGAAACTCGTGATAGTCACACTTATCACTATACTGCTATAAAAACTAGAAAATTTACCCTTGAAAATAAAAAAATGAGATTAAAAAAGTTTAATCCTGTTAAAAGAGTTCATGAGTGGTTTGTTGAAGCTAAACTACCACCACACAATTAATTATTAGTCATTCTTATTTCTGTAGAAGAGATATCGTCTCTGAATAAACTTTCATCAATACCAGTGCATCTATCAACAATAATATCTGGAACATTAATATTTTTAAGTGAGATAAAGTTATTATTTACTTTTCTTCCAAAAACTAAAAAATTTATATTGTGATCATTAAATCTTTGAATATGTTCCATCATATTCTTATGACTATCATAAAATTTCTCATCAAATACTCTCATTAAAGTATCTGCACCAATAATAAAAACTGAGTTTGGAAACATTTCTGCTTTTTCACTAAATCTGCCTGCAGAAGTGAGCATCCAACTTTCATCATTTTGAAATTGATCAATCGTTCTTTTAATCTCGTAAAATGTGAGTGGAGGCTTATCTGCATTTCTTGCACATATTTCAAATGTGGTGTGCATACCAGTTTTCTTTTCAGCTAATTCTTTCATTTTTATGTGGCCTTCATGAAGTGGATTAAAAGAACCAGGAAATATAAGTTCTGGATTACTTGTATTGTTAGAAATGAAACCTACTTTATCGTTGAATAATTTTTCCCAAGATTTTTCTGCAATGACTTCATTGATT
>LULI01000233.1_pt1 | contig 49600 bp, 47 predicted proteins | sample 728191 | NCBI WGS metagenome assembly LULI01 (sample SAMN03860293, study PRJNA289734) | marine metagenome | biome: seawater column; feature: ocean; material: water; isolation source: Red Sea water column Station 169 - depth 50m | place: Saudi Arabia: Red Sea | collected 2011-10-15 | depth 50 m | reverse complement strand
GGCCCATGAGATCGACGATCAGCGGCGCGACGTTTTCGGGAAGGCCGTGCTCGTACGCCGCATCGTCGGCGACATGGACCTTGCCCACGCCCGCGATCTTCGCGGCTTGCTCTGCCACGGCGCGGCAATCCGCGCCTGCGACCAACAGGTGGACTTCGCCCAGCTTGCTCGCGGCGGTAACGGCTGCGAGCGTGGCGTCGGCCATGCTGGAATTGTCGTGTTCGACCCAAACGAGGGTTTTCATAATCCTATTCCTTCTCGTTTCGCGGGGTTCAGACGAGGTCCATAGCCTTGATCTTGGCGACGAGCGCATCGACATCCTCGACCTTCTCGCCCGCTTGGCGGACGGGCGGTTCGGAGACGTTGGTCGTCTTGAGGCGCGGTGCGATATCGACGCCGTAATCGGACGGGCTCTTGGTATCGAGCGGCTTCTTCTTCGCCTTCATGATATTGGGCAGCGAAGCGTAGCGCGGCTCGTTGAGGGGCAGGTCGGTGGGGACGATCGCGGGGAGCGACAGCTTGACCGTTTCGAGGCCGCCATCGATTTCGCGCTTCACCGTGACGCTGTCGCCTTCGACCTCGACGGTGTTGGCAAAGGTGCCCTGGGGACGACCCATCAGCGCGGCGAGCATCTGACCAGTCTGGTTCGAATCGTCGTCGATCGCCTGCTTGCCGAGCATGACGAGACCGGGCTGTTCTTCTTCGGCGATGGCCTTGAGGATCTTGGCAACGGCGAGCGGTTCGACTTCGTCGTCCGTCTCGACCAGGATCGCGCGGTCCGCACCCATTGCAAGGGCGGTGCGCAGCGTTTCCTGCGCCTTTGCCGGGCCGATGCTGACAGCGACGATTTCTTCCGCTTTGCCCGCTTCCTTGATGCGGATGGCTTCTTCCACCGCGATTTCGTCGAACGGGTTCATGCTCATCTTGACGTTGGCGAGGTCGACGCCCGACCCGTCCGCCTTGACGCGCGGCTTAACGTTGTAATCGATCACCCGCTTGACGGGGACGAGGATTTTCATGGGACTTCCTTCCTCTCGAATAATCTGCCGCGCTTCTAGCTTGCGTTTACGTAAACGTCAAGTCGCACTCGCGCAGAAAAGCGCGCTCCCGCAAGATACGGACGGGAAGGGGGCGGCGTTCCCGGCTGGGACCGGCCTATCGTGAGCGGACACGAAAAAGGCGGGCTTCCTGTGGAGAAGCCCGCCTTTTGCTTGTCGCTGACTTACCCTCGAGCGAAGTCAGGCCGCCTTCTTGACCTCGGCGACGATCTTCTTCGCTGCATCGCCCAAATCGTCGGCGCTGACGATCGGGAGGCCGCTGTTTTCGAGGATGTCCTTGCCCTGCTGCACGTTGGTGCCTTCGAGGCGGACCACCAGCGGAACCGACAGGTTCACGTCCTTCGCCGCCTGGACGATGCCGTTGGCGATGACGTCGCACTTCATGATGCCGCCGAAGATGTTGACGAGGATGCCTTCGATGATGTCCATGGTCGCCATGGCGAGGCCTGCACCGTTGACCATGCAGCCGATGTTACCGTCGAGCTTGATGTAGGCGAGGTCGTATTCGCTCGCTTCGACCTCGGCCGGGTCTTCCTCGGTCTCGTCGCGCATCTCTTCCACGTCCTTGTGGCGATAGAGCGCGTTGCCGTCGAAGCTCATCTTGGTGTCGAGGACGGAGAGGTTGCCGTCCTTGTCTTCGACCAGCGGATTGATCTCGAGCATTTCCATGTCGAGTTCCATGAAGGCGGTGTAGAGCTGCTTGGCGAGCTTCTGCGCCTGCTTGTTGCTGTCGCCTTCAAGCTTCAGCGCAAAGGCTACCGCGCGGCCGTGGTGGGGCATGAAGCCCTGCGCCGGGTCGATCGTGATGGTGGTGATCTTCTCGGGCGTCTCATGGGCGACGTCCTCGATATCCATGCCGCCCTCGGTCGATGCGATCATGGCGACCTGGCCGGTGGCGCGATCGACCAGCATCGAGAGATAATATTCGTGCGCGATGTCGACACCGTCGGTGACGTAGAGACGATTGACCTGCTTGCCCTCGTCGCCGGTCTGGATCGTCACCAGCGTGTTGCCGAGCATGTCCTTGGCGTTCGCTTCGACTTCCTCGACGCTCTTCGACAGGCGCACGCCGCCCTTGGCGTCGGGGACCAGTTCCTTGAACTTGCCCTTGCCGCGGCCGCCGGCATGGATTTGTGCCTTTACGACATAGAGCGGGCCCGGCAGCTTCTTCGCGCCTTCGACCGCTTCTTCGACCGTCATTGCCGCATAGCCGGTGGGCACGGCGATGCCGTATTTCGCGAGCAGTTCCTTGGCCTGGTATTCGTGGATGTTCATGGGGCTAAAGCGTCCTTCGCGCACAGATACGGGGGATTGGGTTCGAAAGTGGTTTGCCGCGCGCCTAAGCATGTATGGAGGCGCTTGAAAAGTGGCCAATCCGGGTGCACCTGCCTTGCACTCCTGATGATAGACGCCAAACGCCTCGAATCGATCACCGCCGAAGCGGGCCGGATCGCCTACGATCTGTGGCCGGGCGCGGGGCACGATCTCGATTCGTGGGAGAAGGAACCCGGCGCGCCGGTCTGCGAGGCGGACCTCGCGGTCGACAAATTCCTGAAGCGCGAACTGGGCCAGTTGCTGCCCTCGGCGGGCTGGCTGTCGGAAGAGACCGGGGACGATCACTCCCGGCTCGACCGCTCGCTGATCTGGCTGGTCGATCCGATCGACGGAACGCGCGATTTCATTCGCGGGCGCACGGGCTGGGCGGTGTCGGTCGCGCTGGTGAGCGCGGGGCGGCCCCTGATCGGCATTTTGAGCGCACCGGCAAGGGACGAGACCTGGACGGCGGTGGCGGGTCGTGGCGCGTGGCGTAACGGCACGAAGCTTGCGGCCTCGACGCGAAAAGATTTGGCCGGCGCGCGCGTGCCGACCGATTCGCTGCCCAAGGTCGATCGCGACCTCTCCATGGTGGACAAGCCCAATTCGATCGCGCTGCGCATCGCCATGGTCGGTTCGGACGAGGCGGATCTCGTCGCGACCTTGCGCTGGGGTTTCGAATGGGATGTCGGCGCGGCGACGCTGATCGCGCGCGAGGCGGGCGCAGCGGTCAGCGATGCATTCGGAAACACGCTCGATTTCAACAAGCGCGATCCGCGCGCCTTCGGCGTCATCGCCTGCGCGCCCGCGATCCACACCGCCGCGATCGAGCGCCTGGCCGGCCGCGCGGCGAAGATCGGCGGCGACAAGGATCTCTAGCCCGGCGGTGCTTCGACGCCGGCACCCACGCGAGACCCATGCCGACACGAAAAAAGGGCCGATCCGAAGACCGGCCCCTTCCAGTTATCCGCAAGTGCGGGGGAACTTACATGCCCTGCTGACGCGCTTCGTTTACGTCCTGCGCGTCGAAGGGAATGATCTTGATTTCGACCCGACGGTTGAGCGGCTGCGCCACATTGTCGCCGGTCTGCACCTTCAGCTGCGTCTCGCCGAAGCCCATCCAGCGGATGCGCGAGGAAGCCACGCCCTGCGAGGTGAGATAATTGGCGACGGCCTGGGCGCGCTGGTCCGACAGGCGCTGGTTCGCAGCGGACGAGCCCACGGTGTCGGTATAGCCGTACACGTCGATCAGGCTGTTGGGATACTGACGCAGGCTGCTGGCGACATTGTCGAGCAGGTCGCGGAAGGCGGGCGAGATCGTCGCGCTGCCGGTAGCGAAGGTCACGCCGTCGGGCAGGTTGACGAGAATGGCATCGCCGCCATCGATCGAGGGGACGTCCACGCCGGTACCGGCAGTGCCTTCGCGCAGTTCCTTGATCTGTTCGTCCATGCGATAGCCGACATAGCCGCCCGCAGCAGCGCCGCCGACCGCGCCGATGATGCGTCCGGTCTTGCCGCCGATGACGCCGCCGAGAAGCGCGCCCGCGCCAGCGCCCAGCACGCCGCCCACGGCCGTGCGCGAAATCTTCTGTTCGCCCGTATTGGGATCGGTAACGCAGCCCGACACGCCCAGCAGCGAGACCGATGCGAGAGCGGCGACGACGAATTTCGATCGTTTCATGGATACTATCCTTTGTTTTTGCGGGCGCCGGACGGTTCCGGACCTCCCCTGATCACGTAATAATTCGGGACGCGCCCACCATCGCGTCTGGCCCAACAACCTTCGAAGTGGGCGGGCGTTCCATTCTGCCCGCACGGAACGGACATCGCTTGGGCTGGCCTTAAGCCCCAACTGTGCTAGCGCGGATCGGGTGACACCCTTTCCCTGGACCGACCTCGTCATCATCGCCGGGCTCATCGTGCTCAACGGCGTGTTCGCCATGTCCGAACTGGCGATCGTTTCCGCGCGCACCGGCACGCTGCAGACCCGCGCACAGAAGGGCAATGGCGCGGCGCAGACCGCACTGGAGCTGGCGGCTGACCCCGGCAAATTCCTCTCGACCGTCCAGATCGGGATCACATTGATCGGCATCATCGCCGGTGCTTTTTCCGGTGCGAGCCTTGGCGGCCCGGTGGGTGAGCGGCTGGCGGCGGCGGGATTCCCGACCGAATATGCGGACCAGGCGGGCTTCGCGCTGGTGATCGCGCTGACCACCTATGCCAGCCTCGTGATCGGGGAATTGGTGCCCAAGCAGGTCGCGCTAAGGGCCGCCGTGCCGATTTCGATCATCATGGCGCGCCCAATGAAGCTGTTGTCGAAGATTGCCGCGCCGCTGGTCTGGCTGCTCGATGCATCGTCCGGCCTACTGATCCGTTTGCTGGGCGTGCGCCCGGGCGGGCAAAGCTCCGTCACGGCGGAGGAATTGCACATGCTCTTCGCCGAAGCGACCCGCACCGGAGTGATCGAGCACGAACAGCACCAGATGCTTCAGGGCGTGGTCCGCCTCGCCCAGCGGCCGGTGCGCGAAGTGATGACGCCGCGCAACCAGCTCGACTGGATCGACGCCGATTCGGACGCGGCCGCGATTCGTGCCGCGATCGAGGAGAGCTCGCATTCGCTGATGCCGATCGCTGAGGGGTCTCCCGACAAGGTGATCGGCGTCGCCAAGGTTCGCGAAATCCTCGCTCTGATGGTGGCAGGCGAACAGGTCGATCTACGCGCCATCGCCCGCAAGGCGGAGGTCGTGCCCGATCAGCTCGATGCCGTCGATGCGCTGCGCGTGCTGCAACATGCCGATGTCGCGATGGCGATGGTGCACGACGAATACGGTCATCTCGACGGGATCGTGACGCCGGTCGACGTGCTGACGGCGCTGGTAGGCGATTTCGCCAGCGATCAGGAACACGGCGAATCGCCGGGCGTGGTGGAGCGCGAGGACGGATCGCTCCTGATTTCGGGCTCGCTCTCCGCCGATGCGCTGGGCGACCGGCTCGGCCTCGATTACGGCGACGACCGCGAATTCGCGACCGCCGCCGGATTCGCGCTGGCCGTGCTCAAGAAGCTGCCCGAGGAAGGCGAAGTCTTCACCGAACAGGGCTGGCGCTTCGAAGTGATCGACATGGACGGCCGCCGGATCGATAAACTGCTGGTGAGCGAGGAAGCACCGCGCGAAACGGTCGAGTCTGACGGGGACGGGTAAGTCTTCGTATTTCGAACCCGCCTCCGCGGGTTCGTCCTCGGTGCTGTTCCCTCCGCTTCGCTACGGGGCACCTGCGGGGCGGCCGCGTGGCCTTGCGGGCTGCTGGTCGCAGCCCGTTCCAGTTCAAACTCATCGGCTTGGTGGCGGAGCTCGGACCCGCAGGGTCCGCAAGGGCGACCGCCCGCCCGCAGCGCCGTCAGGCGCGAGGAAATCGCACCCGCGGAGGCGGGTGCGCAAACAAGAAAGTAATACCCGGCGTCAGCCGGGAATTACGGCGCTGGCCCCGCGGCCTTCCCCTTCGGGGGCGGCGATGATGTCGCGGGTGATCGAGCCTTTGGCGACGGTATTCGTCTCGGGATCGCCCACTGCGGTGCGAATGCCCGGCGCGGCGGCACCGGCGCGGTCGAGCGCGCTGGTTTCGACGCCGCTGCGCTGGGCGGGGCCGCCGAACAGGGCTTCCAAAGCCTGTTCCTGCGCGGTGCCTTCAGCGGGGCGCGGGGCGCCGGCGGTCGGCGGGACGAGGTTGAAGTCGGGCGGGACCACCAGTGGCGCCTGACGCTGCACGGCGAATTCGTCGGGCCGCTCGCGTTCGAGGAAGCCGCCGCCGCCGCAAGCGGTCAGCAGGGTGGCCGAGGCGCCCAGCAGGGCGAAGGTGAAGGTCTTGGTCATGGCTTGGTCTCCGCTGAGCGAGCGTGCGTATCGGAATGGGCGGCTGGCGCGCTGTCGGCCATCATCTGGTCGGCAGTGTCGCGCACGAAAAAGGCGCGGGCAAGGATAATCACCACGCCGATGGTAATCGCGGCATCGGCCACGTTGAAGATCAGGAAGGGGCGGAAATCGCCGAAATGAAGGTCGGCATAGTCGATTACGTATCCGTAATCGTAGCGATCCTTGATGTTGCCGAGCGCCCCGCCCAGCACCAGTGCAAGGCCGAGAATATCGCCGAACTTCTCCTCGCGGATCATCCAGACCGTCACGACCAGCGCGATACCTGCCGTCACCGCCACCAGCGCCCAGCGCATTTCCGGGCTGGTCGCTTCGAACATGCCGAGCGATACGCCGAAATTCTGGGTCCATCTGAGGTCGAAGAACGGGACGAGTTCAATCACGCCGCGCTCGCGCAGCATCAGCGGGCCCTTGACCCAGTATTTGATCGCCTGGTCCACAGCGAAGATGGCGAAGGCGATCAGGATGCCGATCGCCTGATTGCGGCGGGCCGGGGTCACGACGAAACTCCTTCGGCGTCCAGCTCGGCGACGACGGCCTCGCAGCGATCGCACAGCGCGCCGTCTTCGGCCACGCTCGGCAGCAGGCGCCAGCAGCGCCCGCATTTGTCCTCAGAAGATCGGCTGGCAGTCACGTCGGTCACGGTGGCGCTATCGCTGCGGGCGACTGACGCGGTGATGAACGCTTCGGCGAGATCGGCGTCGGAGAAGCCTTCGGGGACGCGTTCGGCGGGAACGGTGACGTCGGCTTCGAGGCCGGAGCGCACGATCTTTTCGCGCCGCAACGGCTCGATCGCTTCCATTACATCCTCGCGCAACTCGCGCAGCGTCCCGAAACGCTCGCTCAGGCCCTCGTCGCGCCAGTCCGGCAGGTCGCGCCATGTCTCGAGATGGATCGAACCCGCATCGGGAAAGCGCGTGCCCCAGACCTCTTCGGACGTGAACACCAGCACCGGCGCGGCGTAGCGAACCAGCGCGTGGAACAGCGTGTCGAGCACGGTGCGATAAGCGCGCCGCTCCATCCCGTCCGGCGCATCGCAATAGAGCCGGTCCTTGCGGATATCGAAATAGAATGCCGACAGGTCCTCGTTGCAGAAATCCACGAGCGTGCGGACATAGCGATCGAAATCGTACCCCGTCGCCGCCTCGCGCAGCGCGCCGTCCACCTGCTTGAGCCGCGCCAGAATATAGCGTTCGAGCTGCGGCATATCTTCCGGCACCACGGCCTCGCTCTCGTCGTAACCGGCCAGCGCGCCGAGCAGATAGCGGAAGGTGTTGCGCAGGCGCCGATACTGGTCGCCGACGCCCTTCAGGATCTCGTCGCCGATGCGGTGATCTTCGGTGTAATCGACCGACAGGGCCCAGAGGCGAATGATATCCGCTCCGTATTGCTCCATCACCTTGAGCGGATCGATCGTGTTGCCGAGCGATTTGGACATCTTGCGCCCGTCGCTCGCCATGGTGAAACCGTGGGTGAGGACGGCGTCGTATGGCGCACGGCCGCGCGTGGCGCAGCTTTCTAAGAGGCTCGACTGGAACCAGCCGCGATGCTGGTCCGACCCTTCGAGGTAGAGATCGGCGGGCCAGCGCTGGTCGGGCCAGCGCGTGCCGTCGAGCGTGAAGGCGTGGGTGCAGCCCGAATCGAACCAGACGTCGAGAATGTCGGTGACCATCTCGTAGTCGTCGGGATTATGGTCGGGTCCGAGGAACTCCGCCTTGCGCTCCTCGCGCCACGCATCGACGCCTTCCTTGCCCACTGCCGCGACGACGCGGGCGTTGACGTCTGCGTCTTGCAGATATGAGCCGTCCGCGCGCACGAATAAGGTGATCGGCACACCCCAGGCGCGCTGGCGGCTGAGCACCCAGTCCGGGCGTCCCTCCACCATGGAGCGGATGCGATTGCGCCCGCGTTCGGGGACGAATTGCGTGTCGCCGATGGCGTTCAGCGCGAGGCTGCGCAGCGTGTGCTCGCTGGTCTGCTCATCGGCGGGATCGACCGCGCCGCCTTCGCCTTCCCAGCGCTGCTCCTTGTCCACCTTGCGCGGGGCGAGCCCTTCGAGCGGACGGTCCATCGGCACGAACCATTGCGGCGTGCAGCGATAGATGACCTTCGCCTTGGACCGCCAGCTATGCGGGTAGGAGTGCTGATAATCCTGGCTGGCGGAAAGCACAGCGCCCGCGTCGCGAAGGTCCGAACAGATCGGCCCGTCCGGCGCGTTGAAATTGGGATTGATGACCGCGCGGCGGCGCTCCTTGCCGTCCGCATCCACATCGCTCGCGCCCAGCCACGGCCAGTCGTCGCGATAGCGCCCGTCGTCCATGACCGCAAAGACGGGTTCGATGCTCACCGTCTTGCAAAGGTCGAAATCGTCCTCGCCATGATCGGGCGCCATATGGACGAGGCCGGTGCCGCTATCGGTGGTGACGAAATCGCCGGGCAGCATGGGGCGCAACGTTTCGTAGAAGCCGCCGAGCTTGTGCATCGGATGGCGAACTTTGGTTCCAGCGAGGTCGGAGCCTTTGATAACCCGATCATCATCTGGATGCACCGCCCCGATCGTGATGCCACGGTCGGGGAATTTGCCACGAGCAATCTTCGTGAGGCGGTCAGCGACCTCGTTTTTTAGAGCGTCGGCGACGAGGAATGAAGGGGAGCTCTCGTTATTGCCGCAGAACCATAGCTCTGATTCATCGAGAAAGTCCGACGACTGACCGCTATCGTGTGATGCCCAGAATTGTACTCGGCGATACTCAATCTCCGGCCCGTAAGCCAAAGCCTGGTTCACCGGGATCGTCCACGGCGTCGTCGTCCAGATCACGGCGTGCGCGCCGACCAGTTCCTCTATCGGCGATTCCACGATCTCGAACGCCACGTCGATCTGGGTCGAAGTGATGTCCTCGTATTCGACCTCCGCTTCGGCCAGCGCGGTCTTTTCGACCGGGCTCCACATCACCGGCTTCGCGCCGCGATAGAGGTTTCCGGCTTCGACGAACTTCATCAGCTCGGCGACGATGGTCGCTTCGCTTTCGAACTGCATCGTCAGATACGGATTGGCGAAATCCGCCATCAGGCCGAGCCGTTCGAGCTGGCCCTTCTGAACCTCGACCCATTTCGCGGCGTAATCGCGGCATTCCGCACGGAATTCGGCGCGCGGCACGTCGTCCTTGTCACGCTTTTTCTTGCGGTATTGTTCCTCGACCTTCCACTCGATGGGCAGGCCGTGGCAGTCCCAGCCGGGCACGAAGGGCGCGTCCTTGCCCATCATGCCCTGCGTGCGCACCACCATGTCCTTGAGGATGCGGTTCAGCGCATGGCCGATATGCATATCGCCATTGGCGTAGGGCGGGCCGTCATGGAGAATGAACTTGTCCGCGCCCCGGCGGGTATCGCGCAGCTTTTCGTAGAGGTTCTCGTCCTGCCAGCGGGCCAGAATGCCCGGCTCCTTCTGGGGAAGGCCCGCTTTCATGGGAAAGTCGGTCTTCGGCAGGAAGACGGTGTCGCGATAATCGCGCTGTTCTGATTGCTGGGGATCGGCGTCGGACATAGGCCTGCGCCGCTAACCGAAACGGGGCGTGTAGGGAAGTGTTTCGACGAACCGCCTAGCCGAGCAGGCGCCGTGCCTCGTCGCAATCCGCGGCCATCTGGTCGGTCAGCGCATCGAGCGTGTCGAACTTCGCTTCGCCGCGCAGGAAATGGTGGAAGGCCACTTCGATCTCCTGCCCATAAAGATCTCCGGAAAAATCGAAGAAATAGGGTTCGAGCAATTCCTTGGGCGGTTCGAACTGCGGCCGCATGCCGACATTGGCCGCGCCTTTCAGCTCCTGCCCCGTGCCCAGAATGCGGCCCGTCACGGCATAGATCCCGTAATGCGGGCGCAGATACTTCTCGAGCGCGAGGTTGGCGGTGGGATAGCCGATTTCACGGCCTCTTTTGTCGCCATGCTGGACCACGCCGCGCACGGCGAAGGGGCGGGTGAGGAGCCGTGCGGCCTCCTGCGGATCGCCCTGGCGCGGCTGGCGAGGCCGCGCTCCGCGCCGAACCCCTGCAGCAGCGCGACATCGCCCTTGGCACCCTGGCCGAAGGTGAAATCCTCACCCGAAACGACACCATGCGCGCCCAGCCTGTCGAGCAGGATTTCGGTGATGAAATCCTCCGCGCTGGTGCCTGCCAGTGCGCCGTCGAAATGGAACACCAGCATCGCGGTCGCCCCGGCGTCGAGGTAAAGCTCCTGCCGCTGCTCCAGCGTGGTGAGGCGGAAAGGGGGCACGTCGGGCTTGAAGAAGCGCACGGGATGCGGATCGAAAGTGGCGATGATGGCGGGGCGCCCTTCGCGCCGCGCCCAATCGATGGCTTCCTTCGCCACCGCCTGATGGCCGAGATGAAACCCGTCGAAATTGCCGAGCGCGATGATGGCACCGCGCAAAGGGGCAGGCACGGTCTCGCGATGGTCGAGCCACCTCATGCCGCGCTATCCTCGTCGCGTTCGTAGCTGACGAAGGAATAGGCCGGGCGATCGCCATCCTCGCCATGATCCTCGCGCGCCACCACGCCCCAGCCTGCAGGGAGGGGGCGCATGAACACGTCGCCGTCGAAATCGGCGTGGATCTCGGTCAGTTCGGCGCGCGTGGCGATGGGCAGGAACACGTCGAAGATCGCCGCGCCCCCGATCACCGAGGCCGGTTCGCCTGCAAGCAGGGCGACCGCCTCGTCGACCGAGCGAACCACGTCGGCGCCTTCGCAATCCCACCGCTCGCGCCGGGTGAGGACGATATGGGGGCGCCCCGGCAACAGGCCCGGCAGGCTTTCGAAGGTCTTGCGCCCCATCACCATCGGCTTACCCATGGTGAGCGCCTTGAAGCGCTTCAGATCGGCGGGCAGGTGCCAGGGCAGGGTGCCGTTCTTTCCGATCGCGCCATTGGCCGCGCGGGCATAGACCAGCGTGAATTGCGGATCGCTCACGCGCGGACGATCCGCGTCACATGGCCCATCTTGCGCCCTTCGCGGGCCTTGGCCTTGCCGTAGAGATGCAGATGCGCGTCCGGCTTGCTCAACAGATCGTGCGCCGTGTCCGCTTCAGGGCCGATCAGATTTTCCATCCGGATCTGCGGGGCGATCGTCGCGGTATCGCCCAGCGGCAGGCCCGCCACGGCGCGCATATGGTTGGCGAACTGGCTGGTGGCCGCGCCCTCGATCGTCCAGTGGCCCGAATTATGCACGCGCGGCGCCATTTCGTTGAAGACGGGGCCCTCCTTCGTGGCGAAGAATTCGAGCGTTAGCACCCCCGCATATTTGAGCGCATCGGCGACCTGGCGCGACAGGGCGCGCGCTTCCTCGACCTGTGCTTCCACCGCCTCGCCAGCGGGCAGGACGGACGCGCTGAGAATGCCGTCGTGATGGATGTTGCGTGAAGAATCCCAGAAGCGGATCTCGCCATCCTGGCCGCGCACAAGGATGACGGAAAATTCCGCCTCGAAGCTCACGAAGCCTTCGTAGATCGCCGGTTGCGAGATATTTCCAACGCCGTCGGCATCGCGCTCGTCCTTCAGGCGCCACTGGCCCTTACCATCGTAGCCTTCGCCGCGCGTCTTGAGGATGCCGGGCGTGCCGATCGATTCCATCGCGGCGTCGAGATCGGCGCGGCTGTCGACTGCCGCATGCGGCGCGGGCCGCCCGCCGAGATCAGCGACGAAGCGTTTCTCGATCAATCGATCCTGCGCGACTTCCAGCGCCTTGCGCGGCGGGAACAGGCGATCTTTCGGCAGCGCATCCGCCACGGCGAGCGGCACGTTCTCGAATTCGAGCGTGATCGCATCGCACTGCGCGGCAAAGGCGGCGAGCGCGGGCCTGTCGCTCCAGTCGTTGGTGAAGAAATCGTCGCAGACGGGCGATGCGACATTGTCGCCCTCTGGCGCGAAGCCGACGCAGCGATAGCCCAGCCGCGCGCCCTCGATCGCGAGCATCCGCCCGAGCTGGCCTCCGCCGAGAATGCCGATCGTACTGCCTGGTTTGAGCATCGGATTACCCTTCGGGCCGTTCCGCAACGGCATCGCTGCGTGCCTGGCGCCATGCCTTCAGGCGATCGGCCAGCGCGGCATCGCTCCCGGCCAGGATCGCCGCGGCCAGAAGGCCCGCATTGGTCGCGCCCGCCTCGCCGATGGCCAGCGTGCCGACTGGCACCCCGGCCGGCATCTGGACGATCGAAAGCAGGCTGTCCTGCCCGCTCAACGCCTTGGATTTCACCGGCACGCCCAGCACGGGCAGATGCGTCATCGCCGCGATCATGCCCGGCAGATGCGCGGCGCCGCCTGCGCCCGCGATGATCACCGCGATCCCCTCGCCTTCCGCCGCGCGCGCAAACTCGACCATGCGATCGGGCGTGCGATGGGCAGAGACGATGCGGATATCGGTTTCGACCGCAAGCTCGTCCAGAACTTGGGCGGCGCATCGCATGGTCGGCCAGTCGGACTGGCTGCCCATCACGATAGCGATTTTACCCGCAGCGCTCATTTCAGGCATCCTTGAGATAATAGCGCTCGCCCGAGGGGCGCAGATCGTCGCCGAATTCGTAGACGATCGGCTGGCCAGTCGGGATTTCCAGGCCGGTGATTTCCTCGTCCGAGATGCCCGACAGGTGCTTGACCAGCGCTCGCAGGGAATTGCCGTGAGCGGAAATGATCACCGTCTCGCCCGCCGACAATTGCGGCAAAATCGCGCTTTCCCAATAGGGCAGGACGCGCTCGATGGTGAGCTTCAGGCTCTCGGTCGCGGGCACCGGGATGCCGGCATAGCGCGGATCGCCCGACAGATCGTATTCGCTGCCCTTGTCGATCGCGGGCGGCGGCACGTCGAAGCTGCGGCGCCAGATATGCACCTGCTCGTCGCCATGCTTTTCCCGCGTTTCCTGTTTGTCGAGCCCGGTGAGGCCGCCATAATGGCGCTCGTTAAGGTGCCAGTCCTTGGTCACCGGGATCCACAGCCGGTCGCACGCCTCCAGCGCCAGGTTCAGCGTCTTGATCGCGCGGGTCTGGAGCGAGGTGAAAGAGACCGTCGGCAGCACGCCCTTGTCGCGCAGCAGCTCGCCCGCAGCCTTCGCTTCGGCGACGCCTTTTTCGGTCAGGCCGACATCCCACCAGCCGGTGAAGCGATTGGCGAGATTCCACTCGCTCTGGCCATGGCGCACGAGGATCAGTTTGGTCATCAGCTTGTCCTGGGTATCTGCGAAGAACGCGTGAGCGCCGCTCGTTAGCGTTCGCCCTCGGTTTTGGAAAGCGAAGGGTCCGATTCGCGCGTATCGTCTCCGATCGCGCGCGCCTCGCCACCGGGTAAATTTCCCGGCGGCCCGGACGCTGCTGTAGCTCAGTGGTAGAGCGCACCCTTGGTAAGGGTGAGGCCGGGAGTTCAATCCTCCCCAGCAGCACCATTCTCGCCGGACAAGAGGGCCGGTTGCTTTTCGGTCTGAGGAGAACGGACCTGTCGATCGCCAGGCTGAATTCGGTTTGGTAAGGTCGCCTGTTTTGCTAAACGGCTGCGATGATAAAAATTGCGCATTTTCCGGTATTGATCGCTTTAAGTATCGTCGGCGCCTGCTCGTCGAGCGAAGCTCCGGAAGAGAAAACGGAAACCTCGCAGCAGCGCACGTTTACAGAAGAGGATAAGCGCATCGCGCGTCTGCTGACGGTTGGCAGTGACGAGATCGACGAGTCCGCGTCTCCGCAATACCGTGCGACCCTTTGCAGCCTGGCCCTCCAAGCGATCGAGGGACGGATGCGTGGGGCCCTGTCCGACGAACAGCTCAAAGCCTTCGCGCAAGCGCAATCCTTGTACGATCAACGCGCGAGAGCTGGCGCATCGGCGGAAGATGCACAGCTTACGCGCGACGAAGTCGAAACGGCGTATCCCGACGAAAGCGACCGTGCGCGCTTTGCCATCGGCTGCCTGCAAGATTTAGCTTAGTCAGTAGAGGCCAGGGACGTGCTGCCCTGGCCAGCAAGTTCATTGGGGACGGCGACCGACCGCAGTGCGCGTTCTTGTCTGTGCGCGTTCGAACGGCGCCGTCGCGTTCGCCGTCGCGTCGTAATTGCGATCAACGCGGTTGCGCAGACGGTTCTGGACGCGATTCTCGATCCGGTTGTCGAGTCTGCCGAGCGGCTCGACGTTCGGCGCGACATCGTCTCGTGTCTGGCGCTGACCGATTTCTCCATTACCCGCATCGGCGGTGCGCGCCGTTTCGCCGAGCCCTTCTCCCTGACTTTTCGCTTCTGACTGGCGCGCACCGGGGTCGATTGGGAATGACTGCGCCAGGCAGGGTGTGGACAGAACGGCGAAAGACATCAGGGCGATCGTGGGCGCGAAAAGTTTCATGACAGGGGAATCAGCCTTGCTTTCTCGATCTGGCCGCTGACACCCATGATGTCGTCGGTCGATCGCGCTACCAACGTAAGGGTCTGGGATACGCATCCTGCGGGAACGTCGAATCGACCGGTAAAGCGGCCTGAATCTTGATCCGAATTAGGAAGCACAATGCGACCGAGTTCGCGTCCGTCCTGACAGGTCAGAGACCAATAAGGTCGTGATCGTTCAGGCTGATCGATCCCGCGGCTTTGCCCTTCGAGACGATACGGACCGGGGGGAAGCAACTGCGCCTGGCTGACAAGTGCGCCCCCGACACTCGGCGGAACCGAAAAATCGAGGATTCCACGATTTCCTTGTTGCAAGATCGCCGCGGAAAGACGCGTGTCGGTTCCCGTCTGCCAGTCGAAGACCGACTTAACCGCTGTATTGAGCGCAAAATTCGGGTCGCGCGATAGATCGCGGCGAGCTCCGGACCGAAAGGTCCGGTAATAGGCCCATGCTTCGCTACGCTTATTCTGTCCGAAAAGCGCGTTGACCAGATTGGCTTGTGCATCTTCGGACGCCTCAAGACCAATGGCGCGGCCCTCCCGAAATAAGGCTATCGCGCCTTCAGGCTCAATGCCGGTCTTCGCGATATAGCCGAGAAAACTATCCTTCCACACGGGATCGGAATCTAGGACGGGGAGCAGAGCAGCACGGATACGCGGTTCGGCCAGCGCAGCGGTCAGGGAAGGAAAGAGCAGGCCGAGCGCATCGTTGGATGTGCGCAGCGCGATATCGTAATTGCGCAAAGCGCCGGCGATATCTCCGCGAGCTATTGATTCTTCGATCGCCCACAGGCGGGGCCGCAATTCGCGCCGCGATATGGCGGTGGAATATGAGAAGATCCGGTCTGCTTGTGCCGTATCTCCGCGCAATTGGGCCTGGAAGCCAAGGACGGTCAGTGCATCGGCGGCCGTAGGCTCAGCGAGCAAAGCCTCTCGAGCCAGATTCGCGGGGGCGGAGTTCGCTTCCTTGACGGGTCTGCGAGTGAAGGAAGTCTGAGCATAATCGGCCAGAATGACGCCGTTGTCAGGCGCCATGAGATGGGCTTGCGCAGGATCGGCCTTGACAACGACATGGGCCAAACTGCTCGCGGTACCGATGTAACTCAGCACCGCAAGGCCGAGCGCCAGCCCGCCACGCGCAATCCATTCGCGGCTCGACCGCTTTGCCGAGCCGCCATCGCGGCTGCGCTTCCCAGAACTTTTGCTACCCCTTAGCGCCATCAGGCAGCCTTCGTGTCCGTATCTCGTCCGTAGCCGTAGCCGTATTCGTAGCCATAGCCGTAATGAGCCTTGCGGGCTTCGAATTTGGTGAGCACGGCGCCGAACACACGGGTATGTGCCGCCTGAAGTCTTCCGAGAGCTGTCTTGACCTGTGTGGAACGGATGCCGTGCGACTCCACGGCATAGATCACGCCTTCGACATGTCCCGCGATCAGCGGAGCATCGGCGAGTCCCATGACGGGCGGAGAATCGACGATGACGTGATCATACTTTTCGTGCAGCCGATCGATCAGGCCCCGCATCCGGTCGCCGGTAAGCAATTCCGCAGCATTCGGAGGGATAGGCCCTGCGCTCATCGCGTCGATACCCAAATCGTCCATACGGAAGATCGAACCCGTGAAGTCTTCATCGCCTGCAAGGAAATTGCTCACTCCACGATCGTGACTGACATTGCCGAGATGATGCACCGAAGGCGAACGCATATCGCCATCCAGCAGGATCACCCGTTTGCCCGAACGTGCAAGCATGGTGGCCAGAGCAAGCGAAGTCGTCGACTTGCCTTCCGCCGGCCTTGTCGAAGTCACGGAGAAGGAGCGCGGAACGCCATGCTCGGTAGTGAAGGCCAGATTGGTCTGCACCGCTATGTAGGCATCGACCATTTCCGATTTGCGATCGAGCAGAGCATCGCGAGGTGTTTCCTCCTCATCCACTTTCGGCACCGTGCCCAGAAGAGGCAGGCCGAGGCGGCGCTGTACTTCCGACGGATCAGCGATCGCTTCGTCGAGCTGTTCGAGCGCGAGGGCGAGCGCGGCACCGATGCCGATGCCAGCGAGAAGCGAAACGAGCAGATTGATAAGCAGGCGGGGGCTCGAAGGGCGCCCCGGAACGTTGGCGGTATCGACGATTGCGATATTGTTGACGCCGACGCCTGCCGCGACGCCAAGCTCTTGGAAACGTTGCAGCAATCCATCGTAGAGTGCGCGGTTCGTATCGACCTCTTGCTGGTAGATATTGTATTGGATCGAACGACGGCGGACGTCGAGATATTCATCGGTGAGCGCGTTGACACGTTGTCGAAGCGCCTGCTCACGCGCTTCTGCCTGCTGGTATTCGGCTCTGACTGAACCTGAAACGCGCGATTCTTCACGAGCGATCGCCTGATCGAGAGCTTCGATCTGAGATTGAATGGCCCGCGCCTGTGGGTAGCCTGGCTCGAAGCGTATCATCAGATCCTGATATTCGGCGTTCAGTTCGGCGCGCCGTTGACGCAAATTGTTGATCGCATTGTTGCTCAGCGCTTCGGCCGAGCTTCCGCCGCCGCCTGCGCGCCGGAACCGCGCCTCCGCCGCGATACGATCGGCCGTGGCTTCATTCAGAGCGGCATTGAGGGATGCGAGATTGTCGACCACGATGGGGCGTTCTTGCGTATTCGTACCATCGTTGCCGCCTTCCGATGGAAGATTCACGATTTCCTGATCGGAAGCGTAAGCGACCAATTGTCGCTGCGATTCGTCCAACCGCTCCTTGTATTCAGTTAATTGGCGCTGCAGCGCATCGCGACCGTAGGATGTTGCCTGAACCTTGCGCTCCAGATTGGTCGTGATGAAATTTTCGGCCCACGAATTGGCGACTTCCGCGGAGAAAGCCGGGTCGGGGCTGGTCATGCTGATATCGACGAGGCGCGAGAGCCGGGTCGGGTTTATAGTCACATTGGTCAGCAGAATATCCGCTGCCTCGCGCTGACGTTCGGCCCTGCCTTCAGCGGAATATCGCTCGTTCGTAATTTCGAATGCGGGATCGCCGGAACCGTCGAAACCGAACATTTCGAAAAATTCCGGGTCGTCCACCAAGTTCAATTCGCTCGCCACGCGCTCGGCAAGAGAGCGTGCGCGCAGCAGGCCGTACTGGGTCTGGTAGAATTCCTGATCGGAAGCGGTCGCTTCGCGCTCGACACCCTCGATATTGGTAACGCGATCGGCTTCGCGGGAAATTTCAACCGTCGAGGTCGCGGTGTATTGTGGGGTCATCAGCAAGGTGACGATCAGACCAAGCAACACGCAGACAGCGATCGCGCCCAGGATCACCCAGCGCCAGCGCCGAGCGATCCGAAGATATTGCTCGAGTATCGACGGCCCAGTCTGCTCGGTGGGATTGGTATATCCCGGGGCCGAACCTTCAGGCGCGTTCCGAAACGGATCGGAATGGGAAGAAAGACTATTCATAAATCCGATCGAACTATTGCAATAATGCTATGACGGGAGAAGCGAGCAACGGCGCCACGCTAACGAAATCGCGGAACAGCCTGCGTTGAGGGCTGTCACCTACCACGACCAAATCATTCGCATAGAGTGCGGGATCTTCGTAAAGCCCGCGTCTGATAGCGCCGATATTGTAGAGCCCGGCAATCCGCTGCCCACCGACCGTGCGCAGAATAACCACATCGTCCTGATCGGCGAATTCGGTTAGGCCGCGAGCGGAGGCGACTGCGCGCAGCAAGGTCATCTGATTGGTGACCGGGTACAGACCTGGTTCGACGACCTGACCGTCGACGGTGACGACTTGGCTGACCGAACTCACAATATTCACCGTCACGTTCGGGTTGCGCACGTACCGGCCGGACAATTGGCTTTCGACGTCCCTGGCGAGTTCGGCCGGCGTCTTGCCGCCGGCATCAATCGTGCCGATGAGAGGCATTGCGATACGCCCACCAGCATCGACCTGCATTTCCCGGCTCAGCTCGGGAACTCCGAAGACATTCACCGTTATCGTATCCAATGGGCCTACCAGTGCGATCCGGTCCTCCGCCGCCAAATCGCCCCGATCGGGCGCTGGCAAAGCAGATTGACCATCGATCACCGTCAATCCCGGTGCCGACTGAATAGGCGGTGTCCCTGCGCAAGCTGTTAGCAGGCAGGCCGCCGCAGCCAAGCCAGTCAAATTTCGCATATAAATAGTCACGTCCGTTAGGAGGATATGGCGCGCTCGCTATAGATCGCACGTTCGGGAAGGTAAAGTTAAGGCCGTGGGCGATCTGCCGGATACGCATCCGATGATGAACCTGAGCCTAAGTGCAGCCATGCCGCCGCGATTACGAGCAGCGCCATTATCATTGGGGTCCGCGCCGGATAATCTGGAACGCTTGCGAGCATGATGAGCACCACGGCGAAAGCGCCCGGCAGCGCCAATCCTGCATTCTGCACTTTCCGTCGCCAAATCCGGACTGCGGATATGCCTACCCAGATAATGATGGCCGCAAGCAGCACCGCTGAAAGAACTCCGCCGTCCAGAACGACTTCGAGCCAGTCGTTATGCGCATGGTTGAAATATCGCGGTTGCAACAATGCATCGACCTCCCCGATCCTGTAGGCTGGATCGAACGCACCAAACCCCGATCCGGCCGGGAAATAGCGCATAAGGGTCTCGATAACGGAAGGCAGGGCTTGTGCGCGCAGATCTTCCCCAGCGTTCGAAACGAAGACGCGATCGATCGATACGGCCCGGCCCAAGCTAAAGGATAGGGCTGCGGCACCGACGAGGAGGACGATCGCCAAACCCACCGTCGCACCCGCGGCCCATCGCGGCAAAGCTTGCAATTGGCGCTTCACCTCGTCGCGGTTGAAGAAAAGGCCTGCCACAATGGCTAAAGCAGTCAGCAAGACGCCCGCGCGAGAGCCTGTCGCCAGCGCCACAAGTAGAAAGAAAGGTAGGAGGGTAAAGGCGATGATCGCAGTCCACCGTGTAGCCCCTACGCCTCGGAAGCCCCAGAGCGGCGCAAGCAAGCATCCGATCGCCACGAAGAGGGCGAAATGATTGCGGTTAGCGAAGTTTCCGGAAACCGCAGCGTCCTGATAATTGATCAGCGGATTATCGAAATTCGCGCCCGAGAACTGTAGCAGCGCCAGCAGGCTGCCCGCGAAGATCAAACCCAGCAGAATAGACGCAATCCGCCGGTGTTGGTCTCGCGTCAATTGCGCGCAGAGAACCAGGACGAGCGCGGGCACTACCAGCGATCCCAGCGCGTTCGCGGTTGCGCTGGGTGAAATCGACAGTGGTCGCCATGGTTGCGGCTGGTCGCTGACTTCGGCGGCACCTTTCAGCAATTCGCGGCCCGGCAGCGCGGTCCACACCTCGGGCGGTAGCGGCACAAGCTGCAGGAAGACGAGCAGGATCGCCAGCCCGAGAAAGATCGCGATCGGCTTGACCCGACGCCAATCGAAACGGGCCGAGAATAGAACGAAGACGATGAGGAAAATCCAGGCAAAGAACCGCACCACGGCCTGGCCTGAAACATCGGCCCGCGACGCACCGCCTGCGATCCAGAGAATCACCAGAAAGGCGCTGAGAAGCCAGAAGGACAGGCGAGCGCTGAAATCGGCCGAAGAGGTGGTGCTGCGGGGCATGCGCGCCGTCTAACGAATAAATTTCGAGCGGCAAAGCGGTGTCTTCCAATCGTTCCCGCCTGTTGGAACCGATTTCGTCTCAATCGCTCTTCAAGTGCGGAACCGGTCATCCGGACTGTCTCAAGCCTTCTCGACTTCGCCCCTCGTGAGCGGCATGGGCAGGGTGAGGGAGAGCATCATGGACTTTCGGCTTACCGAGCAGCAGCGCGAGCTTCAGGATGCGGCGCGCGCCTTTGCCGTTAAAGAATTGCCGGATCTGGCGCGCGAGATGGAGGCCAAGGACTTTCTCGAAGCGCTTCTGGTGCTCGAACAGTTCGCCATGATCTCGAATGCAGTGGCGTTCCCGGTATTCGAAGCGCTGGTGGGGCCGGTGCGCACGGTCGATCGGTTCGGGTCCGGAGCGCTCAAAGAACGGATTATTCCTCAAGTCGTGAGGGGCGAAGCGACGGTGGCCGTGTCGATGTCCGAACCCGATGCGGGCACCGCGCTGACCGATCTTTCGACCCGTGCGCGCGAGGACGGCGACCATTACATCCTCGACGGAAGCAAGCGCTGGACCAGCGGCGCGGGGCACGCGCGCTATTATGTCGTCTATTGCCGCCTGTCCGACGCACCGGGAGCGAAGGGCGTGGGCGCGCTGCTGGTCGACAAGGACATGCCGGGCGTCGGTTTCGGCAAGCGCGAGGAATTGATGGGCTTTCGCGGCATCGAAACGCGCGACATCGCCTTCGACGCGGTGCGCGTGCCGCAAGACAATCTGATCGTCGGCGCGGGCGGGTTCGGGAAGCTGATGAGCGCCTTCGGCCTCGAACGCTGCGGCAACGCGACCCAGTCGCTTGGCCTCGCGGCAGGTGCGCTGGAGCAGGCGACCGCCTACGTTCAGGAGCGCACGGCGTTCGGCAAGCCGATCGTCGATTTCCAGGCGGTCCAGCTGCGTCTCGCGGATATGGCGATGCGGGTCGAGGCGGCGCGGCTCCTGATCTATCGCGCCGCGGCCAACGCCGCGCACGAGGAAAGCCGGCTGCCCAGCGTCTATGAAAGCAGCATCGCGAAATGCTTCGCCAACGAGATCGTGCGACAGGTGACCGCCGACGCAATGCAGGTGATGGGCGGATACGGCTATCACAAGGAATACGGGATGGAGCAGCGCGTGCGGGACGGTTTCGCCTGGGGCATAGCGGGCGGCACCACCGACGTTCAGAAGACCAATATCGCCGCTTCGCTGGTCGGTCGGCGTTTCGACCAGAGGCGCTGAGACGCGTGTTGCCTGCGCCGGGTGTATTAGATAGATAGGACGCAATGACCACGCCCCCCGAGTTGACGCCTGCCGACCTCACTCCGCTCGACCCCGCCTATCGCACCGTGCTGCGCATCGTCGCCAGCATCTGGTCCGCGGTCTTCTTGGTCGGGGCGCTGGTGGCGGAATTTGCCGTTCCCGGCTGGAACGGCGTGTTCGTCATTCCGGTTTTGATCTTCGCCGCGCTGCTGATCCTGCGGGTGCCGCAGCGGCGCTGGTCGGCGCGGGGCTATGCGCTGGGCGAGGAGCGGTTGCGCGTGGTGCGCGGGCTGTTGTTCCATTCGGACACGGTGGTGCCGTTCGGGCGGGTGCAGCATATTGACGTCGATCAGGGCCCGCTTGAGCGAGCCTACGATATCGCGACGCTGACCGTGCACACGGCGGGCAGCCACAATGCGTCGGTCCAGCTGCCGGGCCTCAATAACGAAGACGCGCTGGCGATGCGCGAAACGATCCGCGCCGCGATCCGGCGCGACACGCAGTGAACGAGGCTGTTTTGTCCGCCGACGGCGAGGCCCGCCGGACCGATCCGCTCAGTTTCGCGGTGAGCGGTGTGACGCTGCTGGGCCAGCTGGTGATCCCGCTCGGCTTCCTGGCCTTTTCGATCTTTCGCGATGGCGAACTGGATGCGCTCGCTTACTTTCTGCCCATCGTGCTGGCAGTGATCGCGTTCAATTTCGCGCTCGCCTACGCGCAATGGTTGCGGTTTACCTACACGGTGAACCACGCGGATATCCGCGTCGAAAGCGGGCTCCTGTCGCGCACCGCACGCGCGGTTCCCTACGAGCGCATTCAGGATGTCAGCCTCGAACAGAAGCCGATCCCGCGCCTGCTCGGCCTGACGGAAGTGCGGTTCGAAACCGGGGCGGGCGGCAAGGACGAAATCACGCTGCGCTATCTTTCCGAAGCGGAGGGAGAACGTCTGCGAGAATTGGTGCGCAACCAGAAGGCGGGCGGCGCGCCCATCGCGGCGAGCGAAGGGGAGGACGAAGCGCCGGTCCTGTTCGCCATGGGGCCGAAGCGAGTGCTGACCTTCGGACTGTTCGAATTTTCGCTGGCGGTGGTCGCCGTGGTGGCAGGCGCGGTCCAGCAGGTGGATTTCCTGCTCGATTTCGACATCTGGGAATGGCGGGAATGGCAGCGATTGCTGGCAGGGCCGGGCGGCTGGCTGCTGGCGCTGGGCGTGGTCGGCCAGGTGATTGCCGGAGCGATCGCGATTATTGCGCTGCTGCTTCTTGGGCTGGTGACGGGCGTCGTCCGCACATGCCTATCCACCGGGTGCAGGCCTTGCGGCTCGGGACCGGGATCGTGCGGCGCCTGTTCGGCTGGCACCGGCTGGGCGTGGTGAGCCTGGCGCAGGACAGCGGCGGCGCCAATCACGACGCGGCTCCATTTGCGCAGATGGACGAAATTGCGCCGATCGTGCGCGAAACCGGATTCCACCTTCCGGCAGGCGATGCGCAATGGCAGCTCGCGTCGAAGCGCTACCGGGTGGACCGGGTGGCGATCGCCGCGCTGGTGCTGCTGCCGATCAGCGCGATTGTCGCGTTTCTCGTCGACGAGCCGTTCTGGATCGCGCCGCTGCTGGTCCTGCTCTGGACGGCGGTGGTGGAAGCGTTCCACTTCCGCCACACGCGGAACGCGCTCGACGCGGATCAGCTTTATTCGCGCCACGGCTGGTTATCCCCGAAGCTGGCGATATCGTCACGCGTGAAGCTGCAATCGGTGGAGATCGCACGCGGGCCGATCGCGCGGCGGCGCGGCTATGCCACGCTGAATCTGGGCCTTGCCGGCGGGAAACTCGCCCTTCCCGGCCTGCCGATCGCCCGCGCCGAAGAATTGCGCCATGCCGTGCTGCAATCGATCGGACGGCGCGATTTCAGCGAATTGCTCTGACCGTCAGTTCGCGGCTTTGAGCTCGCTCCATTCGGGATGGTCGCGAAACGCCTGCGCGACATAGCTGCAGGCGGGGACGATCCTGAAGCCTTCTTCCCGCGCATCGGCGATCAGCGCCTGGACCAGTTCCTTCGCAATGCCGCGTCCGCGCAATTCGGGCGGCGTGAAGGTGTGGTCGGCGACGCGCACATCGTCGCCGCGTGCCTGCCACGTCAGTTCGGCTTCCGCTTCGCTGTCGGCGACCTGGGCGACGTAACGGCCGCGCTGGCCCTGGTTCTCGCGGCTGATGGTGACGGCGGTTTCGGCCATGGATCGGTCTCCGTGTAGGGGGGGCGGGTAAAACGGGGCGGGGTCTCGCTTGCGCTCAACGCGCGCGGCTCTACAGGCGTTCCGATGCTCTTCCTGTCCGACAACGCCGCCTCCGTTCATCCGAAGCTGTGGGAAGCGATGCGCGCCGCCGACGGCCCCGATTCGCCCTATGACGGGGACGGGCATTCACAGGCGCTGGACGAGAAGTTCTCCGAGGTTTTCGGGCGCGATTGCGTCGCGCTGTGGGTGGCGACCGGGACGGCGGCGAACTGCCTGGCGCTTGCCACCCTATGCCAGCCGCATGGCGGAGTGGTCTGCCACGAAGAAGCGCATATCGAGGCCGACGAAGGCGGCGCGCCGGGCTTTTTCCTCCACGGGGCGAAGCTGATCCTGTGCCAGGGCGAAAGCGCGAAGCTGACGCCGCAAGCGGTGCGCGCCGCGATCGATCCGATCCGCGACGATGTCCACCAGGTGCAGCCGCATGCCCTGTCGATCACGCAGGCCAGCGAATACGGCGTTGCCTACCGGCCCGCCGAGGTGAAGGCGCTGGCGACGCTGGCCAGAGAGCGCGGTCTGGGCTTCCACATGGATGGCGCGCGCTTCGCCAATGCGACCGCCTATCTCGGCTGCTCGCCAGGCGAAGCGGCGGGGCCGGTCGATGCGTTGAGCTTCGGCTGCGTCAAGAACGGGGGGATGAGCGCGGAGGCGATCCTGTTCTTCGATCCCGCTCTGGCCGATGTGGCAAAATACCGCCGCAAGCGCGCGGGCCATCTTCAGTCGAAAGGCCGTTTCTTGGCGGCTCAACTCCACGCCATGCTCGACGGCGATCTGTGGCTCGAAAACGCGCGCGCCGCCAATGCTGCGGCGGCCGAGATTGCGACCAGTTGCGGCGAGCGGCTCATGCATCCCGTCGAAGCCAACGAAGTGTTCGTGACATTGTCGCCCGACGAGCGCGAAGCCTTACGCGCGCGCGGCTTCCAGTTCTACGATTGGGGTGCGGACGCCGCGCGCTTCGTGACTGCCTGGAACACGCGAGAAGAAGATGCCTGCGCACTCGCCGACGCGATCGCCGCTCTATGAGCGCGGGATCGGACGATTCCACGCTCCTGACGCCGCGCAATCTCGGCGCTTTCCTGCTCGTCAGCGTGATCTGGGGCGGGACCCGCTTGCCAAGGGGGGGCAGCGTTGGGCGCTGCTGCTGGGCATCACGCAGTTCACGCTCAACTTCACCTTCGTCTATAATGCGGAACACTTCATCACATCCGGCCTCGTCGCCGTGATGTTCGCGCTGTTGGTAGTGCCCAACGCGCTGCTGGGGCGGCTCTTTCTCGGCCAGCGCATTACGCCTGCCTTCGTGCTGGGATCGGGCATCGCGGCGATCGGCGTGGCTTTGCTGTTTACGCAGGAATACCGCGCCTCGCCCGCGACTCTCGGCGAAGTCCTGCTCGGCGCGGGATTGACGCTTGGCGGCATCCTGTCCGCCAGCGCCGCCAATATCGCGCAGGCGATGGAGGGGGCGAAGCGCCAGCCGCTGCTGACGCTGCTCGCCTGGTCGATGCTGTGGGGTGTGGCGATCAACGCGGCGCTGGCGCTCGTCACGGTGGGCCCGCCGAGCTTCGATCCGCGCCCGTCCTACGCGCTCGGCATCCTTTATCTCGGCCTGCTGGGGTCGGTGAAAGGGCGTTCGGCGGTTCCGCCCAGGCGCGCGACGCCGGAACCTTAAAAACCGGCTTCGAGGATCGCAGCCAGCCCTTCGCGATAGGTCGGATAAGCCGGTTCCCAGCCCAATACCCGCTTCGCCTTCCCATTGGCGACTCTACGATTCTCGGCATAGAAGCCGCGCGCCATCGGGCTGAGATCGGCTTCCTCCATCGTCTGGAGCGGCGGCGGCTCGCGGCCCGTCAGGCGGCAGGCTTCCTCCACCACCGCGTTCTGGCTGGTCGGGAGATTGTCGGACAGATTGTAGGCTCCGCTCGGCGCATTGCCTGCGATGGCCGCGATAACGCCGCTGACGATATCTTCGACATGCACACGGCTGAAGACCTGGTCCGGCATGTCGATCCGATGCGCGCGGCCTTCTTCAAGCCGCTCGAAAATGCTGCGGCCGGGGCCGTAAATGCCGGGCAGGCGGAAGACCCGCGCGCCGCAATCGAGCCAGCGCGCATCGCATTCGGCCCGCGCGGTGCGCCGCCCTTCGCCCGTCGGAGACTGCTCGTCGACCCACGCTTCGTCGGCATCGCCATAGACACCGGTCGAGGAGAGATAGGCGAGCCATTTTCCGTCCAGCAGATCGCCATAGCGATCGAGCACCGGGTCGCTATCGTCCGCGGGCGGAACGGAGGAGAGCACATGATCGGCGCGCCCGATTTCCTGCGCGACCGCGTCCGCATCCTCGAACGCGATGTCGCCCGCGCTGCCAGTGGCCGAAATGGTGAAGCCGCGTTCTTTCGCTGCTTGCGCGATCCGCGTGGCGGTGTAGCCGAGACCGAAAATGAACAAATGTGCCATCCTCGCGTTCTACCCGGGACTGCGCACAAGCCAAGATAATCCGAACCTTATGGAAATGCCGATATGATGGACATCGCCCGCACCCCCTCCACCGCCGATGGCAATCCCGAGCTGGCCGATGCCGCCATCCAGCCGCAATCGCCGCCGACGATCCTGCGCGAGGATTACGCGCCGTTCCCCTGGCTGGTGCCGACCACGCGGCTGGAATTCGCGCTGGGGCTGGAAAAGACGCGCGTGACCGCCACGCTCGATGTCGAGCGCAATCCGGACGCCGAACCTTCGCCCACGATTCGCCTGAATGGCGATGGGCTAGAGCTGGTCTCGCTCGAATGCGACGGCGGCGAATGCGACGGGCACACGATGGACGGGGACGATCTCGTCGTGACGCTGCCGGGCGACAAGCACACCCTCACCATCGTGACCGAGCTGGACCCGAGCGCCAATTCGCAGCTGATGGGACTTTACGCATCCGGCGGAATGCTCTGCACCCAATGCGAGGCGGAAGGCTTCCGCCGCATCACCTTCTTCCCCGACCGGCCCGACGTGCTCAGCACCTATACGGTGCGCATGGATGCGTCGGAAGAACAGTTCCCCGTCCTGCTTGCGAACGGCAACCGCACCGGATCGGGCAAGAGCGAGAACGGGATGCACTGGGCCGTCTGGCACGATCCGTGGCCCAAGCCCTCCTACCTCTTCGCGCTGGTCGCGGGCGATCTGGTGGCGCGCAAGGACAGCTTCACGACGAAGAGCGGGAAAGACGTCGATCTCGCCATCTGGGTCCGCGATGGCGACCTCCAGCGGACCGAGCATGCGATGGAATCGCTGAAACGCTCGATGGAATGGGACGAGAAGGTGTTCGGGCGCGAATACGATCTCGACGTGTTCAACATCGTCGCGGTTTCGGATTTCAACATGGGCGCGATGGAGAACAAGGGTCTCAACGTCTTCAACACCAAATACGTGCTTGCCGACGCGGATACGGCGACGGATGGGGATTTCGACGCGGTTCAGGGCGTGATCGCGCACGAATATTTCCACAATTGGTCGGGCAATCGCGTGACCTGCCGCGACTGGTTCCAATTGTCGCTGAAGGAGGGCTTCACCGTCCTACGCGATCAATTGTTCAGCCAGGATATGGGGAGCGAGCCGGTCAAGCGGATCGAGGATGTGCGGATATTGCGCAGCGTCCAATTCCCCGAGGATTCGGGCCCGCTGGCGCATCCGATCCGCCCCGACAGCTATCGCGAGATCAGCAATTTCTACACCGCGACCGTCTATAACAAGGGCGCCGAAATCATCCGCATGATGCGCAGCATGGCGGGCGAGACGCGCTTTCGCGAAGGCACGGACCTCTATTTCGAACGCCATGACGGCGAAGCGGCGACCTGCGAGGATTTCATCGTGGCGATGGAAGACGGCGCCGGGCTCGACCTCACGCAATTCCGCCTATGGTACAGCCAGGCCGGCACGCCGAAGGTGAGCGTGAAGACCGCGCTCGAAGGCTCGACGGCGGTCGTGGAACTGACGCAGGACGTGCCCGCGACACCGGGGCAGGACGAGAAGCAGCCGATGCCGATCCCGCTGCGCATCGCTCTGTTCGATCGCGAAACCGGGGCGCATCGCGGCGAGAAGCTGATCGTGCTCGACGAAGCCCGTGCGCGTTTCACCTTCGACGGGTTCGACGCCGAACCGGTCCTGTCGATCAATCGCGGCTTCACCGCTCCGGTGCGGATCGAACGGGACATCCCGCGCGAGGATCTCGCCTTCCTCGCCGCGAAGGACGACGATCCCTTCGCGCGTTACGAGGCCTTGCAGGATCTCGTAGTCGGCCATCTGGTCGAGGCGGTGGGCGGCGGCCTGTCCGGAACCGATCGCGATTCGGCGCGGCAGGCAATCGCCGAAGCTGTGCGCGCCATCCTCGCCGACGAGACGCTGGACGATCAGATGCGCGGCGAATTGCTGATGCTGCCGAGCCAGACCTATCTCGCCGAACAGATGCTGGTCGCCGATCCGGGTCGCATCTTCGAAGAGCGCGAAGGGCTGAAGGCGTGGCTGGGCGATAAGCTGGCGAGCGAATTCAACGCCCTCTACGAACGCGCCGCCGCGGCCGATGGCGGGCGCACGGCGCAAGCCAGCGGCGCACGCAAGGTGAAGACGCTGGCCCTGTCCTATCTCGCCGCGTCCGACCCGAAGCGGGCCGAAAAGCTGGCATCGGACCAATACGATTCCGCCGACACCATGACCGATCGCCAAGGCGCGCTGATGGTGCTGAGCGGGCTCGAAGGCGCTGCGCGGACGGACCGGCTCGCGGCGTTCTACGAACGCTATCGCGACAATCCGCTGGCAGTCGACAAGTGGTTCGCGATCCAGGCCTCCTCGCTGCATCCCGACGTTCTGGACCAAGTGAAGGCGCTGGCGGACCATCCGGACTTCACCTTTCGCAATCCCAACCGGGTGCGATCGCTTTACATGGCCTTTGCAGGTACGGCGCAGGGCTTCCACGCGGAATCGGGCGAAGGGTATCGCATGATCGCGGACCTTATCCTGGCCCTCGATCCGATCAATCCGCAGACCGCCGCGCGGTTCGTCCCTCCACTCGGGCGCTGGCGCCGCATGGAGCCGAAGAGGGCCGCGCTGATGAAGGAACAGCTCGAACGCATCGCCGAGGCGCCGAAATTGTCGCGCGACACCTACGAACAGGTTACCCGTTCGCTTGGCTGATCTGCTGACCAGCGCGATTCTGGGCGAAGTGCCGCACGGGTTTTCGACCCGCACGGGCGGTACTGCGGAGGATATCCTTCCCGGCGCGCCGCTGATCGTAGCGAAACAGGTCCACTCGCCCGATGTCGCAGTCGTCGGAAAGCCTTGGCCGGGCGACCCGCCCGAAGTCGACGCGCTCGTCACCGCGACGCCCGGCCTCGTGCTCGGGATCGTCACCGCCGACTGTGCTCCGGTCCTTCTCGCCGATGCCGAGGCAGGCGTGGTCGGCGCGGCGCATGCCGGGTGGCGCGGTGCCGTGGGTGACGAGAGGGGCGGCGTAATCGCCAACACGATTGCCGCCATGGTGGATCTGGGCGCGGAGAGAGCCCGCATCGCGGCGGCCATCGGACCTTGCGTCGCGCAGGCGAGCTACGAGGTCGATGCGCCGTTCCGGGCGCATTTCGACGGCGAAGACGCGCGCTTCTTCGCGCCGGGGCGGGAACGCCACTGGCATTTCGACCTGCCCGGCTATGTCGCGGCGCGACTGCGCGAAGCGGGTGTCGATCAAATTGATGCGCTGGGGCGCGACACCTATCGCGAAGAGAGCAACTTTTTCAGCTTCCGCCGCGCTTCGCATCGCGGCGAGCCCACCGGGGGGCGGCAGATCTCGCTCATCTTGCTCGCCTAAGCGTGCCGTAACGGTAGCGCGCACTGCGCCGCAACTTGCCTAAAATGGCGGTTGGCAAGGTGTGACATAGCGTTTACAGGCCGCGCTAACCGGCAATGTCGGGGCGCGGCGCGCCCTTCGCATGCGTGGCGCGAATTGACCTTTTGGAGGGGTGACCCCGCAGGCAATTGGCGCTTTGGGCCGGAGGGGCAATCCGTCCGGCATCCGCCGGACGCGCGAAACGAGACGAGACAGGCAACGCTCTGATGGCAGATACCGCTGCAACCACCGCTGCAACCACGGACACGCAGGTCGAGACCGCGACGGGCGAATTCCGCCGGCGCGACTTCATCAATGTCGCCGCGATCAGCGCCGCCGGCGTCGGTGGGGCAGTCGTCCTGCTGCCGCTGATCAGCCAGATGGCGCCGTCGAAGGACGTGCTTGCCGAAAGCACGACCGAGATCGACGTATCCGCGATCGAGCCCGGCCAGGCGATCAAGGCGGTCTTCCGCAAGCAGCCGCTCTTCGTGCGCCGCCTGACGCCGGAAGAAATCGCCAAGGCGGACGCCGTGCCGATCGGCGATCTGCGCGATGCCGAGACTCTGGCTGAACGCACCAAGGAAGGGCACACCGACCTTCTCGTTACGATGGGCGTGTGCACCCATCTCGGATGTGTGCCGCTGGGCGCTGCCGAAGGTGAGAACAAGGGCGAGTACGGGGGCTATTTCTGTCCCTGCCACGGCTCGCACTACGACACGGCGGGCCGCATCCGCAAAGGGCCGGCGCCGACCAATCTGCTGGTGCCCGATTACGAGTTTTCCACGGATACGACGATTCTCGTCGGCTGAGGCTGAGGACGGACTGGAAGAGAGATCATGAGCTTTCCCTGGGCGAAACAATACGAGCCGAGCAACGGGCTGACCAAGTTCCTCGACGAGAAGCTGCCTGTGCCGCGTCTGGTCTACAACGCGGTCGGTGCCGGTTATCCGGTGCCGCGCAACCTCAATTATATGTGGAATTTCGGCGTTCTCGCCGGGTTCTTCCTCGTGCTCCAGATCGTCACCGGCGTGGTCCTGGCGATGCACTACGCCGCCAATGCGAGCGTGGCCTTCGCGACGACCGAACATATCATGCGTGATATCAACTGGGGCTGGCTGATGCGCTATGCGCACGCCAACGGCGCCAGCTTCTTCTTCGTGGTCGTCTACATCCACATTTTCCGCGGTTTCTATTACTCCTCCTACAAGGCTCCGCGCGAAATGATCTGGTTGCTGGGCGTCACCATCTTCCTGCTGATGATGGCGACCGCGTTCATGGGCTATGTGCTTCCGTGGGGCCAGATGAGCTTCTGGGGCGCCAAGGTGATCACCGGCCTCTTCAGCGCCATTCCTCTTGTCGGCGAGCCGATCCAGGTCTGGTTGCTGGGCGGGTTCGCGCCCGACAATGCCGCGCTCAACCGCTTCTTCTCGCTGCACTTCCTGCTGCCGTTCGTGATCATGGGCGTCGTGATCATGCATATCTGGGCGCTGCATATCCCCGGTTCGTCCAACCCGACCGGCGTCGAAGTGAAGAGCGAGAGCGACACCGTGCCGTTCCACCCGTATTACACGGCGAAGGACGGTTTCGGCCTGGGCATCATCCTGCTGATCTTCTTCACGTTCGTCTTCTTCCTGCCGAACGTGTTGGGCCATCCAGACAATTATATCGAAGCGAACCCACTTTCTACGCCCGCGCACATCGTGCCGGAATGGTATTTCTATCCGTTCTACGCGATCCTACGTGCCTTCACCTTCGACTTCATCCTGCCGGCGAAGCTCTGGGGCGTGTTGGCGATGTTCTCGGCCATCCTGCTGTGGTTCTTCCTGCCCTGGCTCGACAAGTCGCCGGTGCGCAGCGGCCACTATCGCCCGCTGTTCCGCAAGTTCTTCTGGTTCGGCCTCATCCCCTGCATGGCGCTGCTGTTCTATCTGGGCGGTGCGCCGGCCGAAGAACCCTATGTCATGCTCAGCCAGATCGCGACGGCTTACTACTTCATCCACTTCCTCGTGATCATCCCGATCGTGAGCCAGATCGAGAAGCCCGAGCCGCTGCCCTATTCCATCACCGAAGCGGTGCTGGGATCCGACAAGAAGGCCGTGCTGGGCGAAAACACCCAGCCCGCGGTCTGACGCGACGCAACGCTACGAGAGAGAAGACTTTCGCATGATCCGCATCATCGCCATCCTCGTCGGCCTGGGTTTCGCCGTCGTCGCGCTCGTCTCCTTCGGCGTCGGGGCCTACACCGCCGCGACCGATGACGCGCCCGACACGCACCTGCCCTACAAGCATCCTCAGGACGTCAACTATTCGTTCGATGGACCTTTCGGCACGTGGGACTACGGGCAGCTTCAGCGCGGCTACAAGGTTTACAAGGAAGTCTGCTCGGCCTGCCACAGCCTCAAATTCGTTGCCTTCCGCAATCTCGGCGAGCTTGGCTACACCGAAGCGCAGGTAAAGGCCGAAGCGGCGACCTGGACCGTGCCGGGTATCGATCCGAACACCGGCGAGGCGAGCACGCGCCCGGGCGAGCCGACGGATTACTTCCCCAAGCCCTATCCCAATAACGTGGCGGCTGCGGCGGCGAACAATAATGCCATTCCGCCGGACCTTTCGCTGATGACGAAGGCGCGGGAAGATGGAACGAACTACGTGGCTTCGCTGCTGGTCGGCTATCAGCCCCCGTCGGAAGAATTGCTGGAAGAGCATCCCGAAGCGGCGCCGGGACCGGGCCTCTATCACAACGTCTACTTTCCCAACATGAACCTCGCCATGGCGCCGCCGCTGACCAGCAACGGACAGGTGACCTATGACGACGGAACCGAGGCGACCATCGGCCAGATGGCGACCGACGTGGCGGCCTTCCTGACCTGGACTGCCGAACCGACGCTGGTGAAGCGCAAGCAGACGGGTTGGCCGGTGCTGGTCTTCCTCCTGTTCGCGACCATTCTCGCCTGGTTCTCCAAGACCCAGATCTGGTCGGCGGTTAAGCCCAAGAAGACCAAGGCCTAAACCGGTCTCCTACCCTCATTCATCCGGCCTCTCGCGCTTTGCGGCGCGGGAGGCCGTTTTGTATTGGGTGCGTGTATGATGACACCTTCCGACCTCAAGGCGCTGGTCCGCACCGTTCCGGACTTCCCGGCAGCGGGCGTCCAGTTTCGCGACATCACGACGCTGATTTCCGATGGCGCAGGCCTGAAGGCCAGCGTCCACCACCTCGCCGCCCATGCGCGCGGGGCGGGGGCGCAGGCAATCGCGGGCATGGAAGCGCGCGGCTTCATCTTCGGGTCGGCAGTCGCGATCGAACTCGGCATCGGCTTCGTCCCCGTGCGCAAACCCGGCAAGCTGCCGGTCGAAACGATCGGGATCGATTATGCCCTCGAATACGGGTCCGACCGGCTCGAAATGGATCCGGGCGCGGTTCACGAAGGCCAGCGCGTCGTCCTGGTCGACGATCTGATCGCTACCGGTGGAACGGCCTGTGCGGCGGCCAGCCTGTTGCGCCAGGCGGGTGCGGTGGTGGACTCCGCGGCATTTGTGATCGACCTGCCGGACCTCGGCGGGGCGTCCCGTCTGGATGCCATGGGCATTGCAGTGTCGGCACTGATGGACTTCCCTGGAAATTGATGCGCGGGGTCTAAGCCGCGCCGAATAAACCACTTTCTCCTTGCATACTCTCACCTGTGCGGGTTCAGTCGCGCCGAGACGAGCACCAATCGGGGGCAACACGGCTCAGGCCATGGAAGAACAAGCGATCGTCATCGCCCTCGTGGGCATTCTCGGCATCGGTTCGCAATGGATCGCGTGGCGGACCGGTTGGCCTGCCATCGTGCTGATGCTCGCCGCAGGCTTTCTCGCCGGACCGGTCTTCGGCCTGTTCGATCCCGAACACGCATTCGGCGAACTGCTCGAACCGATGGTGGCGGTGGGCGTCGCGCTGATCCTGTTCGAAGGCGGCTTGAGCCTCGATTTTCGCGAACTGCGCCATTCCGGCCAGGCTGTATGGCGGCTCGCTACGGTGGGCGTTGTCGTAGGTTGGTTCCTCGGGGCGCTCGCCGCGCATGAGATTGCCGGCCTCGTCTGGCCGGTGGCCGTGCTGTTCGGCGGCATCCTCGTGGTGACAGGCCCCACGGTCGTCATCCCGCTCCTGCGCCAGAGCGCGGTCCAGCAGCGTCCTGCGACGATCCTGAAATGGGAAGCTATCGTCAACGATCCGACCGGCGCGCTATGCGCGGTCATCGCTTACGAATATTTCCGCAAGGTCGCGGAAAGTCCCGGCGCCTCGCTGATCGAGGTCGTGCCGCCGCTCATCATCGCCGCCGTCCTCGCCGGGCTGATCGGCTACGTTGCCGCCGTCATAATAGCGTGGTCCTTTCCGCGTGGGGCGGTGCCGGAATATCTCAAGGTTCCGGTGTTGCTGACGGCGGTGATCGCCGTGTTCGTCGTCTCGAACATGATCGAACACGAAGCGGGCCTCGTCGCGGTGACGGTTATGGGCATCGCGCTCGCCAATATGAACGTGTCGAGCCTCAGGAGCATTCATCCGTTCAAGGAAAACATCGCGATCCTGCTCGTCTCGGGCATTTTCATCGTGCTGTCCGCTTCGCTCAAATGGGAAGATCTCTCCTATCTCAACTGGCGCTTCGGCGCGTTCCTCGTGGCGCTGCTGTTCCTGGTCCGCCCGCTGACGATCATCATCAGCCTGCTGGGCAGCTCGATCCCGTGGAACGAGCGGCTGTTCCTAGCTTGGATCGCGCCTCGCGGGATCGTGCTCGTCGCGATATCGGGCCTGTTCGCGCTGCGCCTTGCCGAACTTGGCTTCGGGGACGGCAATGTCCTCATCGGCCTCAGCTTCGCCGTGGTGGTCACGACCATCGTGGCACACGGTTTCACCATCGATCTCGTCGCCCGTCTCCTCAAGGTGAAGGGCCAGACCCGCCCCGGCCTGCTCATCGTTGGCAGCACGCCCTGGACGGTCGCGCTGGCGGAACAGATGCGCGATCTGAAAACGCCGGTGACTGTAGTCGATTCCAGCTGGCAACGCCTCGCGCTCGCCCGCCGCAAGGGCGTTTCCTATTACCACGGAGAGATCCTGAACGAGGCGACCGAGCACAATCTCGATCTGAGCCCCTTCCAGACGCTGGTCGCAGCAACCGATAACGAGGCCTACAACACCCTCGTCTGCAACGAATTCGCGCACGAGGTCGGCCGCGATTCGGTCTATCAGTTGGGCGAGGCGGGCGACGAGGACGACCGCCACGCGCTGCCCGAAGCGCTGCGCGGGCGCGCCCTGTTCGAATCGGGTTGGGGCGTGACCGAGGTCAGCGAACGCCAGCAACAGGGCTGGGTCTTCCGCAAGACCAAGCTGTCCGAGGAATTCGATTTCGAGGCCGCCCAGGCGAAGCTGCCCGATGGCGCGCACATGCTGCTGCTGCTGCGCGATAACGGGCGGATGCGGTTCTTTACCCACGCCGCCCGGCCGGAACCGCGTGCAGGCGACGTCATCATCAGCTTTTCGCCCCAGGCGCGTACTGCGGAAGACACCGCGGCCAAGAAAGCCCAGAAGAAAGAGAAAGGCGGGCCCAAGCCCGAACCAGCATGATCGACCCGTTCGCGCACGTCCCATCGCATCGTATTCTCACCGGCCTCGCTCTGGCGCTGGCGCTTGCCGCCTGCGGATCCGGCGATACGCGCGAACCGGCGCCAGAGCCGAGCTCGACTCAGACGGGGGCGCAGAATTCGATCATTCGTGACGATCTGGAGGATACCGCGCCTCTGCCGCCGCCGCCTCTGGCGCCGCTCGACGCGCGGATCGGCTTCCCCGAAGGCGGAGCGGAGCTGTCCGAATCGGCGACCGCCGATCTCGACACCCTGCTTCAGTCGCCCCAGATCGAAGAGGGCGGTCCGATCGTCCTGCGCGCCCACAGCGATGCGGGCGGGCCGGGCGACGCCAACCAGCGCGCATCGCAATCGCGCGGCGAGGCGGTGCGGGACTATCTGGTCGAAAACGGGATCGACGAAGAGCGGATCACCATTATCGCCTTTGGCGAACAGAACCCGATCGCGCCGAACGCCAATCCGGACGGTACTCCGAACGAGCGGAACCGCGCCGCCAATCGCCGTGTCGAAGTGCATGTCGCGCTTCCCGGTGCGTCGGAAGAAGCCGCCCCCGAAGAGATCGAACAGCCCGAGCCGACGATCGCGGAGAACCTTTCGCGAGCGACTGCGGATTGAGGCTTCGACAGCGAATGGCTTCAGCCGGAAGCCACTCAAACCGACGTTAGCCGGACTAGCTGATAGCGCCGAGAATGCCGTCCGCCAGATCGGGTCGGCAGATCAGCAGATCGGGCAGATAGGTGTCACGCGCGTTGTAGCGCAGCGGGCTCCCGTCGAGACGCGAGCAGTGCAGTCCATATCCGAGCGCCACCGCGACCGGGGCGCAGCTGTCCCATTCGTACTGCCCGCCGGAATGCAGATAGATTTCCGCTGCGCCGCGCACCACGGCCATCGCCTTCGCGCCGGCGGAGCCCATCGGCACGATCTCGGCATCGACTGCCGCCGCCGCCTTTTCGGCTTCTGCCGGAGGGCGCGAGCGGCTGACCACCATGCGGGGGCGACACGTCGTCGGATCGCAGGCGATCGGTTGGTCGGATCGCAACACGCGCTGGCCCGCCATACCCGGTAGCGCAACCGCGCCGAGATGCGCCGCGCCATCAACGGCGAGGCCCACATGGACGGCCCAGTCCGGCCGCCCCTCGCCATATTCGCGTGTCCCATCGACCGGATCGACGATCCAGACGCGGCTTTTCTCGAGCCGCTCGGGCGTGTCGCGCGTTTCCTCGCTCAGGATACCATCGTGGGGACGGGCCTCTTTCAGCGCCGCCATCAACAGCGCGTTGGCGCGTCGATCGCCTTCCTCGCCCAACGCGCGGCCTTCGAATTCGCCCTGTGCGCGCAGATCGAGCAGCAATTGGCCCGCTTCCTGCGCCAGCCGCGCGGCCAGATCGCCATCGGTTTCGTGGCTTGCCATTCGCTCGCTCACTTCAGCGGGAGGATGCGCGACACGATATAATCCGCCGCTTCTTCGGCCGTCATATCGACCGTGTTGACGCGAATTTCGGGCGCCTGCGGCTCTTCATACGGGCTGTCGATCCCGGTGAAGTTCTTGAGGCTTCCCTCGCGCGCTTTCTTGTAAAGACCCTTCACGTCGCGCTGCTCCGCCACTTCAAGCGGCGTATCGACGAAGATCTCGATGAACTCGCCATCGGGAAGCATGTCGCGCACCATCTGCCGCTCGGCCCGGAAGGGGCTGATGAAGGCGGTGAGGACGATGAGGCCCGCATCCGTCATCAGTTTGGCGACTTCGCCGATGCGCCTGATGTTCTCGATCCGGTCGGTTTCGGTGAAGCCCAGATCCTTGTTCAGGCCATGGCGGACATTGTCTCCATCGAGCAGGAAGGTGTGGCGGTTCATCAGCGCCAGCTTCTTTTCGACTTCGTTGGCGATCGTCGATTTGCCCGAGCCCGAAAGACCGGTGAACCATAGCAGCCGCGGGGTCTGGTTCTTGAGACTGGCATGATCCTCGCGCCCGACGCTGGTCGCCTGCCAATGGACGTTCTGCGCGCGCCGCAGCGCGAAATGCAGCATGCCCGCAGCGACCGTCTGGTTGCTCACCTTGTCGATCAGGACGAAGCCGCCGAGCGTGGGGTTCGTATCGTACGGTTCGAACACGATCCGCCGTTCGGTCGTCACTTCGACCACGCCGATGGCATTGAGGTCCAGGCTGGTCGCCGCCAGCTTCGCCATCGTGTTAACGTTGATCTCGTATTTCGGCTCGGCGATCGTGGCGGTCACGGTCTGCGTGCCGAGCTTGAGCCAGTATCCGCGCCCCGGTTTCAGCGATTCGGCGTCCATCCAGACGAGCGTCGCTTCGAACTGATCGGCCACCTGGGGCGGATCGTCGGCGGATGCGATGACGTCGCCGCGCGAACAATCGACTTCATCGTCGAGAGTGAGCGTGATCGAATCGCCCGCTTCGGCGCTGTCCCTGTCGCCGTCGAAGGACGGGATCGCGCGCACCGTGGTGGTGGTGCCCGAGGGCAGGATGCGTACTGCATCGCCGGGCTTGACCGTGCCGCCCGCGACCTGGCCTGCAAAACCGCGGAAGTCCTGGTGGGGGCGATTGACCCACTGGACCGGCAAGCGGAATGGCGCGTCCGCGCTCGACTGGTCGCGTACCGGGATGGTTTCGAGATGCGCGATCAACGTCGGGCCGTCCCACCAATCCATCGCTTCCGATTTGGTGGCGATATTGTCTCCGGTTACGGCCGCAAGCGGGATCGCCGTGATGCGCTCGATCCCGAGTTCCTCGGCAAAGGCGCGGTATTCGGCCTCGATCGCGTCGAACCGTTCCTGGCTGAAATCGACGAGGTCCATCTTGTTGACCGCCAGCACCATGTTGCGAATGCCGAGCCGGTGGCACAGGAAACTGTGGCGGCGCGTCTGGGTCAGCACGCCCTTGCGCGCATCGATCAGGATGACGGCGGCATCGGCAGTGGACGCGCCGGTTACCATGTTGCGCGTATATTGTTCGTGGCCGGGACAATCGGCGACGATGAACTTGCGCGCCTCGGTCGCGAAGAAGCGATAGGCGACGTCGATCGTGATGCCCTGTTTGCGCTCCGCCGCCAACCCATCGACCAGCAGCGCGAAATCGAGCTCCGCCCCGCGCGTGCCCGATGCCTTGCTGTCCGCCTCCAGCGCTTCCAGCTGGTCCGCGAAGACCCGGCGGCTGTCATAGAGCAGGCGCCCGATCAGCGTCGATTTGCCATCGTCCACGCTGCCGCAGGTGATGAAGCGCAGCATGTCCTTGTCGCGATGGCGGTCGAGATATTCGCCGATGTCTTCGTCGATCAGGGCATCGGCGCGATAGGCGGTGTCGTCAGGCCGGTTCATCAGAAATACCCCTCCACCTTCTTGCGTTCCATCCCGGCGCCGGAATCGTCCTTGTCGATCGCGCGGCCCTGGCGTTCGCTGGTGGTGGTCAGCAACATTTCGCGCACCACGCCTTCGAGCGTGTCCGCCTCGCTCTCGACCGCGCCGGTGAGCGGATAGCAACCAAGGGTGCGGAAGCGGATCGAGCGCATCTGCGGCTCTTCCCCGTCACGCAGCGGGAAGCGCTCGTCATCGACCATCAGCAGCATGCCGTCACGCTCCACCGTGGGGCGGGGCTGCGACAGATAGAGCGGCACGATCTCGATATTCTCGGCCATGATGTACTGCCAGATATCGAGCTCGGTCCAGTTCGACAGCGGAAAGGCGCGCAGGCTTTCGCCTTTGGCCTTGCGCAGATTGTAGAGGTTCCAGAGTTCCGGCCGCTGGGCCTTGGGATCCCAGGCGTGGCTCGCGCTGCGGAAGCTGACCACGCGTTCCTTCGCACGGCTCTTCTCCTCGTCGCGCCGCGCCCCGCCGAACGCCGCGTCGAACCCGTAATGGTCGAGCGCCTGCTTCAGCCCTTGCGTCTTCCACATATCGGTGTGGAGCGGGCCGTGATCGAACGGATTGATACCGCGCTCCTTGGCCTCGGGGTTCTGCCAGACGAGCAATTCCATGCCTGCATCCTTCGCCGCCTTTTCGCGCAGCTCGTACATGGCGCGAAATTTCCAGGTCGTGTCGACATGGAGAAGCGGGAAGGGAGGCGGGGCGGGATGGAAGGCTTTGCGGGCCAGGTGCAGCATCACTGCACTGTCCTTGCCGACCGAGTACAGCATGACGGGCTTGGCCGCCTCGGCGACGACTTCACGCAGAATATGGATGCTTTCGGCCTCAAGCCGGTCGAGATGGGTTCGGCTGGTCATGATGGATGGCGAGGTAAGGTCGGGCCCGACGCGACGGAGTTGACGACGCGGCGCCAGCGATGGCAAAGGCGGCTTCTGCCGAAGCGCAAAGCGGGCGGGTATAGCTTAGTGGTAAAGCCCTAGCCTTCCAAGCTAGTTATGCGGGTTCGATTCCCGCTACCCGCTCCATGATTTTCATCGCTTCGCCGTGTTTCGCACGCTCTTCGCCACAGTAAACATGACACGCATCTGATTTTCCCACCATCTTGGCTTGCCCGCGACGTGGCGGAGCAATAAGCGCCATCGCATGAGCGAGAGTATTTCACCCGTAATTCTTTGCGGCGGTAGCGGCACGCGGTTGTGGCCGCGTAGCCGAATTTCGAGACCCAAGCCCTTCCTGCCGCTTGTGGGCGATGAGACGCTGTTCGGTCAGGCGCTAGCAAGGACGCAGGGCGACAGCGCATTCGCCTCGGCGATGATCGTGACCGGTAAGGGTCATCTCGACCATGTGGAGAGCGAGACTCTCGAGGGCGACGTATCGATCATCGTGGAGCCGAGCGCGCGCAACACTGCCGCGGCGATCGCACTTGCGGCTTTGCGGCTACCTGCGGATCAGGTCATGCTCGTTTGTCCGAGCGATCATCACATCTCCGATACCGAAGCCTTTATCGAAGCGGCGCGCCGGGGGGCGGAACTGGCGCGCGAAGGACGGCTCGTGGCCTTTGGGATCCGCGCGACCGCGCCCGAGACCGGCTTTGGATATATCAAACGCGGCGATGCCATGGGGGACGGCGCGTACGAGATCGAGCGCTTTGTGGAGAAGCCCGATCGTGACCGCGCCAAAGCTTTTGTCGAAGACGGCGGATACGATTGGAACGGAGGTATCTTCGTTTTCACCGCCGGGCGTTATCTCGAAGAGCTCGCAGCCCACCGACCCGATATCGCTGATGCGGTGGCGAACGCGGTCGCGACCGGTCACGAGAAGGACAATCGCTTCGAACCCGATGCGGAACTGTTCGCCGCCGTGCCCAGCGAATCGATCGACTATGCCGTCATGGAAAAAACCGATCGGGCTGCCGTCGTACCGGTCGATATGGGATGGTCGGATATCGGCAACTGGCATGTGGTGCGCGATAAGCGTCCAGGCGATGCGGACGGCAATCGAGTCATCGGGCGGGCGGAACTGGTCGACTGCCGCAATGTCCTCATCGAAACCGATGGCCCGCGCGTTTCGGCGATCGGTCTCGAGGACCTTTGCATCGTTGTCGATGGCGACGAGGTGCTGGTGACCACCGTGGACGGGACGCAAAAGGTCGGAAAACTCACGGGCGCCCAGAACCAGGATAAGCACGAATGAGTTCGCTTCTTCCGGTCCGCTCGGTCGAAAAACCCTGGGGGCGTGATCGGCTGCCCGCACCGTTCGTGGCACCCGAAGGAAAGCGCATCGGTGAATTCTGGTTCGAACCGCCGGCCGCGCTCGACGATCTGCTCGTCAAATATCTATTCGCCAGCGAAAATCTGTCCGTCCAGGTCCATCCCGACGACGCTCAGGCTCTGGCTGCGACCGGCAGGAGCGAAGGCAAGGAAGAGTGTTGGTTGATCACCGCTTGCGAACCGGGTGCGCGGATCGGTATCGGTTTCGAGGAACCGCTCGACGCCGAAACGCTCAAATCGGCCGCTCTCGACGGCTCGATCGAAGCGAGAATGGCCTGGTTCGATGTCGTCCCAGGCGATTTCTTCTATATCCCCGCCAACACAGTGCACGCAATCGGAGCAGGGTGCAGCCTGATCGAAATCCAGCAGAACAGCGACATAACCTATCGCCTGTACGATTATGGGCGCCCGCGCGAACTGCATCTCGATGCGGCAATCGCAGTCGCCAAGGGTGAACCGCATCCTCCAACAGGTGAGGTCACACTGGTGGAGGGCCCCTTGTTCCGGCTGGACCGGCTGGATGGCGCGGCCTCGCCTGAGGTGAAGGCGCGGTATGAGGGCGCCTTTCTCGTCATCCCGGTTTCAGGAAGCGCCACGATTGAGGGCGAAAGGGTCGCGGCAGGGCAATGTGCGCTGGTTCGCGACTGGTCGTCGCTTTCGATTGAAGGCGACGCCAAGATTCTAATCGCTCAACCGGTTCTTTAGACCGCGCGATTGTCGATCAGGCGTGTGCCGCCGATCCGCGCGGCGACGAACAGGCGCGCATTGCCGTTATCGCTCTCCAGCGGGGCCAGGCTGTCCGCATCGCGCAATTCGGCGTAATCGACGCTTTCGAAGCCTGCCACGCGCAGCGTTTCCTTCAGATTGCCCAGAGCGCGCGCGGCATCGCCGCCATCAGCGATCACGGCCGCCGCATCCTCCATCGCGCGGGGCAGAGCGGCGGCGCGCTGGCGATCGTCGGGCGAGAGATAGGCGTTGCGGCTGCTCATCGCGAGCCCGTCCGCCTCGCGCACGATCCCGACGCCGTAAATGGCCGCGACATGCGGAAAGGTCAGGTCGAGATCGCGGGCCATGCGGCGGATCACGGCGAGTTGCTGCCAGTCCTTCTCGCCGAAAAGCGCCATGTCGGGTCGAACCTGGTTGAAGAGCTTCAGCACCACCGTTGCCACGCCGTCGAAATGACCCGGCCGATCCGCGCCGCAGAGCCCTGCGCTGACCCCGCTGACCGAGACATTGGTCGCATAGCCTTCAGGATAGACCTCGCTCGGCGCGGGCGCCCAAAGCACGGCCACGCCCTCGCCCGCCAGAAGGTCGCTGTCGCGCGCCAACTGGCGGGGGTAGGCGTCGAGATCCTCGTTCGCTCCGAACTGGCGCGGATTGACGAAAATCGAGGCGACGACATGGTCGGCGCGCGCCCGCGCTTCGCGGATCAGTGTCAGATGCCCTTCGTGCAGCGCGCCCATCGTCGGCACGAGTGCGATCGAGCCGCCGCCTTCCTCGCGCAGCCCGGCGATGAAGCTTCTCAACATTTCGAGCGTGGTCGCGGTTTGCACGGGGGCACCCTTCGGTTATGGCCGGGACCGCCCTAGCCGCATCGGTTCGGGCGCGACAATACTCGACGTACGAACACGGAAAGCAGCGCACCCCTTGTCTCACAATCGTGCCCATCGCATCGTCTTCGCCAACGAGAAGGGCGGGACCGGCAAATCGACCACGGCGGTCCACGTGGCGGTGGCGCTCGCCTATATGGGCAAGACGGTCGCCGCGATCGATCTCGATCCGCGTCAGCGCACGATGCATCGCTATATCGAGAACCGCGAGGCCATTCAGGCAAAGCGCGGAATCGAACTGCCGACGCCGACCTGCGAGGTTTTCGACGGAACGGCGGCAGGCCAGGACGAGAAAACGCTCGAAGCGACGCTCGACCGGTTCGCGCAGACGGCCGACTTCCTGATTGTCGACACGCCGGGGCGCGACGATCCGATGGCGCGCATCGCCGCCGAACAGGCCGACACGCTGGTCACGCCGATGAACGACAGCTTCGTCGATTTCGACCTCATCGGCCAGGTCGATGCCGAAACGTTCAAGGTTAAGAAGCTGTCCTTCTACGCCGAACTGATCTGGGAAGCGCGCCTCAAACGCTCGCGCATGGGGCTGGAGCAGGATCGGCGCGAATTGGATTGGGTCGTAGTCAGGAACCGCACCGGTTATACCGAAGCGCGCAATATGGCGCGTCTGGAAAAGGCGCTGGCGGAAATGTCCAAGCGGGTCGGCTTCCGCATCGCCAAGGGCCTGTCGGAGCGTGTGATCTATCGCGAGCTTTTCCCCTCGGGCCTGACCCTGCTCGACAAGGGGCATCTCGGCGATCTCGGCACCAGCCACCTCGTCGCGCGGCAGGAACTGCGCGGTCTCATCGCCAGCCTGCGCCTTCCCGGCATCGGCCTGGAGGACAAGGCGGCATGATCCGCTGGCTGGTGATCGCCGCCCTGCTGGCGATCGCCTCCCGCTGGCTGTTTGGTAAATGGCCGTGGGAGTATCTACGCACTGCTCCGACGCGGACCAAAGAGCTGACGTGGGCGCGCCGCATGTTGGGCGTGGCGACCGACGCCGATGCGCGCACGATACGCGAGGCGCATCGCCGCCTTGCCGCGCAGACTCATCCCGATCGCGGCGGCAGTACGGCGCGCCTTGCCGAAATCAACGCCGCGCGCGACCTTCTTTTGAACCAGATCGGAACCGATCCATCGGAGCCTCGTGAATGACACACCAATTCGATTCCACAGTCCTGCGCGAATATGACATTCGCGGCATTATCGGCGAAACGCTGGGTGCGGACGACGCCCGTGCCATCGGGCGCGGTTTTGCGACGCTGCTGCGGCGCGCGGGCGGCAGCAAGGTCGCGGTCGGCTATGACGGGCGGGTCAGCTCACCCATGCTCGAGCACGCGCTGATCGAGGGGCTGACGGCGAGCGGCTGCGATGTCGTGACGATCGGCCTCGGCGCGACGCCGATGCTCTATTACGCCGAAGCCTCAAGCGAGGATGTGGATGGCGGCATTCAGATAACCGGCAGCCACAATCCCGCCAATTACAACGGCTTCAAGATGGTCTTTCAGGGCCGTCCGTTTTTCGGCGCGGATATCCAGAAACTGGGCGAAATGGCCGCGACGGGCGACTGGGACGAAGGCGCGGGCAGCGTCGAGAGCCGCGAGATTCTGAGCGAGTATGTCGAGCGCCTGTTGATGGGCCTTGGCGATGTCGACCCTGCTGCGCTCGCGGATCTCAAGGTCGGCTGGGACGCGGGCAATGGCGCTGCCGGACCCGCGCTCGAAATGCTCGCCGCGAAGCTGCCGGGCGAGCACCACCTTCTTTTCACCGATGTCGACGGCACTTTTCCCAATCATCATCCCGATCCTACGGTCGAGGCGAATCTGGCGGATCTGCGCACGCTCGTCGCCGAGAAGAACCTCGATTTCGGAGTGGCTTTCGACGGCGACGGCGACCGGATCGGCGCGATCGATGGTGAAGGCCGGGTGGTTTGGGGCGATCAATTGCTGATGATCTATGCGGAGGACGCTTTGAAAAACCGGCAGGGCGCCACGGTCATCGCCGATGTAAAGGCGAGCCGCGCCCTGTTCGATCATGTGGCGCGGTGCGGGGGCAATCCGCTGATGTGGAAGACCGGCCATTCGCTGATCAAGTCCAAGATGAAGGAAACGGGCGCTCCGCTGGCAGGCGAGATGAGCGGACATGTATTCTTCGCCGATGACTATTACGGGTATGACGATGCGCTCTATGCCGGCGTGCGCCTGATCGCGGCGAGCGCGCGGCTTGGCCGGTCGGTGACCGATCTGCGCGGGGGCATGCCCGCCATGGTCAACACACCCGAACTGCGTTTCCAGGTCGATGAAAGCCGCAAATTCGCTGCGATCCGCGAGGTCGAGGAGCGGCTTGCGGGCAGCGACGCCGACGTCGACGGGACCGATGGGGTGCGGGTCTCGACGCCGGACGGCTGGTGGCTGCTGCGCGCATCCAACACGCAGGACGTCCTCGTCGCACGTGCGGAAAGCGACAGCGAAGAAGGGCTCGCCCGCCTGATGGCGCAGATCGACGAACAGCTGTCCCTGTCGGGGCTGGAGCGCGGCGAGAGCGTCGGGCACTGAGGTAAAAGAGAGGGGGACATATCATGAAGAAGACTGCATTTTCGCTGGCCCTGGGCACGCTTTCGCTCGGCCTGTCCGCGCCCTTGGCGGCGCAGGATATCGAGATTGGGAAGGTCGAGGGCGAGGTCGCTCTGGAGCCTGCCGAAGCGGGCGGGGCCATGGACGAAGCCGCCGTGCTCGCGATGATGAGCGGGATGTTCCAGGCCGAACCGCTAACTGCCGACCAGGAAGCGCGCCTCCCCGCCGCCACCGCCATCGTGGCGACGATGATGCCCGAGGGCTTCTATGGCGAAATGATGCGCGACATGATGGAAAAGACCATGCGTCCGATGATGGCCATGTTTTCCGAGCCCGACTTCATCCTCGCCAGCAGGCTTACGCTCGACGAAGCGGCCATCGCGGAATTGGGCGATGCGGAGAAGAGAGAGCTTCTGACCATGCTCGATCCCGCGTGGGACCGGCGGGCCGACACCATGGTGGACGCGCTCATCGCGAATATGGGCGGCGCGTTCGCCGCGGTGGAGCCCCCCGTACGCGCGGGATTGGCAAAGGCCTATGCGGTCCGGTTCGACGAAGCGCAGCTTGCCGATATCTCCAGCTTCTTCGCGACCCCGACCGGGAGCGAATTCGCGCGCCAGTCCATGGCCCTGTTCGCGGACCCTCAGGTCATGGGCGCCACGATGGAGGCCCTCCCGGAAATGGTGGGCTCGTTCACCGAGATGGAAACTTCGATGGAGGCGGCGCTGGAAAGCCTCCCGGCGGAGCGGGACTATGCGGACCTGTCGGCGGCTCAGCGCGCGCGCATGGCCGATCTGCTGGGCGTGGAACCGGATGCGCTGGGCGATATGGTGATCCCGCATGGAGAGGGCGAAGAGCCCGAAGCGGAGTAGTCTCGACCTTGGAATTGGCGCCGGGAGGTGGCGGGGCGGAACACCGCGCCCTATCCGGCGCTATCTCTTGGTGAGCACGCCCCCGATACCGCCTGAGATCGAAGCTTGGTTCGCTGGCCGCGGCTGGCGCGTGCGGCGCCACCAGGCCGAAATGCTTGCGGCGAGCGATGCGGGCCGCCACGCCTTGCTCGTCGCGGACACGGGGGCGGGCAAGACGCTGGCGGGATTTCTGCCGACGCTGGCCGCCTTCTGCCCCTCACGGCTGGGAGAGACGGAGCCGCCCGGCGGGCTGCACACACTCTACGTCTCCCCGCTCAAGGCGCTGGCGCATGACGTGCAGCGCAATCTCATCGCGCCGATCGAGGAGATGGGCCTGCCCATCCGCGTCGAGACGCGTAGCGGCGATACGCCGTCCGATCGCAAAAAGCGCCAGCGTACCAAACCGCCGCATGTGCTGCTGACCACGCCCGAAAGCCTCTCGCTGCTGCTGAGCTATCCCGACAGTTTCGCCATGTTCGCCGGGTTGAAGCGCGTCGTGATCGACGAAGTGCATGCCTTCGCGACCGGCAAGCGCGGCGACTTGCTGGCGCTGGCCCTCTCGCGCCTTCAGGCCATCGCGCCCGATATGCAGCGCGCCGCGCTTTCGGCCACGCTGGCGAACCCGCAAGGGTTTCGCGAATGGCTTGCCCCGCTCAAAACCGGGGACGAGAGCGAGATCGAAGCGGTCGCGATGGTGGAGGGCGAGGTTGGCGCGCCCGCCGAAGTCGAAATTCTCCTGCCCGACGAAGAGCGCGTGCCCTGGGGCGGCCACGCCGCCACTTGGGCGATCCCGCAGCTTTACGAAGCGATCAAGGCCAACCGCACCACGCTGATCTTCACCAACACGCGCTTTCTGGCCGAATATATCTTCCAGAACCTGTGGGACATGAATGAGGACACGCTGCCGATCGGGATCCACCACGGATCGCTGGGCAAGGAAGCGCGCCGCAAGGTCGAAGGCGCGATGGCGCGGGGCGAATTGCGCGCGCTTGTCGCCACTGCCAGCCTCGACCTGGGCGTCGATTGGGGGGATATCGACCTGGTCGTCCAGATGGGCGCACCCAAGGGCTCGTCGCGCCTGCTGCAGCGGATCGGTCGCGCCAATCATCGGCTCGACCAGCGTAGCCGAGCTTTGCTGGTGCCCGGCAACCGCTTCGAATTTCTGGAAGCGACCGCAGCCAAGGAAGCGGTCGACGAAGGGCAGCGCGATGGGGAGGAGTTCCGCCCCGGCGGGCTCGACGTGCTGGCCCAGCATGTCATGGCCTGCGCCTGCGCGGAGCCCTTTGGCGAGGCTGCGCTGCTGGCGGAGATACGCACCAGCCTTTCCTATGCCTGGGTGGACGAGACGGCCTGGGACCGCGTGCTGGAATTCGTCGCGACGGGCGGGTACTCGCTGCGTGCCTATGATAAATTCAAGCGCATCGTGCGCGAAGATGACGGCGAGGGGGGCGGCATATGGCGGCTGGCGCATCCCGAACAGGCCGCGCGCCATCGCCTGAATGCCGGGATCATCATCGATTCCGAAATGCTCGACGTGCGGATCACGGCGGGCTCGAACCGGGGCGGGCGTTCGCTCGGCAAGGTGGAGGAGCGTTTCGCCGCATCGCTCTCTCCCGGCGACACGTTCGCCTTTGCGGGCATGAGTCTGGAGGTGGTGAAGCTGCAGGAGATGGAGATTCTGGTGCGAGCGGCAAAATCCTCGGCCATGATCCCTTCCTATGGGGGGCAGCGCCTGCCCCTGACCACCCATCTGGCCGACCGAGTGCGCGGCATGCTTGTCGACCGTGCCGGGTGGGCGCGCTTTCCCGACGATGTCCGCGAATGGTTGGAAGTGCAGGACTGGCGTTCGCAAATGCCGGGGCCGGGGCAATTGCTGGTCGAAAGTTTCCCGCGCGGCGGGCGCGAATACACCGTCTATTACACTTTCGAAGGCTGGAACGCGAACCAGAGCCTGGGCATGCTGATCACGCGGCGCATGGAGGATCGCGGGCTATTGCCCGGTGGCTTCGTCGCCAACGATTATTCGCTGGCCGTCTGGGGCCTGAAGCCGGTGAAGGATCCCGCGCCGCTCCTCTCCCCCGATATCCTGCAGGACGAATTTATCGAATGGGTGCAGAATTCGCACTTGCTGCGCCGCGCTTTTCGCGAGGTGGCGGTGATCGGCGGCTTGGTTGAGCGGCAGCATCCGGGCAAGCGCAAGACGGGCAAGCAAGTTACTTTCTCGACCGACCTGATCTACGACGTGCTGCGCAAATACGAGCCCGACCATGTGTTGCTGGAAGCCGCCTGGGCCGATGCGCGGACGCGGATGACCGATGTCGGGCGCCTAGGCGATCTGCTCGATCGCGCGGGCGAGCAAATGGTGCATGTCGAACTCGATCGGGTCAGCCCGCTGGCCGTGCCGGTTATGGTCATGATCGGACGCGAGGCTACGCCGCAAGGGGCGGTGGACGACGAATTGCTGCTCGAGGCCGAGAGCCTGGCTGGCGAAGCTATGCGGGTCGAGGATTTTTCCGACGGTCCGGATTAAGCGGTGCAGCGCTCTCCATTGTTATCCGGCCTCGACCCAAATTGGAGCGAGCCTAGAATTGGCGGTAGCGCTCATTCCCGACGAAGCCGAATTTGGTCACGCCGCTGGCCTTGATCGTCGCTAGCGTGCGGGACGACGCGGCGTAGCTGGCATTGGCTGCGGGTTCGAATTGCAGCTCGGGCTCGATCGGGAGATCGCGGGACAGGACCAACAGCGTCGATAGCTGGCGCTGATCGATCGCCTCGCCATTCCAGAGCACGCGGTCGCTTCCGTCGATGACGATCTTGTTCCGCGTTGGCTCGAGATTGGGAAGCGGACAATCCGTACAAGGGGCAGGGAGGTCGAGTTCGACCGAGTGTGTGGCGGCGGGGATCACCATGATGAACATGATGAGAAGCACCAGCATGACATCGATCAGGGGTGTGGTGTTCATCTCGCCCATGGGTTGGGTGTCGGATGCGGAAAGCGCCATAGCCATCGTTATTTTCCCCTGTTTGTTCGCCACGTAATAACATAACACAAGGGCGGGGGCAATCGAGGCAAATTTTGCCCGAGAACCGGGCTTCGGCAGCGGCCATCCGCGGGGTGTCGTCAGCGATTGAGACCGATCTTTTCAACGCGATGGCGCGAGACAGCTGGCGTGGACGGAGCGGTACACATGAGCCGCGCACCGCGGGCTTTGGTCGGAGCGCACGATGCTTCGCGAAGCATTTCCGGTGGACAACAAAAAGGGCGGCCGAAGCCGCCCTCTCGTGAAGTCTTGGTATGTCCGCTTACTGTGCGGTCGTGCTGCCGAACGTGCGGTAACGCTCGTTTCCGACGAAGCCGAACTTGGTGACGCCGCTCGCCTTGATGACGTTGAGGACGCGAGCCGACAATTCATAGCTCGCGAGGGCTTCGGGCTCGAACTGCAATTCGGGCTCGGGCACGATGTCGCGGGTCAGATTGAGATTACGCACCAGCTCCGCTTCGTTGAGC